>Ga0255055_10001269_pt1 | contig 18817 bp, 18 predicted proteins | sample JV7_2_27_MG_FD_188633 | JGI IMG/M metagenome (GOLD analysis project Ga0255055, IMG submission 188633) | Seawater microbial communities from Jervis Inlet, British Columbia, Canada - JV7_2_27 | ecosystem: Environmental > Aquatic > Marine > Inlet | place: Canada: British Columbia | collected... | reverse complement strand
GCGCTTCACCATCAGCAGCAAATGATTTTAATAGCTTTGAGCTTTGAGCTTTGAGCCTTGAGCCGGCGCCTCGCGCCTATCAGCTTATAAGCCCATTCGGTTTTAACAATATTCGCAACAAATACAGTTACTTAAAATGGTTAATGATGTGTAACTCAGGAGGCGGAGCTGTATATAGCATAGGCTCAAAGCTCAAGGCTGAAGGCTCAAAGCAAAAAAGCGATCCACAGATTAAATATTATCCGCAGATTACACCGATTTCCGCAGATTAAAACCATAAATAAATTAAAAGACTCAATATCTTACCAGCTTACCAGCTAAAAAGCTCAACAGCTTAATAGCCAACCAGGTTCGCAATTTTTTTCACACAAGAGAGGGTGTCATGAAATCTTTTTTTAATGACAAGAGAGTGATGGTTACCGGAGCTTGCGGTACCGTCGGGAGCGAGCTCGTACGACAATTGCTGGAAGACTACCAGGCGGAAGAGCTCATTGCGCTGGACAACAATGAAAGCGCGGTCTTCTTTCTGGAACAGCGATTCTCAAAACACCCGGAAGCGCACTTTTTCCTTGCAGACATCAGGGACTGTTCCAAATTGTCGAGGATAATGAACGGCATTGATGTGGTATTCCACTCGGCGGCCTTCAAGCATGTGATACTTTGTGAACGTTCGCCCTTTGAAGCGGTTCAGACCAACATCATAGGGGTGCGAAACATCATCAAGGGTGCAATGGAGAATAAGGTTAGAAAGGTCATATTCACCAGCTCGGACAAAGCCGTGAATCCAACCAATGTGATGGGTACCTCCAAGCTCATGGGCGAGAGACTGATGACAGCGGCCAACAGCAACCTGCGCGATGACGGCAGCATTTTCGCGTCTACGCGTTTCGGCAATGTTCTGGGCTCCAGGGGATCGGTGATACCGATATTCCGCGAACAGATCCGCAACGGCGGACCGATCACCCTGACCGATCCCGACATGACCCGGTTCATCATGAGCATCCGGGAAGCGGTGCACCTTGTTATCGATTCTGCGGCCTTCTCAAGGGGAGGCGAGGTCTTTGTGACCAAGATGCCGGTGATCCGAATCGAAGACCTGGCCGACGTGATGATAGAAGAGCTTGCACCGTTTTACGGGCACAATCCCGGGGATCTCTCCATCAACGTAATTGGAACGAAACCGGGTGAAAAGATGTACGAAGAACTGATGAGCGGAGAGGAGACCCGGCGGGCCTGGGAACTCGAACGCTACTTTGTTATTCTGCCGGCCTTCACGAGCCCTTATCGCAACGTTGTATACAGGTACCAGGACCTCAGGTCGGAAATGGTGACCAACCCCTATCATTCCGCAAACGAGAAACCCCTCACAAAAGATCAGCTTCGCGCATTTCTGAAAGAAAACCATCTGCTCTGTGAAGACCCGGAACAGGCTCGCCATCCCTCGGAGCGCTTCTGGCCGAACGGCTCGGATAAAAAAGAACCGGACGCGCAAGACCGCCAGTCAATACCTCAAGAAAAGATTACGAGGATTCATGGAGCAGCCTGAAAACGGAAAAATGCCACGATGTCTCATATACTAATTCTAGGTGGTGACGGCTACCTCGGTTGGCCGACCGCCATGTATTTTTCGAACCGCGGTTACGACGTTACGGTCGTAGACAATTATTTTCGGCAAAATGCCTGTGTCGAACTCGATGTCGGCATGCTGTACCCGGTTCCCATCCTAGTCGAGCGGACCAGGATATGACGGCATACTCGGTAGGCCGTGGCCCAAACCTGGTACTCTCGCAAATGAAATTCCCGGCTGTGAGCGCATGGGCTGGTTTGAATTCCTGGCTTATAAAAAGAAACTGAACATGCCAGTGCCAGGTCTCATAAGTTTCGCTAATCATTTTGGCAATTTGAGTTTCTGAGCCAAAGGTACGAAATCTTTGCAACCTTGGTCAAAGGTGGGCCGTTGCCATAAGCGTTTGAACAAACCGGGCATATGCCTGAACGCGTTTTATTCTGACGAGTAGGGTAATTAGTTGACTCGAAGACTGGAAGACTGTGCATTACCAGGCAGTCAGTCAGGAAGGTGGAGACAGTACTCCAAGTCGAGATAGACGTACTCGGTGCAAAGGATGGCAGATGTGCACCGCAGCACACCGCCGAGCCGTTTAGTGCAACTCACGGATTCAGGAAGATGTATGAGCGATAACATGAAGAGCGCCTCTCATTACCAACTGGTAGATCGTGCGGTGAGCGGATTTGCCTGGTTGCTATCTAGCGCGAGTGTGCAGCATTTGACGCGACTGGCGGTAATGATGTTTCTGGCACGTTTACTTTCCCCGAAAGATTTCGGCATTATCTCGGCAGCAACGGTTGTGGTGTATCTTGCAATAATATTCTCTTGGATTGGTGTCGGTCCGGCCATTGTCCAGCTCTCTACCTTAACTTCATCCCATATTCGCAGCGGTTTCACGATCTCTACTTTGTTCGGCCTCCTCGTGGGTGGATCGGTGTACTTGTTTTCTGCGACCATAGCTAATCTTTTTCACATTGCTGAAGTATCTGAAGTCCTCAGGGTGTTAAGCATCATTTTTCCCATCAGCGCCTTTGCTGTGGTTTCTGAATCCCTTCTGCGCCGCAGCATGCAGTTTCATAAACTGGCTGCCGCAGACGCAGCGTCATACGGCCTGTCTTATGGGCTCGTCAGCATACTGATGGGATGGGCCGGGTTCGGTTACTGGTCTTTGGTTGGAGCGATTATTGCTCAGCATGCCGTGCGGACTTTAATGTTGATTATTATGCAGCCCCATGGCTGGCGGCCACAGATAGAATTAAGGGCATCCAAAGACTTGCTGTGCTTCGCCGTCGGGCTCACCAGCGCCCGAGTCTTGAACTTTCTCGCGCTTCAGGGGGACAACTTTGTGGTAGGTCGGTGGTTGGGATCTGCGCCGTTGGGGTTCTATAGCCGGGCCTATCTCATGATGTCAGTGCCCAACAAAGTTCTAGGGGAAACCTTGATAAGCGTCCTGTTTCCAACCATGGCTCGCGTCCAGGATCAACCGGTACGACTTAAGAACGCATTTCGCCGCGGGATTGCAGGCGCTAGTATGATTACCCTACCATTGACTGTGACCTGTTTTATCCTGGCCCCGGAATTAGTTTGCGTCGCTTTGGGCCCGGGATGGGACCAGGTAATACGTCCTTTCCAGATACTTTCCCTGGGAATTTTTTTCCGTACCGGGTATAAACTGGCAGGCACAGTCTCACAAGCTGTGGGAGCAGTTTACGCTAACGCCCGGTGCCAAGCTGTTTATGCACTTATGATTATTGTAGGAGCCTGGATAGGACAGCATTGGGGTTTACAGGGAGTGGCCATAGGGGTGTTGGTGGCTATTTTTGTTATGTTTGTGATTATGTCACTACTCGGAATAGACCTTACTTCGATGACCTTGGGTGAATTCCTGCAGGCCCATTTCCCGGCCGTGCGCAATGCCCTGCTGATGGCGGTAGGGCTATGGGTCATGGTACATACGTTGCGTGCCTATCATTTGCCTGCTCTCGCCCTATTGCTTATCTCAGTGGGAATCCTCCTAGTCAACTCCGTAATCATGATGAGATGGTGTCGCACCTTTTTCCTTGGAGCGGACGGCCTCTGGTTATATGAAGCAGGTCTGCGCTTCCTAAGGCTAAAGAAGAGTTTGGCGGATAATTCTGCTTAAGAACTTTATCCCTGTCCAATGGGAATCAATACCTAACGGACAATACGAACGGAGACAATTAGGAATGTGCAGATCAGGATATTTCCTCAAACGGTTGCGGCATGACTTGCGCAATATGAAATTGATTGGCATTAAAGATGCGGCATGCTTTTTGATATGTAAATTTATGAAAAGGAAAATATTAAGAAGAGTAACCATTGTCAATGAAGCACTATACGTTAGAGCCGGAACATCGGATCTTGGAATCGTGGTAAAATGGTTGGTGGATAAGCAATATGATGGCATTAAATGCTCCAGTCCCTCAGTAATTGTAGATGCTGGAGCACATATTGGGGCATCGGCGATATTTTTCGCAAATAGATATCCAAACGCCAACGTGTACGCAATCGAACCAGAACAAGAGAATTATGAAATACTCTCTAAGAATGTGCAAAAATACAATAATATCATTCCAATAAGAGCTGCTATATGGAGCAATAATGAGGCAAGAACCATTCGAGATCGCTATACTGGCTCCTGGGGTTATACCATTGCTCCCACGTCCCAAGAAACAGTATCCACTAATCAGCAAATTGACTGCATAACTATACAATCAATTTTGATTGACCAGGGATTGAATTATATTGACATATTGAAGATGGATATAGAAGGTGCTGAAAAGACCGTATTGGAAAACTCGGATGAATGGATACAGAAAGTAGGAATTATATCGCTTGAGCTTCACGATAGAGTGTGTTTTGGATGCTCGAGATCCTTCTACCTCGCTACGAGAGAGTTCAAACGATTCGAACAGAATGGGGAATACATAATAGCATACAGGAACGGTAGCAACTAAAAACATGCCTCACTTTTTGTATACAAAAAAGGAAAAGATTGCATGAAAATGGTAGTGGTTACTGGTGCCCCCAGAACTGGGACCACATTTGTTGGCAAAATTATAGGCTATTCACATAAGGCTAATTACATATGGGAGCCTTTCAACTGTAATTATAGGCAAGGCATTCAGGACTATTACCCTTACGTGGGGTTAGGAAGTAACGAACGGAAGAAAGAACTGTATACTAAGCTGACTGATGATTTACTTAGTTTCAAAAATCTGAAAGCAGTGATAAAACCGCCTAGAAATAGAGACGGATTCCTAAAAGTAATCCTTAAAAGAATTGGAATAAACAGGACAATGCTGTCCTATAGCATGGCTAAGATAAAGATGATTCTTGGGCAATCTGATCGACTTGTTGCGAAGGATCCCGTTGCTGTTTTCTTGTCACGATTTCTAATTGAAAACTACAACGCCAAGGTAGTTGTATGTGTCCGACATCCTTGTGCTGTTGCACTGTCAAGGAAGAGGCTAGGATGGGGCTTTGACTTAAGTGCCTGGAAAAATCAGGATGATTTATGGGTAGATTATATTCTAAACCAGATCGGCCCTCCGCCAGAAAATGGCGATCAATTAGCATTAAGTGCTTGGCACTGGAAGGCTTGTTATTATCATTTTATTCATCTTGAGAATGATTACCCCGAAAACTTGATTTTTGTTAGACATGAGGATATCTGCTATAGGCCTGCAGGCGAATTCAAACGTATATACGACTTTTTAGATTTACATTGGGTCACAAAGATTGAAAATAAAGTTATGTACTATACTACCGGAAATGAATCTGAAGTCAGAACGCCGGTATCGGTTATCAAGAGGAGGGACTCTAAAAAATTAGCGCTCGGCTGGAAGCAGCATTTTACAAATAATGATGTACAAAGAATTAGAGAAGTCACAATCCCCGCTGGGGAGTATTTTTATAATGAGAACATATTTTGGGATTTATGATTAAGATGAATGCTCCAAATAGAGATCCTGTGGTTTCTGCTGTTATTTGCTCCTACAACGGCCATGGAAGAGTCCGAAGAGCCATCAAGAGCGTACTTGACCAGACTCACCGCAATATCGAACTCATAGTCGTTGATGACGGATCACAGACAAGTTTAGAGACTGAAGCCAGGACTTTTTTGGACGACCGGGTTCGCTTTTTTCGTTTCGATACGAACCGCGGTTTGCATGCGGCAAGGGCCTTTGCTGTCAAACAGACAACGAGTGAGTTTATTGCATTGTTGGACGACGATGACTACTGGCTCCCGGAAAAAATAACGAAGCAGATAGATGTAATTAGGTCACATCCTGAAACGGGTCTGGTATGTTGCGCTGCCATAGACATATATCCGGACGGCCGAGAAATGACCCGCTACCCGCCTTCAAAGATAATCACCTATCGGCAGGAGGCCGTTTACGAATGCACCATCGCGTCCTCTGTTCTTTTCAGACGATCTGCCTATGAGAAGGTGGGTGGATTTGACGGGCAGCTACGCCGTTGTGGGGACTGGGAGTGCTGGATAAGGCTCGCGCGAGCCTATAACATACGAGCGATAATGGAACCACTCGTGGTCACGCGGATGAGACCGAACAGTCTTCAACGCTCCTTTGATGTGGAAGATTTTGCCCAGGACCGGTTTAAGGTTTTGGAAAAACACGAGGAAACCCTCAAGGCAGAAGGACTTTGGGATTCAGCTCTCTCCTGGCAATATCATTCTGTCGGCGTGCGCTATTTCAAGATGGGGCAGTTGTCCAACGCCCGTAAATGGCTTTCAAAGGCAGCTCGAAAGAAGTTACAGATGGAATCTCTGGCCCTCTATGCGATTGCCTGGCCGCTGGTTAATAATTTTTACACAACAGTAAGGCGTTTGCGTAGTTCATATAAATGTGCAAGAAGGGTAGGTTCAACTAAATGAGCGTACATCGAGTTCGAAAATTTCATAGATACCGCATTGTTATTAATCTATTCGTGCGGACTTTTCATTTGTTTCCTGCCAAATTGGTGAAAGGTTTATTGGTTCTGGTCAGACATACTCCATCAGTCTTAGGAATTGGAATTCGATACTGTTGCTTGAAGAGGCTTTGTATGGAGTGCGGGGAAAATGTTGTGGTTTTCTGTGGCGCGTATCTGACATATTTAGAGAATTGTCGCTTCGGTTCAAACATCAGCATCCACGAGAATTGTAACATTGGCTGCATGGGTGGATTGACCGTCGGCAACGACGTCATGATATCCCAGGGCGTAAGCATCTTGACAACTGAGCATGATTACATGCAGAAAGGTCAGCCGATGCGCAATGCACCAATGATTTTAAAGCCAGTTGCCATCGGAAACGATGTCTGGATTGGTGCCCATTCGGTCACTACAGCGGGCGTCACCATTGGGGATGGTGCAGTGGTTGGTGCCGGCGCCGTTGTCACCCGTGATGTGGTGGCCGGAACAGTGTGCGGCGGCATACCTGCCGAGACGATAAGAACGCGATGAATGCCAGTCTTATGACGAGCCAATCATAATTCATCTATTGGTGCACATCCCTGTGGAAATGCAGAAATAATGGCCCTAGTTAGAAAATCTTCTCCTGCCAGAAATACTCTCTTTGAATTCGACAGTCCTGTCTTGTGGACTGCTGCAGCATGGTGCTTTGCACTGATTTGCTGGATGTTTACTCCCGATTCGGTAGTTTATTACTTCATACCGAATGGCCGCTATTTTTCATTTTCCTCCATGGCGTTTTTCACCTTATGTTTTCTCTTTTTCTGGATCGGTTTAAGCATAGGCACAAGGTTTGTGAGAAAACATGAAAACCGACGCATACTTTTGTCTGCCTGCTGGCAAAATCCTGCATCGGCCAACAAACTACTTGGCAGGGTCATGGTGGTCTGCGCTTTTATGGTGTTGATTGGCGCTGCATGTCAGCTAATGCATACGGTTCTGATATTAGCCGGGCGGGCGCAGGAGTTCGATTTTGAGGCGGTTCTAACATATCGAAGAGTCTATGGCGACTCTGCCATTCAGGGCATCACTATTTTTAAGTTCATCGCCTTGCCAGGATTTGTGCTCGCCACAATTGGGTCCATGGTATCAGAAAAGTGTAAGATGCGAGGGCCAACCAAAAAATTCCGTGTATTACAACTGATTTCCCTCGTGATCCCGGGCTTTAGCGCAATGCTGGGCACAAGATTGATTGCTCTCATGTGGGTTGTCCCTTTTTGCTATTTGAAATTAGGCTTTGTTTATCGTTTGCAGAACAACCCGAGGCCCTTCAAACATTTGATAAAAACGGCCTTTATCATGATTGTTGTTTTCTGCACGTTGTACAGTGCGGGACATTACTTGCGACATTACAAGAGGGTCCTTTCCGGCCAGACTAGCGTGATGACCTATGCTCGTGATGCGGAAGGCTTCTATGGGTATACTTTTTTGACGTTTTTGAGTTATCCGTTCCGTACGATCAATAACGGGTTGGTGGTTGTCGATCACTTTGATCATCACAGCTATCTGTGGCGTTCCTTACGCTGGCTTTATAGTGGCTTTGGAATCGAAAAGCTCGATCCTGGCGATCTTATTCATGGCGCCAAAGAAAATATGATGTTATTGGACTATGTGGGATTGGCTTATTTTGGCGCAACCAATGCATCCTTGCCCGGGTATTTATTTATCGATCTCGGTTGGCTTGCCCTTATAATGATCTTGCTTCTTGGTGTGTTCGTCGGCGTGTTTTATCATCTGTGGCAAAAAACGGCCCTGTTGGGATGGGTTGTCATGCCGATTATGATCACCCCGTTACTGGATAGCTGGCGGACGGATGTATTTTTCCGTTCGGTCACTATGGTTTGTATTTTTTCAGCAATTGCCGCTGGTTTATACGTCGAGAAAAAGTGTCGCAGTATATGGCAGCGGGAGTTAAACCGCATAGTGTGGAGATGAAAAAGACTGAATGAAAATCGCTATTTTGCAGAACAAAATTGGTGTCGATGGCCGAAGCGTTGTGATTGCAGGCATGCTGCGCATCTGCAACGCCCATGGTCTGATTCCGACAATTGTTACATTCACAAAGCCGAGGGGGGATGAGGCCTTCAGAGCCCAATTCGGCCCGAATCTTCAATATAATCTAAAATCGTTGCCGGGAATATCGGCGTTGACTAGAGGCACTGCATATCAGACGCCATTGCTGAATCTACTGGCAGCACGTGTGCTCTCAGGCTTTGATGTGGTGTTGAACTCGGGGCGTTGCCCCTATTTTTTACCGAAGGGGCCAACGTATATCCATTATGTCCATTTTCCGGTAGAAGCCAGCATCAGGGAGGAAGAGCACTTTAATGGTTTTCTCGGCAGTGCATATACAATACCGCTTAAACTGCTTTATCTGGGCCGTTGCCGAAAACCCTTGCCTGGGATTTTTGTTGCTAATTCCCTTTTTACCCTCAACAAGATGCGGAAACTGTATACAGGGGTACCTGAAAGGCGCTTCAAGGTTGTTTATCCGCCTTGCGCTGCTCCGGATAAAGGGCACGAGGGTGCAAAGGACATAGATGTGGCAAGCTTGGGCTCCTTCATCTCGGATAAACGCCAGATGGAGCAACTGGAGATCGCACGAAGGCTTCCGGAAGCATCCTTTTGCATCATGGGAGGGGTGAAATCTCCAAAATACTTCAATAGCTGCACTGATTTAATTCAGAGATTCCAATTAAGAAATGTGAAACTCGTCCCGAATGCAAGCTGGGATGATGTTTCGGATGTGCTTAAAAGAGCAAAGGTATTCTTACATACGAGGAGAGGGGAGCATTTCGGTATCAGTACGGTTGAGGCCATGGGGTACGGCTGTGTGCCGGTTGTTCACGACTCGGGTGGCGCGGGGGAGACAGTGCCAATAGACGAACTGAGGTTCCAATCCCCAAAGGAAGCGGTGATGAAGATCCAAGGTCTTTTGGATGAGTATTCCATCAGAAAACCACAGTATTCGAAGCTGCTTAGAGAGAATGCCAAGCAATTTGGTACCACCACATTTCGCAGGCAAATGCAAGATCTCATTTTCGGCAATGTTTAGCGAAACGATGCTCGTTTTCCGTGAATATGGGGCGATGGAAGGGAATATGAAAGCGATTTTTGTCGGCAATACGGGGTTTTCCCTTTACCATTTTCGACTGCCCTTAATGAAGGAATTGATGCGAGAGGGTTGGGAAGTTGTTGCAATTGCGAAGGACGAGGGGGATTTTCGGAAGATATTTAATGAACAAGGGTTTCACTTCATATCTGTCCCAATAGACCATAAAGGCCAGAACCCCATCAAGGATTTGATGCTGACAATTGCTTTGACAAATCTCTACATGACGGAAAGACCATTTCTCGTTCATCATTTTACTATTAAGCCGGTCATCTTCGGTAGCTTGGCTGCTAAGTGCGCAAGGGTTCCTACGATAGTTAATACTATAACAGGATTGGGCTACACCTTTGAAAAGCCAGGATTGGTGCATGCGCTGGTGATATTGCTCTATCGCCTGGCGCTTTCCGGAAAGCCTAAGTTAATTTTTCAGAATGGCGATGATCTTGGGCTTTTTGTTCGAAAGGGTATTGGAGGGGGGCAGAGGTTCCTTATAAAGGGGTCCGGAGTTGACTCGGAGCGAATCCGTCCAGTACCGAAGGCGGGAGGGAGCCGACATGTCACTTTTTTGTTGGTTGGCCGCATGCTTTGGAGCAAGGGAATCCGCGAGTTTGAACAGGCGGCGGCAATTGTCAAGGAAAGATTTCCCGATGCTTCTTTTCTGATGATTGGGGGCCATTCGGGAGGAGGCGCCGAAGCCGGCCCCGACGCGGTTCCATTGGAATGGCTTAAGGAGTTAAGCAGAAGGGGAACTTTGAAGTGGTATGGGAGGGTTCCATTTGATGAAGTATTGCACCTGATGAATGAAGCAGATGTGATTGTGTTGCCCTCATACCGGGAGGGTTTGCCCAGGTCGCTTCTCGATGCGGCAGCAAAGGCTAAGCCAATCATAACAACCGATGTTCCAGGTTGCCGGGAAGTAGTTGTGAACGGGTTTAACGGCTTTCTTGTCCCAGTGAAAAATAGCACCAAATTGGCAGAGTGTATGGTCAGATTCATTAAGGAGCCTGAACTTATCTCTAAGATGGGAGCGAAAAGTCGAGAAAGAGCAGAAACCATATTTGATGATCAGATAGTCATACAAAAAACTCTACAAGTATATAATTAATGGTTGATTGACGCTTACCACCAAGTATAAACAAAGAAAACTGTGACAACAAAAATTAGACTGATAACTTTTGAAAATGATTGTTTAGATTTTTCAGTTAACAGTGTCTGCTCTATTCTAACCTTCCGAACGGTAAAGCACATCCAATCGAAGAACTACCGATAATAGGTACCCCTATAACTGAAATATACGCGGTAAACCGTGTCAAGTCACTCATTGGCACAATATAAATGCAAAAATTTCACTTTATATTATGTAATCGGGTGATTGTTTCAGCCTTTGCACACAGAGAACAATTTGATTGAGAATCAGAGTTCAAAAATATCTTTGTATAATGACTGCTGAAGGAAACAGGGCTTAGCAATTTAAAATGTACTCATTTTTAGTACTATTTTATCTTTAACGTCCTATGAAAAAGAGCGAGACTTCAACCTGCTGGCAGTATCATTCCTTCCACGGTTGACAATCCAGTAATAAACGATGAATCATTTCTTAAATCCTGAAAAAATACGAAAAAGCTATCTGGCATTGTGCGATGCTATTTTGGTCACCTTTGTGTTCTTCATATCTTACGCATTTCGTATTGTCTTTTATGAACAGGGAAGTCTATCCGCTTTATTCAATCGCCTTTCATGGCTTGTAATATTGGCTATCTTAATTCATGTTATATTTTTTTACGTGTTTGGATTGTATGACAGACAAAAGGGGATCAAAAGACATCTCCTCTTGGTTAATATTGTTTCTTCCATCTTGACTGCATCCATTTTTATTTCAATGTTATCGTTTATTTTTCCACATGATAAAATCGGTCGGGTATTGATATTTGTCCATTTTGTGTTGATGATTGGACTGATGTACGTCTGGCGAACCGTGTGGAGCGACAACATCCTCAAAAATGGTGACCGCAAGCTTCTGATCGTCGGATGGAATTCGCTAGTTGAAAAAATTGTGGATGCCATATTATCCGGATGTTCCGGATATTCCATTAAAGGCCTGGTTATATTGCCGGGATCGCCGAGGCCTCCCAAAATCGGAAATCCTGCCCCCGCTTTTTTCTCGATAGATAAGGCATTGGGTCATGTCGATCCTGAGGCATTGATTGTGTCTGAAAAGCTCAACAGGCTCGAAGAAACTAAATCGAAACTAATTGACTTGAAGTTTCAAGGTAAGGAGATCTTCGACGACGCTTCATTTTATGAACGCATTCTGAGCAAAGTCCCGGTATCAGAAATATCAGAAAGATGGTTGTTATTCAATTCCAAAAAACAACCATATCAACCGGCCCTGTATCAGAAATGTAAACGCCTGATGGATGTTTTCGTTTCTGCCGCACTTCTTCTTGGCGCTCTGCCTTTACTTCTTGTAATTGTCTTGTTGATCAAACTCGATTCAAAAGGACCGGTTTTGTTCAGACAGGAAAGACTGGGTATGAACGAAGACCCTTTTACCTTGTTCAAATTCCGAACCATGGTCGAAGACGCTGAAAAGCAGTGCGGCCCCTGCTGGGCTGAAAAGAATGACCTAAGGCTCACAAGGATCGGCCGCATTTTGCGAAAAACCCGGCTGGATGAGCTGCCTCAGTTTTTTAATGTCCTGATGGGAGACATGAGCCTGGTGGGTCCTAGACCCATCAGAAAACACTTTGCAAATATCTTCACGGAAAAATTTCCATTTTATCGATTGCGGTTCAAAGTAAAACCCGGCATTACCGGATGGGCTCAGGTCAACATGGATTATGTAAATACTGAACAAAACCAATATGACAAGTTGGAATATGAATTTTATTACCTCTACCATCAATCCATGTTTCTGGACCTTTTTATTCTACTCAAAACCGTCCAGGCGATTCTTAAAATGCGAGGAGGATAAATTTTCTTGGGTAAGATCGAATATCGAATTTTAAAATTCGAAACGATGTCTAATGACCCAAAATACAATGTCCACAACGCAAAATCAGAGGAAATTACGTTCACCTAAATTCCAAAACCCTCTAATGTCAATTCCCCATCCTATCAAGATTTTCAATGCAAAATTCTGATAAATGGCTCATAACCGGCGGCTGCGGCTTCATCGGTACCGCCCTCATAAAGGATTTGATTCGAAACGGTCGCCAGCGCATCCGGGTGCTCGACAATCTTTCGGTCGGTTCGCGGGAAGACCTTGGCCGTGTCTGCGATTTTAATGAGATTTCGATCGAGAATCCATCATCTGATTTGCCAGGCCTATCTTCTGAAACGGTTCAACTGATTGTGGGTGATATAAGGAATACTGAGACATGTCTAATCTGCGCAAAGGATATTGATGTAATCGTTCATCTGGCAGCCAATACCGGTGTGGCGCCTTCTGTTGAGAATCCGCGGGCGGACATGGAAGCCAACGTGATCGGAACGTTGAATGTATTAGAGGCCGCAAGACAGAACAGCGTGAAGCGGTTTGTCTTTGCCTCATCCGGCGCTCCCGCCGGTGAGGTCGAACCGCCGATACACGAAGAAATCGCTCCGCATCCCGTTTCTCCATACGGAGCCAGCAAACTGGCCGGTGAGGGCTATTGCTCGGCCTACTATCTTACTTTCGGGATCAACACAGTAGTCCTGCGTTTCGGGAACGTATACGGGCCCGGCTCCTCCCATAAGTCCAGCGTTGTCGCCAAATTCATTCGACAGGCCTTGAAAGGCGAGACATGGGAGATATACGGGGACGGCAAGCAGACCCGGGATTTTATCTTCATAGATGATCTTGTTGGCGCCGTCCCCAAGGCGGCGCAATTCGAGCGCGGTAGTGAGATATTCCAGATCGCAACCAGCCAAGAGCACACGGTCAACGAGGTGGCCGAAATCCTGAAAGATGAGCTTGAAAAAAACAGCGTTCCCATGCGTCTCGAGCACGGCCTCCCGCGAAAGGGAGATGTTCGGAGAAACTTTTCGGACACCACCAAGGCAAGGAAGGTTTTAGGGTGGCAGGCGGAGGTCGACCTGCGGGAGGGGATAAAAAGAACGGTCGACTGGTTTATGGATGTTTGAAATTTTGGAAATTTTGTTGATATGATAATTGTTTATATAATTGTCCTTTTTGTTATCGGAACGATCCCGCTTCTTTTTGCCGCGGTGCAGCCATGGGTGTGGTCTGTTTACAGTGTATTAATCTTTTCAGCCTTTTTACTTCTTTTGTGGCAAGACAAAAATAAACGTTCATGGATGCCCAATAAAATTGTTGTCTTTACTGTGGGTTTCTTTTTTATTATGACGCTTTGTCAGTACTTACCGTTGCCGGCATATTTTCTGTCTCTCCTGAGTCCCTTTCGGTATGAAGCACTATCGACATCGAATAACTTGCTCAACCATTCACTATCATGGCATTCACTTAGCTATTCTCCATTGAATTCGTTTTCCTGGTGGACCTTTTTGATAAGTGCATCCATGTTTTTCTTTGTCCTGAGGCACTTCTGTGAATCGCGAAGAAGTTTAAAGCTTTTTGCCGGCATCATGGTAGGGTTGGCAATCGCAGAAGCAATATACGGCCTTATCCAGGCCCTGATTCCATCACTAGGGGTTCTGTGGGTAGATTACATCCAGGCCGGTCTGGGCGATGCCCGCGGCACATTTATCAATCGCAACCATTTCGCCGGTTTTATCGAGATGGTTTGGCCGCTGGCTTTAGGTTATACCCTGGCGCTTGGATATCGCGGAAAGGAAATACATCTAAGAAAACTGCTGGCTTCGGATCGGCTTAATAAGCAGATTTTGCTCGTGCTGGGGATGGTGATCATGCTGCTTGCGCTTTTGCTTTCTCGCTCACGGGCCGGAATCACAGGTGGTTTTATCGGGTTTCTGACCTTTGTTTTGCTGTCGCGTTCTGCACAGAAACGACTGCCCCGGGGATTCTGGATTATGGGAGCAGCGATGATCTTTCTAATCTTTTTGTATGGAATCAAAATCGGATTCGATCCCATTATTGAAAGGTTTCTAAAAATAGGCGAGGAAATAGGAAAAGGCGATTCTAGGCTCGATATCTGGCGGGATAGCCTGGTAATTGTGAAAGATCATCCACTGGGTATCGGCCTAGGAAATTTTAAGCACGTTTATCCTGTCTATGATGTATCAAGGATTTCCGACACCCGATTCCTTTATGCCCACAATGACTACCTGCATCTATTGGTCGAGGCCGGGATTCCCGGATTTTTGGCCCTGGTCAGCGGATTTTTTATCTTCCTTGGGAAAAGTTTTAAAAAAGTAAAACAAATGAAGTCCCATCATGATCCGCTGCGGTTTTTCCTTGCGGTTGGGGCATTGAGCGGTCTGGTTTCTTTGGCCTTTCACAGCTTTTTTGATTTTAATCTGCACATGCCATCCAATCTAATATATTTCGTAACTTTAATAGCAATTGTTTATTCATGTGCCTGGGCAGAAGCTCCAGCGCATTGCTCAAAGCTCAAGGCTGAAGGCTCAAAGGTTTAAAAATAGGGGCTTAAGGCTCAAAGCTCAATGCTGAAAGCTCAAAGCAAAATAAGTTAGACGATAAGAGTTCATAAAAAGAAGAGAGGGATGGATGATGAAATTTGCATACGAAGATCTTGATGTTTGGAGCAAAGCTGTTGATTTTGCAGTTAGCGTAATTGACCTTGTTGATTCTTTAAACACATCAAGAAAACATTTTCGTTTATTGGAACAGATAGAGGCATCTTCAACTTCCATTTCAACGAATATAGCTGCGGGTAAAGGTAGATTTTCTAAAAAAGAATTCGTCCACTATTGCTATATTGCGCGTGGTTCTCTTTATGAAACAATGACGTTTCTTGAAATTTTTAAAAGAAAAGGCTGGATTTCGGAATCTGATCTAACGCCTCTACGCAAAGAGGCGATATCGATAGCTTCTATGATTAAAGGCCTTATTAATTCAATCAAAAAATCAGCTTAACCTTTCTTGTTGTTACATCTTTATTAATTCAATTTCTTAATCAATTTCTTTGAGCTTTCAGCTTTGAGCATTCAGCTTTGAGCCAATTCATCGAGTTTACGAGATGAATTTTATAGATTTACACTGCCATATATTACCCGGTATCGACGACGGGCCTAAGACGTTAAAGGAAAGCCTGGAGATGGCCCGAATATTTGAGCAGGCCGGATACAGCCATGTTGTGGCCACGCCGCATGCCGTGCCGGGGACGACCTGGATGCCCAAACCTGGTGAAATTCGAGATCTGCTGGCTGAATTAAAGCACGCAATTGCAAAAGAGGGCACTCGGCTGAACGTTTTGCCGGGCATGGAAATCGCTTTAGATCCTCAGATCCCTGCTTTAATCGCAAACAGTCGGGTGCAAACTTTAGCCGGTACATCCTATGTTTTGATCGAACCGCCCTTTCAGCGGCTTCCCCTGGGTTGGGAGCATGTTATTTTTGATGTCCTGTCCAAAGGATTTGCCGTACTTCTGGCGCATCCCGAGCGGTGTGCCCAACTGACAGCCAAACCGCATTTATGCGATCAGCTGATCGAATCCGGTGTTTATTTTCAGGTTAATTGGGACAGTTTTTTGGGACATCATGGCCGCACGACTCAGAAAATGGCTCTCTATCTGGCCACCAAAGGATTCATTCACTGCCTGGCCACCGACAGCCACGATGCGAAAAGCCGAAATGCCAGGCAGGTGCGGCGGGCGGCAGAAGCCATTGAAGAATTAATCGGTCCCCGGAATCTGCAGCTTATCTCAAGGGAAAACCCGATTCGGGTGCTGCGCAACGAGGCGCTGAAGTCCATGGAAAGCCAGGAAGTCCAGGCGACTGTAACTAAGAAGCGGACGTGGCGGTTTTGGTCACAGAGAGGATCAGGGATCCCGGCTCAAGGCTGAAGGCTCAAGGCTCAAAGCAATCCACAAATTGATCCGCAGATTACGCAGATTACACAGATTAATATAAAATAAACTATGAGAGATAAAAAGACTTATGCGATCATTATTTCATTTGTTTTAAAGGAAAAATCTGCGGAAATCTGCGTAATCTGCGGATAAACAATCTCCAGCAATCAGGGTAAAGCCAGGTGAATCTTTATGGACGTATCAATCTGTTTCATTATTTCTATATTTAAAGCCCCAATGAATTTTACAATTCTGGTTTTATCGAGGGTACGGATCTGATCGCATTTTATTTTGGAATTTTTGGGTAGATTCCCGGTTCCTTTGGCTAACAACACCTCAAAAGGATATATTTTCTGAAGATTTTTTGAAGTTATGGGTACAATCGTTACAGTTCCCGAGTACTGATTATTTATATCATTGGAGACAACGACGACAGGACGGGTTTTGGAAATTTCTTTTCCTCTGACAGGGTCAAGGGCGGCAACATAGATGCTCCCTCTTTTAATATTCATCCCATCCCTCCATGTCGGTGGCTTCAAATTCCTTTGCAAAGGCGACACTTTCTTTTTCGGTTTTTTGATAACCTTCCGCTAATAATTTTTCAAGTTCCGTCTTTTTATATTGCTTAATCTGATTTTCTAAGGCCTTTGCGATAAATCGGCTGCGCTTTCTAGGGCCAGCCAATTTGTCGAGACTCTGCACCAATTTTTTGGGAAGAGTGATATTTAAGCGTACAGGATTTGTATTCATTATACACCTCTTAATATGTGAATTTATGTGTAATAATATACATCAAATCAATAAAAGTCAATCTGCAAATCAAAAAATCCAGCTCAAAGCTCAAGGCTGAAGGTCAAAAGAGCTGAAGGCTCAAGGCTGAAGGCTCAAAGCGATCCACAGATAGATGAGCTATTTGGCTCAACAGCTCATCGGCTCAAGGCTGAAGGCTCAAAGCAAAATAAGTTAGACTATCAGATTTCATAATTAATTCGTTCAAAAAGCCGGTTTAACCTTTCTCATTATGCCATCTTTATTAACTCAATTTCTTAATCCATTTTTTTCAAACTTTGAGCTTTCAGCTTTGAGCCTTGAGCTTTATTAGCTTACCAGCTAATCAACATATGAAAAATGACATTTTAAAAGATAAAAAACTGCTGACGCGGTTTGTCTGGAAGCTGCGGTTTCAGCCCGACACGCCTGCGCTGATCCAGTTTGTCGCCGGCGATGAGGATTATTTAGCGCTGTGCAGCCGGATTGTGAATGCCTCGACCGATGACGCCCGGAATCTTCAGCTGCTTGAAGACATTTGCCTCAAACAGGGATCTGATTTTCAGGTTTTAAAAGAAAAGTTAATCCCTGTGGCACGGGCATTCGGGCTGACAGAGGACGAGAGTAATTATTACGAACTGCTCGAGGTTCCCCGGGATGCCGATCCGGACGAAATCAAAAAGTCTTTCAGAAAAAAGGTGATTGAGGTGCATCCCGACACCGGCGATCAAATAAGCGACAGCGGCCGAGAGTTTATCAACCTGCAAACGGCCTACCAGATTCTCAGTGATTCGATTTTGCGGCAGCAATACGACGAAAAACTGCAGGATGTGCATCTCTGGAAGGAAAAGGCGAACCATATCCAAAGATTCAATCCCCAGGATTCTCAGAAAATCAATCAAAATCAATCCGCCAGGACCAAAATTTATTACCAGCTCGGCGGTCTGTTTTTGCTTTTAATTATTGTGGTTTTTATTTTTGATTTCCTTTACCGCCAAAATTCAATTTTTGACGCTGATTACACTGTAAAACTAAAACAGACTCAGGAACAAAAACCGATGAAAGCGGTCGCAAAGGCGGCTTCTGACGGCAAAACCGAAAAGAACAGATCGGAATTCAAATCATTGCCTGATGCGATCGATAATTCCCGCAACGTAAGATAGATGAGCTGTTTGGCGCAACAGCTCATCGGCTCAAGGCTCAAGGCTCAAGGCAAATAGGGCTGAAGGCTCAAGGCTCAAGGCTGAAGGCTCAAAGCGATCCGCAGATTACGCAGATTTCCGCAGATTAAATCCATAAATAAAAAAAAGTATCCGCAGATTACGCCTCTGGCTCGTAGAAGCCTACGGCTCGGAGAGCAGATTAACGCAGATTAAATTCATAAATAAAAAAATCCATTCTGAAAGCTCAAGGCTCAAG
>Ga0255055_10001268_pt1 | contig 18828 bp, 17 predicted proteins | sample JV7_2_27_MG_FD_188633 | JGI IMG/M metagenome (GOLD analysis project Ga0255055, IMG submission 188633) | Seawater microbial communities from Jervis Inlet, British Columbia, Canada - JV7_2_27 | ecosystem: Environmental > Aquatic > Marine > Inlet | place: Canada: British Columbia | collected... | reverse complement strand
TAAAGACGCGGTTCACTGTCCTACTGAGAAAGAAGCTAAAGAGTTCTTACAATTAATGTATGAGTCGTGACGTTACCGAACAGGGAAAAACACTAATATGGTATTTTGGAATAAATTTAAAGAAGAAACATGTTATGATTATAGTTGATTTGATATTGAATATTCTAATTATGACCGATTTAAGGAGAGATGATACAAAATCCATAAAGCATCAAACTTTCTAGGGTGAGAGGAGGAAGTGGAAAAATATACCTACAATATTGATGCTTCTAAAGACAATCAATTAATTAAGACGAAAATAGAAAAAGCAACAATACATCCAGGAACTTATAAACAAACCAATCTACAAGACGTATTAGATGATACTCCTGACTGATGAGTAGCGACTGTCAATATAGCGCCAGACAATATACAAGTAGATATAAATCTACATAGCACAGTAAATCAAATGTGAGCTAAGGTCACTCAAGAAATACATTTTGTATGTTGATCAGTACGTACTGTAGATGGAATAATTACAAACCTAATAGAGCAATGAAGGTACACAATCCTAACAACAGATAAAGCTGAACGAAAGATACATACAAAGAACGTAAATTACGTGATAGTTAAGTGAGATAGCAACAATACTCCATCGTGAACGTGTCAGACTCTTATTTTTCATTTCACTAACGATAATAAGCTAACTAGAAAGGATATGTCAGACTATAATAAGATATGAGAGATGATAAAATATAAATGTACTAACTGAGATATGATATTAATCAACAATACAAACTTAAATGCTATAGAAGAGATAAAGTAATTTATATATTAATTAAATCAAATGGCTTATTATCTTAGAAAGTTTGGGGTTAGGTGTCCATTATGTTTAGATATTAGAAATATACGTTGATATGAGCATATAAAAGAAATAACAATAGATAGAGAAAGTATATGTATGAAATGTAGGGATAAAATAAGGGTTAAGCTTGATATAGATATTACTAATATAGAGGATTATGAATGAAGTGACCTTATTTCTAATAACTAATTGAAATACAAAACTAATTAAGTATAACTAAGTATAACAAATTTATTCTCTTTTGTGATTATATGAAAATCAGTAATACAAATCTCTTCTATCTAAACGATCTAATAGCTAGAGCAAGAGTAACTAATATGAGCGAGGCAAGAAACATATTAAGTGTTATGACTATCTTTGAAGAAAAGGTACATGGCGCAGTAAACGAATTTATAGAAGCTTATAGACCTTTCAATAAAGAACTAGAACAACTAAAAGAGGACGAAAAGAAAATCACAGGTAAGAAATCTGAAAGAGTCACTAAGAAAGAAGTTATAGAAGAAAGAAGAAAAGAAATAAAAGCAGCAACAACTCTAATAGACGAAAATATAGTAGAAGTAAAGCTTACAAAAGAAGAAGGGAAAGCTATAGTTGCAGTATTAGATATGGTAATGTGACAAGATAGCCTAGATAACTCTACTCTTAAATGAACACGTGGTAAAGGAAATATAGAGCTATTAGTAGATATTGCAGACTTATTGATTAAAGGATAATGGTAAAGATATATATAAATAAGTTCACTAAAGAGTTAGATGTTTATCTTGATACAAAGAAGCATATATATAATTGCTGTGCTCGTGGTGAGTGAATGGCTTGTTGTCTAGATAAGGATGAATGAACCAGAGATATAGTGTTATGATTAGTAGAGGATGTATTAAAAGATGCTATAAATAAAAAATAATTTATATACAAACAATTAAATGGCTAGACCAACAATACGTAGTACGGAAATTGAAGATAAGTTGGTAGAAATATTCCATATAGATGGTACAGTAAACGAAGCATGTTCTCAAGCAGGGATATGAAGAACTACTTATTATGAATGGCTTGAAAAAGATGAAGCGTTTGCGAACAAAATGGCTCAAGCACAGGATTATGCCTTTATTGTAGCCAGAAAAACGTTATTTAACGCTGCTTCAAATGGAAGCGAGAAAGCGGCTGTTGAGATCTTAAAGAGAAGAGATAAGAGATATAATGATAAGATAGATCAAACAAGCAACGTAAACCTAAATGCAAAGGTAGTTACTTTACCACCTCTAAGCGATGATGCAGGAGATTCTACGACAACCGAACCCGTGACCTCAGACTAAGGTATTAACTAGAACAGAAAAGGAGATACTTTATGGGTGAGCAAGATGATGAGGAAAGACCGACGCTTGAATATGTTGGTTTTTGCGTTGGGTAGAAAATCCATGACTAAGATGATTGGTTCTAAGAGAAAGTTATAATGATCTTGTTGATTGGATAGATAGAGCAATGGTTATATATTCTAATTTTGGTGCTATCAAATCAGGTAATCCTTGTGTAATTAAGTTTCCAAGCTGAGCAGAAATTAGAACATGATACCTTAAAGGACAATCGTATGAAAAATACAAGGGTCATGAATATCAAAAGATGTTGATAGAAGAGTTGACATTGATTCCAGCAGAAGAGAAGTATGAGAAGTTGATGGGTTCATTACGTAGCACAGTTACATGATTAAAGCCACAGATCTTTCTAACAACTAATCCAGATTGACCTTGAAGACTACGAGTAAAGAAAAGGTTTGTAGATATAACAAGACCATGATTAAGATATCAAGACAGCGAATGAAACACTAGGGTGTTTATATCAGCTAAGATTACAGATAACCAAGTCTTGCTAGATAAAGATCCAGATTATATAAAATATCTGAGAGGGATTAAGGATGACCAACTAAGGAAGGCTTGGTTAGAATGAGATTGGGAAGCGTATGATGTGAAAGGTTCGATCTATGGAGCACAAATCAAACAAGCAAGACACGAGTGAAGGTTTTCTCATGTTCCTTGGGATGATGCACTAGATGTATATACAGCATGGGATGTGTGAATAAGTGATTACACAACAATTCTATTCTTTCAAATCTACGGTAAAGAATTGAGAATTATAGATAGTTATTATAATGATAACGAATGAGTGAAACATTATGCTCAAGTCTTGCGTGATAAACCATATAAGTATAAGAAACATTTCTTACCTCATGATGCTAATATAAGATCTAAGTCAACACTAAGAACCTATACAGACGATGCGAGAAGTGCAGGGATAGAGAATATCCAAGTACTGGCTAGAACAAACAATCTCTGGGAGAATATAAATAGAACAAGAGAAGTCTTTGCTCATGTATGGGTAGATCAAGATAAATGTAAGACGTTCTTAGAGCATATAGAAGTATATAGAAAGGAGTATGATGAACATCGTGCAATCTTTAAGGATAAACCTTATCACTGAGTAGAGTCTCATTTTGCAGACTCGTTTAGATATGTATCAGATGCTTATTTATTATTAGTTCGTAGGAAATATTCTAATGCTTGAATTATACAAGCAAAAAGTTAAATATTAAATAATATGTAGGGGCTTTAGATTAAACCAAAGACTATGTTTATTAAAGACTGGGGAATAAGAAAAGTAATTACACAGGAAGATATCATGAAAAATCAAAAGCTTCATGATAGTGTATGTGAACAAATCCAAATTGGATATAATAACTCAGATGATTCATCATGACAATGGCGTAATTATCATAGAAGTATAGATGAAGCACTTAAACAATTACACGCTGATGATAGACAAGTCTATGATCTAGCATATTCTTATAAAAAGAGTTTTGTTGCAATGTTTCAAGGTGAAGGATTAACGCCAGTGTTTAATGAGCGTGATTATTTTGATAAAGAGATAACCCAAAAAATAAACAAGATAGCTGAGTTCGATATAGAGAACATGAAAAAAGATCTTAAAGACAAAAAGATATTGTCAGATATATTTGATTATGGAGTAGGTTTGAGAGTATACAATGGATATGATAAAGTAAATAAATGCCCATTGTTTATTACACCATCGCCTTTGTCTTGGTATTATGATCCGAATTGATCAATTATAGACAATGATTTTGATTATCATTTGTTTAATTTTCAAACATCACTCTCTGCTTTGCAATATACTGATGCTTTGTCGTGATGATATTTTGATCTAGAAGAAGTTGAAACTGGTGATTATTCTAGAAACAGTGAAAATCAAGACTGAAAGAAATATAGACTACAAAACTCAGACGATTCAACAGACAATACTGTATATGTCTACAATTGTTTCATTACAATTAATAGTCATAGGTATTTCTGTGTGCTAGCTAACGATCAAACAAAGATTATTAAGTGGGAAAGATTATTACCAAGAACAAAGGAAGAAAAAGAGAATGGTATCTTAGTCCCGTTTAAGATATCTATTTCAAATGCGATGGTAGATGCTTATAGTCCAACGTGAGTAAGTTATAGAGAAAAGATCTATCCTACACAAATTGCATTAACTGAGGTAATAAATGCAATACATAGTAAACAAATGAGAGATGCCTGATATGACAGATATTTGTATGATATAGATAGGATAGATAATCCAGCAAACTTATTAGTTAAACCAACTGGCTGACCATTGTTTATTCCTGCGACTAATTTGGGATGATGACCGATTACAACTCCAGTAATGGAAAGCAATGATACAACAAAGACACAAGAGTATATAAAACAACTAGAATACTATGCAGAAAACACAACATCTTTGACTGGTATTGTTAGATGATTAAGTCCAGATGCTGGAACTCTAGGAGAAGCAGAGATTCAAATGCAAAAGAGTAATGCCTTGTTCTCAGTAGATGCAACAACATTAGTAGCAGGTGAGAGAATGTTCTGGATAAATATTTACTACAGATCATTACAGGAGAATTTGCCGTTCATTAGAGAGAAGGCAGCAGTGCTAGGTATAGATTGATGAGATATTGTAACTCTAAAGAGCACAGAGCTTAAATGATTCAATACTCCATACATAACTATCAAGAGTAAAAGGAAGGTTGCAGATGATAATAATAGAAGAGCATCAAGTATGCAGGCAATGTTGCCAATAGTAATGCAAGATCCAGAAGTATCTCCAATAGGTAAAAAAATGTTTAAACGTGAATTGTTTTCTTTGCAATGACAGGGGGATGAATTTACACATACTGTTTATGACATGAACTGAAGCGAGAAACATGCTGCCAGGATGCAAGATATCGTGAACCTTGACATGATACCAGATAATTTAGTTATACCATGACTAGATCTACAAACATTATGGATTTATATTAACAGATGTGTAGATAATGATTCTAAAGAAAAGGTATTAAATTCATTAACAACGCTAATGATAGAGAAATGATTGAATAAACCAGCTCCAACAACACCATGAATGGAATGAGTAGCGAACAGTATGGCAGCACAATCAATGTCAGCAGATATAGCACAAAAACAACAAGCTTTACCAAATAATTAATAGGGGATGTTCGTTCACGATCATATAGTAGAAGGGGTTATAGATTATTGCAATAAGGTTATAAAAGATTCAACAATACAAATAGCGACTAATTGTAACCCTGAAAATGATGAAATAAAATACTCTTATAATACAGTAATGAGATTTAGAATCACAGACGCAAGAAATCTAAAGAATGAATTATTAAGAGAAATCAAGGAACAAGTAATTAAATGAAAGAGAGCTTGAGTTAAAGATGCTGAATTGCAAAAGCTTTGAGATCAAATAGCTAAACTAGTGAAGTCTAAGGCAGATATATTGTGAGGATGAGAAATCAATGTTAAAAAGGACGAAGTTTCTACGTTAAAAGCACTCATAAATAAAATTACTTGAAATAAATAAAAATATTACTATATTAAAACCAAGGCAACGTCAATAAGACCACACTTTTATCATGTGTATGATAGCAATGACAATCGAATGACAAGAAATTATTGAAGATCTTGATCTAGAAGAAGAATTGGATGAAGATGAAGACTCGCAAAACGAATGATCTGATGAAGATCTACAAGCAGAGGTGGAGAGGCTCAGGATTCAAAATGCAAAGCTTAAGGCTAAGAAGCAGAAAGCTATAGCTAAAGCATCTAAGAAAGCGGCTATGTATGATGATTTTGATAGACGTTACGAAGCCAAAAGAAAACAAGAAGCGTTTGAATCAGATTATCCTGGGGTAAAGTATAGTGTTGTTAAAGCAATATCAGAATCAGAGGATATAACGATTGAAGAGGCTTTAGGTTATCTTGGAACTGCTGGAAAAGCAATCATTGGTAGAGAAGTGACTCAACCTAAAAAGAAGACAGATGCTTATTTGGAAGAAAGAAAGAAACGTTTAGGGATTGCCTAAATAAAGAAGACAGATTATTAGTTGTGAGTGGGGGCACGCCCTACTTTTTTTATAATTATGAAATTAGAACATGATAAACTTTAACGTCGTAAGACAAAACGGACATTCTGCTTCAACTGCTATTCTTGAAAAAGATGCGCTAACAACAGATATCGTTCAAGGACAATTCTGTGCTATTGATGCAGCAACAGGACTAGCAATTAAAGCAGTAGCAGCTTCAACACAAATCGCATTGGTTATGAGTGTTGTTGATGATACTCACGTTATGGTTTTAGCAGATCCAACAGCAGTTATCGAAGGAACAGCTGATGCAGCATTCGCTAAAACTATGAGAAATACAGAAGTAGATATCGCTATTGATGGTGGGGGTAACCAAACTATTGATGTAGGAGCTTCTACGACAGATGTACTAAAGGTGCTAGCAACAGAAGACGCTGGAACAGTTGGTTCAGTTGAAAAAGTAAAAGTTATTGTAAATAAACCACTATCTTTATAATCTTAACATTATTAAAACATGCAACTATCAGCACCAAATTTTTTGTCGTTTATTAACGGCTTAACAAAAGAAACTAAAGAACTATATGATAATTCAGTAGAACTAAATAATGATAGACAAGCTTATTCTAAGGTTGCTAGAGTTATGGATACTAATGAAATCAATGAAAAGTTTGTATCTACAGTTAGATTGTCAGCACCACAAAAAACACCAGAAGGTCAAAATGTTGGAGCAAGCGATAGTTTCGAAGGATACACAGTTATTGTTTCACCACACGACAAAACAACTGATTCTTTGACATATTCTTTCGAATACAAAGAAGGAAAAAGAGATGATACTCAAAAGATCATACAAGAATACGATACAAACTCTAGAGATATGATGTGGGGATTATACAATGAAATTAATGTACAATTCTTCGAACTACTAAATAATGGTTTCGCTTCAGCTTGAGTAAACGCAACACTATCACCAGATGGAGAAATTCTATTCTCAGCTGCACATACATTTACAGCAGATCTACCAGCAACAGGAAATAATGTATTTGATAATCTATTGCCAGCAGTAGCACCATCTCTAGATGTATTGGCTGATGTGCAAGAAAGATCAGGAGCATTCAAGGATGTAGGAGGAAGACCAATGTCATTGAACCCAAGAATTATTCTTGTTAAAAGAGGAGGTAAAGCATTTAGAGAGTTCTCTAAAATCATTAATCCTAATAGATATGCACCAACACAAATTACTGGATCAAATGGAGTAAATATCTACGAACTAGAATACACATTGATTGAATGTCCTTTCATCACTAGTGGTACAGCTTACTACATCATGGAAGACTACAATAACAGTGTTCTAAAAAACCCATTGTATCTAGGATTCCACCAAAGACCAACTATTTACGGTATGGAAGACAGAGTTGATACATTGACTCACCAAACAACATACGTGTCATACTACAAGACATGAGTGATCAATATTCCTATTGGACTATACGGTTCTGAAGGAGCATAATAATGTGCTATGGTATAGCAAGAAAGTGCGGGTTGAAATCCGCCTTTTTTTTATTATTATAAAGTTAATATTTACTTAATTAATCTAATGGTTATGAAAAATGTAATGTTTAAAAGAAATGGTCGTATGGTTGCGGCTAAAGATATTTTGAAGATGAAAGAAGGTGCTACAAAAGCGGTTGTAGCTAAAGACACAACTGAAATTGACGCACTTAGGGTGGAATATAAAGCTAAGTTTGAAAAGGATGTACCCGTTAATAAAAAGAATAATACAGAATGGATTCAATCTAAACTAGCAGAATAATTAGGGGGAATAGATATTTATTCCATAATTAAAACAATATGACTCCATCGGAGATTGTACAATATGCAAGAACACTATCAAAATGTAGAGTAGACGAACTACCTGATAGTGATCTTTTTTCGTATTTGAATATTGAATATAGAAGATTATGGCAAGATGTAGCCTGAATTGATAAAAACTACAAGCTTAGAGTACGAAACACTAACTTGGTTTCTTGAGTCTCTTCATATGCTTTATTGCTACCGTTTCAAGCTCCAACACAAGCGACAGGACAGATAAAGATCGAATCTGTGTTCGTTACATACGATCTATCTCAGAAATATCCGTATAGAGCAAAGCTTTTAGATTGGGATAATCTAAATAGAGCGCCAGAATGGTATGCAGATAACCAACCAAAGAGTGAACCGTTCTATATTGTGACTGATAATAGCATACAAATCTTCCCAACACCTGATAATTCTATCCCAAATGGTTTGCAAATGTACTCTAATCAAAGACCATACGATTTAGATGCAACAATGACCGAGGCGGACATATTAATTGAAAGAGAATATCATGATATAATGTGAAAATCTATTATTCCTTATGTATATGAACATAGACAACAAGATGAAAGGGTATGATATTATCAACAAAAGTATGAAGTAGATAAACAAAAAATGTTAAGACAATTAAAGAAAAGAGTAATTAGACCTATGAAATGATATAATGCTTCATTTAAACAGTATGTTTACTAATCCATGGCAACACTAGTAATCAACAAATTCTATTGATGAATGTCGGACACAGACGCTTATGCTTCTGATGCAGTATGTGCATACCAAGAAAACACTGATTGAATGAGTCAGCCAGAAGTTTTGAAGCTAAATAGGGCAGTAAATACAATGATTAGTACAGGTGCGGGTATAACTGTCGCTCATATTGATTGATTCTATTATACAGATGCAGGAGAAGTATATAATAGTGGATGATGATTAGAATATACATTGCCTTCATGAGTTTTCTATAATGCTATTAAGTTTTGAAGTGATTGGATAGGGTTTTATGTAGATTGAGGGCAACTTAAATTGACTCAAACGCCTACAACTGCATTATGAGCTCCTATTTGGTGATCAACAGTTGCTGGTTATGGATTTAATCCTGATTTGTCACCATTTGCTCCTGATCTTAATGGTCATAACTATTGTGTAGCATTGAATGATAGTGAAGATATCTTGTATTTTATAGGTAAGAATACGATTTATACCTCACTAGTTAGTCAGCCAGGGCTTATGTCACCAGGAATTGTACTAGAAAAGGATGTAGTATGATTAACTAGACAGGGTCAACAAATAGGAATCTATTTAGAAGATGGAAGAAAGTATTTCTGGGATGGATTTAGTGAACAACACGACGGGTATGTAGATCTAGGTCAGCCTATTAGATATGTATTTGGTACTAGAAATTATGATTATGTAGTTGCATGACAAGCTGCTTCGGTATATTCTAAGTTGTTTATATCACAATGACAATCGTTCCAATTAATTAAACAGGGACAATTCACACGTGATATGGCTTATCCAGGACAAGAGATATGGAGACATGCTTATTGATCTAAGGTTCCTTATGGTAATTTCACAATGGTGGCTAATGAAAAAGCGGTGTTTATAACAAACGCAGAGGCTTGATCACTAGAATCATATTGAAATAAGACACCTTGATTGCCACAATGAACAGTGACTGAGGCTATAAATTCAGATTGGGTAGATATGTGAACCCTTTGGTTTGAAGATTGACCCGATACAATATATATGTCAGTACAAGATTTGTCATGAAACTGATCTATAGTAACTCTTCCCTTGTTTAGAACACCAATACCTACATATCAAACAGAATGATTGTATTATACAAAGAAGTATGTTATGTGAACCTATAAAATTAGGCAAACACAAATGGTATTAAGGTATAATACACCTACAGACACTGAAATTAAAATATATGTGGCAGTAGATGGATGAGATACATATGAGTTATTGAAAACTATCAGTGATACTGAGTGAAATATCAAAATAGCGTCTCCAGATATAATCAGACAGTGATATGAGTTTCAATATAAGATAGAAATGACAACTTCAGACCCAACTGTAACGCCAAGTCTTTATTCTATGAATATTTTCTATGAGCAAGCAGACAGATAAAGAATTTAAAGACCTTAATGTCTTGGATGATAGTCCTATAGTAACAGATACGACTCCCTGATTCTGAGTTAAAGGTAATAAACAAAAACCAGAACAACTAGGATTTAGGTTTATAGGTATGGTATACGAAAGACCGACGAATCCTAGACATTGAGATATGATATATAATACAGATACTTGAAAGATTGAGATATATATTGCTCAATCTTATAGATGACCACTAGTACCAACAGTAACGCAACCATTCTTAGCAAATCCATGAACATATGTAGATTATTTAGGAGACCTATGGTATACAGAGAATGGAACTACAGTACCTTGATTGCCTTGAGTTCCTGATTGGATAAGAGCTAATACAATTAGGGATCGGGTACCACAAGACTGATATAGCTATATAAATAACGCAACAGTAGATCAATCAATACCAAGTGGTTCTTATACAAAGATCTGAGCATTAGTGAATGATTATGTATTATCTACATTGCCAGATACTAGAGGTATACAAACAGCGACAATTAATCGTACAGGACAATATTTGTTGCATTGATATGTCACATGGCTGCAAAAACCAGGAGAAACATTAACAGAGTTAAGATTAATGATAGATACAACGCAAGTTGCTTATGATTCACATGAAATACCAGCCATAACAGCAGTTACTACCTGAACGGATAGTGTAGGGTGAGCGATTAATGCTTCAACTGTCATAACTATAGGCAATATGGATTACGTAACGCAGAGAGTGTCACGATATGGTAGATTAGAAGAATGACAAGTAATTAGTGCAGAGGTAAGACAAAATAGTGGATGAAACTTAACTGTAACACCATGAACTGTATTTCCTACAACAACACAATATCAAACATGATTTAGCATTATATGATTATAATGGCAGACACAAACATGAGCCCAACAGAGGTAGTAAGAGGAACAAAAGCAAAAGACTTATGACAACCATTGATTAATGATACGGTTTCTGGATTTAAATGAGCAGATGTAGAAGCAGGGGCAGTGGCACCTACTCCTACTTTTGATAATAACTTAGATGCAGTCTCATTAACTAATGGGAAAATGCAGTCTGATATCAATAGTTCTCCGATTGTCAAAGAACAAAAAATGATGTCTGAAGGTAATATATCACCATACAATCCACAACAAAATCAGTCGTTATATAATCCAAATACACAACAATCTCCAGCTCCAGTGCAGAGAGATACACAACCAGTGCAACAAAAACAAGTACCTCAAACTAGATACCAACAACCAGCACCACAACAAACTCAGCAACCAGTAGTGCAACAACCAGTTGTTGATCAAACACTAGATCCAACTATTCCAGCAGGTCAGCCTACTGGTCAAATTTGAGGTATAGAAAAAAGTACAGTATCTGCATCAATGAAACTAGCAGACAAGGCCTATAAGATGATTAATGATTCTATTGCTAAAGGGAATGAAATTGATCCATCTACAAGAAAACAAATTATAGAAAAGCTTGCAGAGGTTTGATGAACTCCAGAGTTAGCACAAGAAGCTATGAATTTCTTATCTAAAAGATTTGAAGAGACTGGTATGGATGAAGTGGCTATGTCACAAGAAGAGATACTAAGAAACCAAAAAATAACAGACGGAATAATGGCTTTTGATGACAATACTATGTTGGAGGCTATGAAATCATCTAAACTTCCAGTATCAGTTAGGGAGGCGGTTATGAATTCTGATAAATACAAACAAGCACTAGCAAAACAACAAGAAGACCAAAAAACACAAGAATTTAATGATGTAGTTTCTGGCAAACCAATAACAACAGAAGCCCCAACTACTACAACAGACAGTGTTAAGGAGTCTTTGGGTATTGCTGATCCAGACAAAGCCACCAAACAAGAAATTAAAAGCATAGCATCTGACGATAAGTTGACTACATTGTCTGGAGAGATTAGTTGAGTAGATGAAGAAATAGCTGGGTTGCAACAAGAATTAAAAAATGTTAAAACAGATATTGAAGCAGAATTTCCTACAAGTATTTCTAAGTCAGCATTAAATGCTTTTGTTTACGATAGACAAATAAGTATTGATAATAAGCTACAAACTAAATTAGCTGAACGTCAAGCTAAGGTTGGTGATTATGAGAGAATTAGACAAGAAAGAGAGCAAGAACTACAAAGAAAACTAGCACAACAAAAACAATCTATGGATTTTCTACAAGCGAACTGATGAGTTGCATTATTTGGAACATCATCTGAGGATTTAAAACAAATGGAAGCTACATGACAAATACCTGAATGATATTCAGATATGTATAAAAACTATCAAGAAGGATTAATATATAATACATTAGCTCAAATGTGAACACCTAATGGTGATGATATTAATGTTATTAGTGGAGCACTAGATCAAGGATATACACCTCAACAAATATTAGGGACTATGTCTCAACAATCTAGGTTTCAACAACAAGTTGGATGATATAGTGCATCTGATATGATGGAAACAGTTAAAGTGTGAGATCATACATATCAATTTAACGCAGAATCTGGCAGGTATGATATACCTGTAGGTGCAAATCCTATAGCATGACAAACATCACCATGATATGTAGAAATTACTGATGATACGTTTGACTTATTTAGACAAACACCAAATGATTATGAATGAAATAGAGGAGCAGATTATCCAGCACCAAAAGGAACATGATTTAAAGCACCTATAGATTGAACTATTGTATGAGCTGAAAGACACAGCACATGAAATATCAGGGTTCGTATGAGATTATCAGATGGAAGAAAGATGGATGTAGATCATTTAGATGAAAAAACATTGGCTCATTTATGACTTGATCCAAGCTTTACAGGTAAAACATCGCTAAATATTCCAGTATGAGCAGGGGAGACTGTGTGATTTATCGGTAATACAGGTAATGTTAAAACCATTGACCCTAATACCAATCAATGGGTTTGGGTACGTAAAGATGGTAAATTACTGAGACCAGATCTCAATCATAAGGGTGTTCATGCTAGTGTTGAAATGTATGACCAGAATTGAAATATGATGTCTGTTAAAGATACAGACACATCATTGAAGAATATGGCAGCAAGCCATAAAGACCTAAGTTCATATTGACCAACTATTATGTCTTGGGTAGAAGAAAATAAGACTCCAAATAGCGAAGTATTGAAAGCGATGTGATTTTCGTCGTTATGAGAGTTTGATAAACAAGCCAATAAAACATATGCAAGTCTAGTTAGAGATGATTATGCGGTGAAATGATTTGAATTAGAAAACCCTTGATTGTTTGCTAGATCTGATTCTAATTTAAAACAAAAACTGAATGAGAGTATAGATTATGCAGCAGAAGCACAACCATCATTCGAAAGAATGATAGCATTGATAGATACGTATTGAGGAGAAGTATTGCCTTGAATTATTAAAACTGAAATGAATCAATTATATGAAGATATTCTACTAAAATGAAAAGAAATATATAAACTATGAGTATTAAATTGACCTGATCTTGTAATAATGGAGAATATATTAGGGGAGCGTCCTTGATCTATATCAGGTAGCATTAGATGAAAAAACTACCTTAAAAAAACAATGGAAAATGCTAGAAGGACATTTAATGAGAATGTGTGAGCAAAAGCTGAGAACTATTGATTGTCTTTTAATCCAGAAGCAGCTACACAAAGACAACAACAAGAACAAGAGCAACAACAACAAGTGAATCAACAAAATAACCTACAAGAATTTGCAAATTTCAGTTCAGATATAGATAATAGATTTTAGTTACTAATATAGATTATGGCAGAATTACCACAAATAGATATGTCAAAAGGATTTGGATGAATGATGAAGCAAACACCATTATTAGGTATACAAGACATACAAGCACCAGTTATGGAGCAATCTCAATGACAAGGTCAGCAACCAGCAATACAACAGCCAGCAAGTCCTTTGTTGTGACTACAAGACATACAAACTCCGATGTCGTCACCAATACCAGCTCAACAACCAGTGCAACAGCCTCAGCAATCGATACAATCACCACAACCAACTCAGCAACCTATGGAGCAAGCACCAATCGCCGATCCAATAAAACAAGAGCGTATGTATGATAATATCGCAATTGATATGGAAAAAAGATATGGGATAGATCCAGCCAATATTGATAAGATAGCACAAAAAGCTAGTGCGGAAATGTGATTGCCACAAGATGCAGATCCAGCCAAAAGGGCTCTATTCTATATCGAAAAGAACCAAGGAAACGAGGCGGCATTAGAGGAATATAAGATGTGAACTGCGAAAAGAATTTGATTAGATTTGATGTCTAGGGCATCTAACTATTGAAGTACTGTAGCAAAACTTACAAACAAGCTAGCTGAGAGACAAGATGAAATATCAAAAATGGATGATGATACTTTTGGACAACAGTTAAAACAAAATGCAAAATCCATACTGGCTAATTTTTGATATTTAGGTAATGTGGCTGGTAGTCTCGTTGGAGAGACAGGTATGTGAGTAATGGAATTTGTTGATAATTTGACTAATAAATGACTAACTAGTAGAGATATTTATGTGGCTATGGAGTCAGAGTGAGCCAAAGAAATAATGGAGAGTATAGCAACTTCGGCACCAGTAGAGCAGACTTTGTCTTGGGTTGCTAAGCATCCAGAAGCAGCTAAAGATATATGAAGTGCTATGTGAGGTTTATTTGGTGCATTAGATGTGGCAACACTGTGAGGTGCGTGAGCAATTAAAAGAGCAGTTTGAAAGACAGTAACGAAAGGTATATGAAAGACTATTGAAACAGCAGGTGATCTATGAAAGAAAGCATTAGATGTGGGTAAAGCATGAATAGAATGAATTAGTAAAGTAACGCCCGGTGTGCCAAAGATTGTTACAGCTCCTAAGAAAGCATTGAAGGGATTAAGAGATGAAATAATTAAATACCCAATGGAACAACAGGTAAAAACTGCAATAGAGAATGTATGAGAAGGTCAAGCAGCTAAATACCTATCAATGGCTAAAGCCAAACAAAAGGATATAAATAACCCAGGAGCATTGCTTTGAGTAGCTGATGAAATGGAGATGAAGTATAATGAATTCATAAAAGAGCCACTAAAGGATGTAGGAAAACAAATTGGTGATCTTAAAGACGCTATTAGGCAGGGTGAAAATGTGGCTTTTGATTCAAGTGATGTATTAAAGAGTCTTGATGATATACTAGCGACTAAATATAACCTAAAAGCATTAGAGGATTGAGCGGCTCCAGTTAAAGGATTGAAAATATCTAGTAAACTATCAGAGGCTGACCTATCGGCAGTATTAGAAATAAGATCTGATATAGCAGGGAGTGACAACTTGTTTGATGCGATCGCCAGAGTGGATGATATGCTAAATGTTTATAAGAACAAAGCATCAACTGCATGACAATTAAAGAAGAATAGAGAATTACTTAAAAACCTAGAGTGAGTTAAACAACAAATTGTAACTAAGATAGACGATCAATTAGGATTGGATTGACAATATAGAGAACTAAATGCTACATACAGCAATCTAATTAATCAAAGAGATGAATTCTTACCATTGTTTGCTAAACCTAAAACAGGAATGAAAACATCAGCATTTATTAAGAAATTATTCTCACCAGACTCAGGAGCAGTAGGTCAATCATTTAAAAATTTTGGAGATATGGTAGGTCGTGACTGGGGTAGTGAAGCAAGAATAGCTAAGCATTTTGGTGTTAAATACTGAGATGTGTCGGCAGGTTCATTATTGGATGGAGCAGGACAAGCGGCCTCTTTGACCAAAGATGTTGCATTAGGTAGATTTGGTACAGTTATAGGACGTATCTTATGAGGTATATCTGAAAAGGTATTATGAGATCCAGACAAGCTACTACTAACAATGGCTAATAAGTTAAAGGGTGAATGATTAACGTTTGATCCTACAAAAATAAACGCACTCCGTGGAGTTATCAAGAAAGCAAAAGATTCTATAGATGAATGATCTACAGTATCAAAAGCAAAAAAGGCGATTAAAGACAATGCTACTGATGCTATAGTTCCTATTGAATAATATTTACAGGTAAATTAACATAATGGCTAAATCATGTAAGAAGTGAGGAGTAAAATCTAAGAAAAAAGGTAAAAAGAAGTATTAAAAATATTTATTATTAAGTAGGGAAAATATGGATAAATTATTAATATGGATATGAGTTATTGGTATGATAGTATTCTACATAACAACAAACAATAGGATAAATAACTTACAAGATCAGATATATGATACAAATGGCTTGTTAGATTCACAAACCACATTAAACGGAAACAATTACTATGAAATAGAGGATTTAAAAAAATATATGATATGGGCTGAAGATAGATTATATGATCTTGAAAACAATTAGATTGAAATAAAACAAAATAAAGATACTATTAAAGCAATACATGTAGGGGTGTGTTGTAATAGACGTACACCCCCTACGTGCGTCTACTACAACGTGCCCCTTTTCTAAGGGGCTTTATTATTATAAGAAAAAATATGACACGAACACCAGTGACTACAGTGGCATATACAGATTTATATCCACTAGAAGACGTAAACTTAGTAGAGATAGAAGACGTTAATAATGATGTAATCTATTTCATATGACCATCAATACCATTTAACCCAAACCGACAGTAAGATGACAGTATTTCCAACAGGAGTGCCTACAGCTGCACCAGACAATACGGATAACATTATGTTTTCTGATACTAGTGATTCTGATCAATTAAAGAAAAACACACCCTGAGCGGTAGTGTGAGCGTGATTACCATCAAACGATAGTGATTCACTGCCTCAATGAACGACGAATCTATACATGACACCGTGAGAAAGAGTAAAATTAGCGTGAGTGCAAACTTGAGCTGAAGTAAACTCCGTTGATAGTGTAAATTGACAAACATGAGTTGTTGCATTAGATCAAGACGATGTGCCAGATGGTGCTACTTTTGTTAGAACAAATAATAACTTCACAAGTACGAATGTTGCAGAACTAAATGCTGCGTCTAATCACTTAACAGATTTTGCAAACCCACATAATACTACTCCAGCCAATATTGGAATAGGTAATGTTACAAATGATAAACAATTATCTACAACACCATGAAACTTCACTCCTTTGGTAGAAAAATCAGATATCCAGCAACATTTGGATGATCTTTTAGTAATCCAAGATAGTGATGATAATGATATTATCAAAAAAATTACTCATAAAACAGATCTAATCTGGAAAGCATCGCTTTGTCAAGTATGGTGACCATCTATCAATTACTATAGATTTAATTTCGTTTCATCTACTACATACGACATTAGATCAACAGTGGTATTTGGAGGTAATTTATATCTATGTACAGTAAATCATCAATCTAGTGGTTCGTTTGCTGCAGATCTAGCTCTTTGATATTGGACACTTGTAGGGACAGGTTGAGTACCAGGTTGAGTAGCAGTTATTGCAGGATCAGGTAATCCAAACTGAGTAGTAACAGGAACTAGTCTAGGTGATCTATATATTGATTATACAAATAACGCATTATATATCCGAGATTGAACTGTATGGAATCTAGTTATTTCTCCATCTGTATTTCCTGTAACTACATGAATACCTGTAGCACCTGGAACAGTAGTATGAGAATGACGTTTTGATCCAGCCGATGGTAATATTTATATCTGGGACTGAGCTACTTGGGTAACCAATGAAGGTGCTTGAGGATGAGCAGGTGGTATTAACTACTTAAATACTCCAGTATCAGTAGGTAATAAACTAGTATTCTCTGTATGAGTAAATGCAGATACTATTGATGAAAGTGTTATTAGTTATACAGCATTACCAACACCTACAATTAATATGGGTTGAGTAACTACTACAGGAAGCCAAATATTTGATGCTGGTTATGTTTCTAATTATAATGGATCTACTGAAAACTATGACAGTAACTATCAGTCAAACTATAACTGATCAACAACAAACTACAATAACGCTACAACAACAGGGACTGAAAACTTTGATAGTAACTATGTGTCAAATTATGATGGTTCTACTATGAACTACACACAGATAACACAAAACTTCTCAGATACACCAAATAAAATTTCGTGTGAGGTAGCACCTGCATTTGCGACACCATATACTGCTGCAGCACTAACGCAACGAGCTGAGGTAATTATAGAATATAATAATACAGTTGATCCAGTCGTTACCAAGACAATTAAAACTGTATTAGATTGAAGCGGTCAAGTAGTTAGTTTTGTAACACCAACAGATATAGGAGAAATTACAACATCTTGGGCTGCATGAGATCTAACTGTTAGTATTACTGCTTGAACACCTTGATTCTTTACGTTCGCAGCAGTAGATCCGTTGTGTTGGTATAATGGAGTATCAGTAAATAATTATGATAATAAAATCCATATCCATAATGGAGATATAACAGAAAACAATAACACATATGAAACAAATAACGGTGTTACTAATATATTTGATGATACTAGTACAATTATCAATAACGGTACAACTATCTTAAATGGTAATACTATAATA
>Ga0255055_10001267_pt1 | contig 18857 bp, 15 predicted proteins | sample JV7_2_27_MG_FD_188633 | JGI IMG/M metagenome (GOLD analysis project Ga0255055, IMG submission 188633) | Seawater microbial communities from Jervis Inlet, British Columbia, Canada - JV7_2_27 | ecosystem: Environmental > Aquatic > Marine > Inlet | place: Canada: British Columbia | collected... | reverse complement strand
GACAGCATGGGGGATATTGACGTAATGAGCCGTTATGCCTATCTCTTCGGCATCACGGAGAGGGGGTCCCCAGAGCAGATACGCTGCACACTCCCGGTGTGGAATACCGCACCTGTTCCAGTCCAGGACAAGGCTGATCAACCGTCCCTGCCTTTAAAAGCAGATCGGTTTTCGAGAATGGACATTGTACGCCTTAAAGGCTGTGAAACCCAGTACTATATCGCCTCTGGGCTTGGTATCTATGAGCATGAAGAACTGGTACGCCGGATTGAACCTTCTCTTGTGGGGCAGCAGGTGCATCGGTTGTTCACCGATCTGTATAGAGATCTGGACTATGAAAACCTTGACCCGGCACAATTGGAGAAAAACCTAAAAGCTCTGATTAACAGATACTTCAGACAAGGCCTCTTCTACTCGCATGAGGAAGATCTTGTAAAAAGAATTTTGAGCGAGAAGCTGCTCCTATCCCTGGGCCAGGATGTGATTCGCTTTCAAGAGGGCTATCGTGTCTGCCCTGATTTTATCGAGAAAGCCCTCGAGGCTCCTCTTCCCGGAGGGCGGTACAGGATCTGGGGAAGGATAGACAGGGTCGACAGGTCCCCTGCCGGTTCATACGTTCTGATCGATTACAAGACAGGCGTCATTCCCAAAGACAGGGCGCATTTCGAAGAGGCAGATTACAGTGAAGTGCAGCTTGGTTTTTATGGCCTTCTCCTGAAATATGCAAAAACCGATGCGTCCATTGAATCGCTCTGCTATTTTGATGTGGGCGGAGACAGCAAGCTGAAACCTGTGGTGCAGGGTGAGGATGTTGCTGCCTATCTGACAGGATTCGAGGCCCATCTTGTCGAGTTTCTGGACCGTTTCAACGCCCAATCCGAGCTATCTCTGGCAGAGGATCTCGAAACATGTACCTTCTGTCCCTATGATGCCATATGCAGGATAAACGAGCATGAGTATTCAGACCCTCTATGATCCACGCAGCTCTGTTGCAGTGAGCTCTTCTGCCGGAAGCGGAAAGACATACACACTGATCACCCGGCTACTCACCATGCTTCTATCCGGCGTGGAGCTCTCACAGGTCCTTGCCATCACCTTTACCAATGCTGCCGCGAATGACATCAGGGAGGAGCTCTTGGGCAGGATTAACGAGCTCGAAGCGGGCAAAACTTCAGAAATAACACTTTTCGGTTCCATACTGGCAATGGATGAGAAGAAGTTGAGACAAAGGGCCGGTGAGCTGAGACTGAAGCTGATCAGACAGTTTTCCCTTCTGCAAATATCAACCATTCACAGTTTTTTCACGCGGATTATAGGATGCTTTCCCGGGCAGACTGGGGTTGTTGACTTCGCGATAATCGACGACCCGGACCGTGAGGCCCTTGTCGAAGAGTCCTTTGTCCGTTTCTTTGGCCAGCTCCATGAAGACAGGAGTCTGGCAAACCGTATGTACACACTGCTCATGAGCAGGGATGAGAGGGGGCTCAAAGTAGCTGCAAAATTTCGAGATATATACGATCTCGTCTATAACAGATACTTCATGCTCGAGAGCCTCACACAGGCCCTGGATGAGAGTATTGACAATATAGAGCAGGAGTTTTTCAAGAACAGGGCTTATTTGCATTCTCAGAAGTATAGAAGCATTGTCGAGTCGCTTGTGGGTATCATAGACGTCTATCTATTAGCACTTGGTGAGAAAAAGCACCCCCGTTCGTTTGTCCAAAAACTGGAGGACTTCCTCCAGAGCGGCACCATCAGGATTCTCACCGAATGCAATCCATTCAAGGATTACCGTGACGGCAATCTCAAGAACTATCTGCAGCGTATTGCGGACAACCTCCCCGATGGAGAGGGTTTTGTCCGGCTTTTTCACAATGCGTGGCGGGGTTTAAGCAATTTCCATATGAGCGAGATGCAGTATCGTATCTACAGCTGGCTCGATGTGTACATGCTCATTCAGAATATATACGGTTCACTCAAGAAACAGTCTCATGTAATCGATTATACAGACATCGAGCTCATTGCAAGAAATTTTCTGATTCGTCTCACAGATTACAATTTCTTCCGTTCGAGACTGGAGACGGGCATACGCTACATTCTCATCGATGAGTTTCAGGACACTTCTGAGCTGCAGTGGAATGCCCTGCACCCACTTATTGAAAACTGCATAAAGGGAGGGGGCACGCTGTTCTATGTGGGGGACGTGAAGCAGTCGATTTACCGCTGGAGGGGCGGTGAGCCCTATCTCTTCAACAGGGCACGAGAGGAGTTCGGGATACCGGAAGAGAGACTCCCCTACAGCTACAGGCAGAACCGTGTTCTTCTGGATTTTGTCAATGGGGTTTTCAGTTCGCTCAGTGATGAAACAGAGAGCAGGTTTCTCTATGCTGAGCAGCATCTTCCTCCCCATATAACCGACAAAGAGCGGGGCTTCGTTTCTATCAGGGGAATGGATGGAGAGGATGAGCTCGTCGCTGAAGTTCGGGAGCAGATTCATAAGCTCGAGGATGCCGGTGTTGCAACCGATGACATCGCCATACTGTGCAGGACAAACAGAGAGGTGGGGGTCGTTGAAGCGTTACTGCGCGATGAAGGGATTGCCTTCAACTCTGCAGGCAAAACAAGACTTCTCGATGATTACTGCATACGGGACATACTCAATGTGATCAGGTTTGTGCTGCATCCCAATGAACCGCTCTATCTTGCAGGCCTCCTGCGAGCGCCCTTTTTCAGGTACAGCTTCAGCAATCTTGCCGAACTGTCTGGGAAGGGGAGGGGAAGTGCGCTGTTGCAGCTGAAAACCCTGGACCTGCCGCTCTGGGAAACGGTGCAGAATATCCTGCGGCTGTCCCGTTATACTACCCCCTCCGGTTTCATTATGCGGCTCTACAGGGAGTTCGATGTTTTTGTTGCGTATCCCGATAAACGGGAGCCTCTCATGGCATTTCTCGAGCTTGCCTATGGTTTTGAGAGCAATAGGGATAGCGCCAGGTTGATGGATTTTTCCCGCTATCTTCAGGACAACAATCAACATATAATGCTCAGTGCCGGTGACCACAGGGGAATAACCGTACAGACCATTCATTCTGCCAAGGGACTCGAGTATCACACGGTCATTCTTCCCTTTCTCAAACAGCGCTTTCACGCAACCCTCGATGGATCGCTCATGTACAGCAAAGATGATGAAGGAAATATTGACCGTCTCGCCATCGCCCGCAGGGTATATGTGGATTACTATGCGAACCAGGATGAGATTTCACGCTTGCAGCATGAGAATAATATGGATTATCAGACCGACGAGATCAACACACTCTATGTGGCTCTGACCCGTGCAAGGGAGAATCTGGTGATACTGCCTTTGGTGCGTGTGAACGGTGAAAGTGTTGGAAAAGTACTCCTGAGGATTACATGTCGCGACTCCGATACAGAGGGGAAGACAGGTCTTCGTATTGGGGACATTGTTCCCAGTTCCGGTGAAAGGGAGAAAAGAGCAAAAGAGTATGTGCAGACCAATCCCATTGAAAAGCCTGTCGAAGCTGAGGGGGGAGCGTGGAGAGATCAGGAGGGGGCCCTCTCTGGTGTGCGGCGAAGAAGCCGCAGGGAAGGGCTGCTCAGAGGTATACTCTTTCATGCAGTGATTGAGCGGATCAAGAAATTGCCGCTTGGAAGTGGCGATCTCGACAGGCTGCTTGCCACTGCAGCTGCCCGTGAAGGCAGGGGGTATACAAAAGAGGAGGTAACGGCTGCCTTGGGGGATGTAAGGCCTATGGTTCTGAATGTCACCTCAGACCCTAGGTTGGGAAAATATTTTAGTGACAGGGCTGCGGGAGAGCTAAGCATCTTCTCCGAGCGGTATCAGAACCTCATTGGACGGATCGACCGCATCTATCTGGGAGATGAAATCGAGGTGATCGACTTCAAGACAAACCCCACTCACGGAGATGCGGAACTTGAACGGCTTGTGGGGGCCTATGGAGAGCAGGTCGACGCATACTGTTCGGTTGTAGCTGAGATATTCCCGGACAGGAAGGTGCGAGGCTATCTCTATTTCACCGATGCTGCAGAATCCAGGCGGCTTGTGGAGGTGGGGAGGAAGACATGATTGTATCGGTTGTTCAGTTCAGCACAGGGTCAGTTGAGGATATCGGGGAGCGTGGAGTCTCTCTTGTGGAGGAAGCCTTGAAAGACAAACCCCGGCTCATCCTCCTTCAGGAGCTGTTCAATACCATCTATTTTCCTCAATACGAGGATAAACGCTATTTCTGCCATGCCGAGGAGATACCGGGAAAGACCACTGACCGGATCATGAAGGTCATAGGTGGTAGTGTTACCGTTGTGGTGGCCCCCGTATTCGAGAAGGAGAATGAATCCTACTACTGTTCGGCGGCCATTGTGGACTCAAAAGAAGGAGTCGTCGGTGTGTATCGAAAACTACACATACCCTCGGTTCCCGGACTGCACGAGACCTACTATTTCAAACCCGGCGACAGGGGGCACGTGGTTTTCGATACAAGGGCAGGGAAACTGGCAGTCATGCTCTGTTATGATCGGCATTTTCCCGAAAGTGCACGGCTCTACGGGCTTCACAGAGCGGATATAGTCTGCGTTGCGGCTGCAACCCCAAAAAGCGCACGAAATATCTGGCTTGCGGAGATGCGGGCACATGCATTCTCCAATGGGTTTCATCTGGCATGTTCGAATAGAAGCGGAACAGAGGATGGCATAGAATTCCTGGGAAGCAGCTTTATCTGCGACAACCGGGGGGAGTTGCTTGCACAGGCGGGACAGAATGAGGATGCAATTATCAGTGCTGATCTTGATATTGATTCAGCCAGAAAAACTCGTGCGAACAGCTCGTTTTTCCGCGACCGAAGGCCCTCTGAGTACGGAGATATTGCCCGCTCGTCCAACTGAGGAAAAGGTGATCGGGCATGAATCACCGTCACGCTCAGTGAACCTCAATCGACTCCACTCAACTGTGCCATGGGAAGAATAAACTATTTCACCGAATGCTCTTGTGTATACTCGTGTATTCGCTGTATTTTCGGCTCAGAGCGTCCGCCGGGTGTATATTCTGCGGCCATCCATATTGAGACCAGGGTTTTGACCAGCTCAGGTCCCATTACCTGTGCACCCAGAGTCATGATGTTTGCATTGTTGCTTTTCCTCGATCGTTCTGTGGAGTAGGGATCGGAACACAGTGCAGCATAGGCACCGGGCACTTTGTTTGCTGCAATGCACACGCCGATGCCGGTTCCACAGAGAAGTATACCACGTTCGTGTTTTCCTGCTGCTACCGCTTCTGCAACCTTGAACGCCACATTTGCGTAGACGGAGTCGTCACTTCCGTAATCCTCCCACTCATATCCGAGTGTTTCGAGATGCTTCTTGATTATCTCCTTCAGACTGGATGCATTGGGATCACAACCGATCGCAACCTTTTTCACGGTGAAACCTCCTTGTGGGTACAGGGGTAAAACGATACCTGCAAACGATACACAGTGTAAGGGAAGAAATACGGGTGGTCAAGAAAATTGGGCAGCATGTTGCAAAGTATGCTCACACCTCTGTGATTACAGCTCACTTCAAACCCATCGATGTTCGGATATTAAATATATCAATGTAAAACTTGACTAAATTAATATATTTAGTTATTATTATTAATAATATTAAGTAAAGGGTTTGCTATAATGAATGAATGGCAGGAATTGACCGCTTTTTCAGATAATTCCCCAATGGTTGTTGAACGGGTCAGGTTTGAAAAGAGGGGCATTGCGGTGGAGGGTCATTTCGAGCTTCCGCCCCTTGCCCGTTTATCCATGGAAGATCAGCTGTTTATCATAGCCTTTATTCAGAGCCACGGTTCCATCAAGGAGATGGAATCGGTTTTTGGAATCAGCTACCCTACTGTGAAGAACCGCCTGAACAGAATTGCCAATCAACTTGCCTTTGTTCAGATTGACCCGCCTTCATCGAAAAGTGAGGTGCTGGATCAGCTTGACAGAGAGGAGATTAGCATTGACGAGGCACTTGAGAAATTGAGAGGTGTAGAGGAGGAAGGAAATGAGAAATGAACGTCGAAAGGTTCTGGACATGCTCTCAGTGGGAAAGATAAGCGTGGATGACGCAGAACGGCTTCTATCCGCGCTTTCTGGTGATGAGCAGTCGTTCGACAGGGAGAATGAGCGCTCATCGCAGGGCAGGACAGCCAAGCCGAGGTTTCTTCGCATCATGGTTGAACCATATGACACGGGCGATAAGTCTGAGCGGGTGAATATTCGGGTCCCCCTTCGTCTGGTTCGAGCAGGCCTCAAGTGGGCCTCCTTCGTCCCGAAGGGTGCGCAGAAAAAGGTGAACGAGTCATTGAAGCGCAAGGGAATTGAAATGGACTTCACGAAGATGTCAAAGGAGGACCTGGATGAACTCATGCAAAACCTTGGTGAGTTTGCGGTCGATGTTGAAGGTGATGAGCGTGTACGCATTTTCTGTGAGTAGCATGTTACGTGGTGGTACGGTACCTTATGAAAAAAAGTGACATTGAGAAGGCCCTCGCAGAGATAGGTGAGGGATTGTGCAGTGCCGGTATAGACAGGGTCTATCAGCCCGACAGCCACACCTTCCTTTTCATCTTGTATGGAGTAAAAGAGTGGAAAAGCCTTCTGATATCCTTAAAGAGAAATGCACTGCGTCTTCACCTCCTCTTTGACAGCATGCACAGGGATTATTACATCAATACCCCGGCCGCAGCTGTTTTGAGCAAATACTGCTCGAGAGCAAAAATCCTGTCCATGAGCTTTAACGGAAGGGTGGTTGAACTGCTTCTCCTGCGAGGTGTGGAGCACAGGCTTCTCGCGGATATGGACTCAAGGGACTTGCAGCTCCGAGAAGGTGAAAATGAAATTTTTCAGCTCAACAGGGAAACGAAAGGAGCTATCCCCTCACCAGGAGCAGATGAGGTTCTCTCGTTTAGCCGCAACAGCACTGAACGTCTTGAAACCGGCAGCCGGGAGGGGAAACCGTTCTTGAACCGCAGACTCTCCGATGAGTATATCAGGCAGCAAAACGATGCGCTTGCACGAAAAATACTGTCGGTTCTGAGAAGAGAGCGAAAGAAACTGGTACGGTTGATGGAAAAGCTGCTCGAAGAGCAGCGTGAGGTGAGGGACAAGGAGCAGTATAAGCTGATGGGAGAGCTCCTGAAATACAATCTGTCCCGGGTAAAAAGGGGTGATCGGTCTGTTTCGCTCACTGGGTTTGACGGCAAACCCATGCATGTGGATCTTGATCCCATGCTCGGGCCTCGTGAAAACATGAACCGTTATTTTCAGCAGTACAGAAAGCTGAAGCGACGGGAGGAGGTCATTGATCGAAAAATTGGTTTTGAAGAGAAGAGAACAGCTGCGCTCGACGAACTGATGGACCTGGTTCACAGGGGAGAGGCGATTTCAATCAACCGTTCACCTCTTCAATTTGTGGAGAGCATCGATCCCGATCTACTCACCAGGGGATTGCAGGAGAGGGTGAGGCGGATCTTTTATCCCGAGCAGACTCTACAGCGGGATGAGAAGAAGAAAGAAAAGTTTCTGCGCTTTAATTCTAAGAGCGGCAAGACAATACTTATCGGGCGCAATGCCCGGGAGAATGATGAGCTTACATTGCGTGTGGCCCGCGGCAATGATCTCTGGCTTCATGTTGAAACCGGTTCCGGAAGCCATGTGATACTCCGATACGATAGAGGCAGCGGTTTCCAGGATGCAGACATTGTTGATGCCGCCATGCTTGCCCTCTACTTCAGCAATTTTCGCAATGAAAAGAGCGGAGATGTTGTGTACACGCAGCGCAAGTATATACGCAAGTCAAAAAACAAACCTGCCGGATATGTCACCTATCACAACAACAAAACCAAGCATATTCGTGTTGACCAGCATGTGCTTCAGCGGCTGCTCGACTCGAGGCCTGGGGGGCTCATGCTACAGCCATAGTGCAAAAACGTTGACGCCACTTTGCCGCAGAAAGTAACTTAGCACATTACCGGTCAAGGGTCTGTATGCGTGTAGATGCCGAATTCAACCTGCCAGTACGCTATACATCGGAACGTTCGGTGAATAAAGAGGAGTATGTTATGAAAAAAGTGGTACTTGCATTTTCAGGTGGACTGGACACAAGCTTTTGTGCGATATACCTGCGGGAAGAACTTGGCTACGAAGTGATAACCGCCTCCGTGAATACAGGCGGTTTCTCAGAGGCGGAGCAGAAGCGAATTGAAGATCGGGCCAGGGAGCTGAAGGTGGCAGAGCATTATTCCATAGACAGTCGTGAGCGCGTGTACGATCAATTTATCTCCTACATCATCAAGGGCAACTCGCTTCGTGGAAACATCTATCCTCTTTCAGTTGGCGCCGAACGGGTGGTCCAGGCTGTTGAGGTCGGACGTGTCGCCAAAGAGGTGGACGCCGAGGCTGTTGCCCATGGATCGACTGGTGCGGGCAATGATCAGATCAGATTCGATGTTGCACTTGGTGTGCTTGTTCCTGATAAGGAGATTCTGGCTCCCATCAGGAGCCTTGGATGGAGCAGAAAGCAGGAGGCACAGTGGCTGCAGGAGCGCGGTGTTGAGGTCGAGCTCGAGGTACAGGATTACTCGATCAATGAGGGTCTTTGGGGTACGACCATAGGCGGCAAGGAAACCCATAACTCGTGGGAGTTCCCTCCTGAGAGTGTGTTCAAGAAGACCGCCAATGTGGACGATACTCCCCAGGCTCCACGTGAAGTGGTGATCGGATTCGAACAGGGGCTTCCCCTCTCTCTTGATGGAAAAAAGGGAAAGGGTGTTGAGATTGTCGAGGAGCTCAATCAGATCGCCGGTGAGTACGGCATTGGCCGTGGGGTGCACATCGGGGATACCATCATGGGTATAAAGGGTAGAATCGTCTTCGAGGCGCCTGCCCCAACACTCGTCATTGCTGCACATCGCGAGCTCGAGAAACTGGTGCTCTCGAAGAATCAGCGGTTCTGGAAAAACCATCTTGGCCAGGTATACGGTGATATGCTTCATGAAGGGCTCTACTTTGATCCGGTGATGCGCGATATTGAGGCGCTCATTGATTCTTCTCAACAACGGGTAGGCGGCGACGTCAGGATACGACTGTACCGTGGGAACTATCTTGTCACTGGAGTTCGAAGCAGCCACTCACTCATGAAACGAGACCTCGCAGTGTACGGAGAGGAGCAGCATCTCTGGGATTGGCGGGATGCAGAGGGCTTCAGCAGGATTTACGGCATTCCGTCGAAGCTGTACAGCATGCTGGATGAGGATGGGGAGGACTGAACCCGTGAAATCAGTGCGGATTGACAAAAGGGGCTCCGTAACGGTGAATGTGCATCTGGACCAGGACACCCACATCGGTTCTGATCAGTCACCCCTTCGCGGCAAGGTGTGCATTGTACGTGCACTGGAGGAGAAACGGGTGTATGACCAGATCGAGCTTGTTTCAGGGCGCATGGCGAAAATATCAAAGGGAGATGTCATAGCCGGTGTGTTTGGAGAGCGGCGGGCTCTGCAGGGCTTTGCAGGTATCATACCTGAAAAAATTGCAGAGGGAGATGTTCTGAATATTCTCAATATCGGCGGTGTTGTAGGCAGGGCTGTATCACACAACAGGGCCTATGGGCCGCCCCTTCGTGTTGAGTTCCTGGGAATTGTGGAGAGGGACGGGAGAAGTTTGAATATTCAGGATGATGCTCTGAAAACCTCGGACGTGCTGCAGAATGAATGGAACATACCGCTGATCGTTGTGTCCGGCTCCTCTATGAACTGCGGCAAAACCGAGGTTGCGGCCAAGCTTACACAGGAGTTGAGCTGGAAGGGGTTCAGGGTCTGTGCAGTTAAAGCTTCGGGTATCTCGGCGCTCAAGGATATGCTCAATATGGAGGACCATGGGGCGGTCAAGGCTCTTTCCTTTCTCGATTTTGGGTACCCTTCGACTGTGCACAGCGGGGATGTCCCGCGTATAACAAAGGGAGCGTTGAGAGAACTGCTGCAGTACAAACCCGATGTTATTATTGTGGAACTGGGTGACGGGCTGCTTGGAGACTATGGTGCGCTGGACTTCTACACAGATGGTGAGCTTCACGGAATAATACGGTGCAACGTGGTGTGCGCGCTTGACCCGGTGGGAGCCTGGGGCATGGTAAAAATCATGAAAGAGCATAATATACCTGTTCATCTCATATCAGGACCAGTAACCGACAATGTGGTCGGGACGGATTTTGTGAAGAGCCTGGGCCTCAGTGCTTTAAATGCCCTGTATCAGAAGTCGGAGCTTGGTGATTATATAAGCAGGCGTCTGGAGCAAGCATAAACCGTCCCGGGCCCTCTGTCCGCGGCATCAACCTCCCACCCTCAAATATCTGTTCAAACAATTAATGAGCAACTATCTTTATACGGAAGGTGCATGTCGAGTTGATAGCACATCTTCGAGGATGAAACACATGTTTCTCAGGGCAAAAAAACGAATCAACGTGGGGATTATCGGGGGTGCAGGGTACAGCGGCGCAGAGCTGTTGCGGCTTCTGCTCTTTCACCCCAGGGTTCAGGTGTCCTTTGTGACATCTCGAAGACATGCCGGCAACAGGGTGTCGACGGTTAACCGGTTCCTCACAGGCCTGACCGACCTCATCTTCATCGAGCCAGAGATCGAGAGTCTTCCTTCAGATACGGACGTGATCTTTCTTGCCACACCTCATGGTACGTCCATGCAGCTCTTGCCAAAGATTGTGAAGGCTCTGCCGCGAACACGTGTTATTGATTTGAGCGGGGATTTTCGACTCAAGAATCCCAAGGTGTATATGCAGCACTACAACATGGAGCATAATGCACCGGAGCATCTGAGCAGCTTTGTCTATGGTCTTGCCGAGTTGAATAGGGATGCAATTCAGAGCGCCCAGTATGTTGCCAATCCAGGTTGCTTTGCAACGGGTGTGATTCTCGCACTCATGCCGCTCTTCTCATGCGCAGCGGTTAAGCGCGAGGTGTCGGTTGTGGCTGTGACCGGTTCGTCAGGCTCGGGAGAGCTGCCAAAGGAGGTCACCCATCATCCTGTTCGGTCTCAAAACTTCAAGTCCTACAAGATACAGGAGCATCAGCACCTTCCTGAAATCGAACAGTTTTTCAGGGACAAGGTCTTGAACTGGGATTATGAAATCGGCCTTGTTCCCCAATCAGGTTCCTTTGTGCGCGGCATTTTCACAACTGCAACGCTTTACAATGAGAGCATACAGGAATCTTCGCTGAAGGCCGCCTTTGAAAAGCTCTACGGGGAGGAGCAGTTTATACGGGTGGTGGAAGATTCGCCTGAAGTGATCGTGGTGCAGGGGTCGAACTACGTTGAAGTTTCAGGAATGGTAAAACGGAATTTCGTCGTCTCCATGAGTGCAATAGACAATCTTGTACGGGGTGCAAGCGGCCAGGCGGTTCAGAACATGAACATCATGTGCGGTTATGATGAGCGTGAAGGCCTGGAGTTTCCCGGTATGAGACCCTGAAGCACTGCAACAACCCTTCTGGCATAGCATTTCTCTCAGCCTACATCATCTACCATGAAGGGCGGGTGTGAAAGGATAATTAGGGCAAACGGAGTGTTACTAAGATTATGAAAGAGGATTTTGAAACAATCAGGAGTGTGGAGGAGCAGTATCAACTGAACACCTATGCGAAGCTTCCCATATCTATTGAGCGGGGGGATGGTGTGTGGGTGTACGATTCGACCGGCAAGAAATACCTGGACCTCTATGGTGGCCACGCTGTTGCACTCACCGGGCATTGCCACCCAAAAATCGTCAGTGCAGTGCAGGAGCAGATGGGTAAGCTCATATTCTACTCAAATGTGGTGTATTCATCGGTACGGGCACAGGCCTCAGAGGCGATTGTTGAGGTTGCACCAAAGAGCATGGACAAGGTGTTTTTCTGCAACTCGGGTGCTGAATCCAACGAAACAGCCATGAAGATCGCCCGTCGATTTACAGGCAAAAAGACCATTGTTGCCATGGAACAGGGCTTTCACGGAAGAACGAGCGGGGCGCTCGCGGCCACTGCACTGGGCAACTACCGCGAACAGTTCACTCCTCTGATCGAGGATTATCGCTTTATACAATTCGGTAACGAGGAAGTGCTTAACAGCGCTCTTGGCAGTGACGTAGCCGGCATTATACTCGAGCCCATTCAGTCAATGGCGGGTGTGAGAATGGCGGGAGATGGCTACTACCGCAAGCTGCGACAGATCTGCACAAAACGCGGTATTATACTCATTTTCGATGAGGTTCAGACAGGCCTAGGAAGGACGGGGAGCTGGTTCTTTGGTGATGCGATCGATGTGGTCCCCGATATAATAACCATGGCGAAGGGTATAGGGGGAGGTGTGCCGGTTGGGGCCGTGCTGTTGAACGCTTTCATATCAAAAACCATCGGCCATGGGGAACATGGAGCAACCTTTGGCGGCGGCCCCCTTGCCTCGGCAGCCCTGCTCGCAAACATTCGGGTCATTCAGGATGAGGGCCTCGTCCAGAATGCAGCGATTGTTGGTCAGTACATATTGGACCGTCTGTCCGCTGTGGCCGTGGTAAAAGATGTAAGAGGAAGAGGGCTGTTGCTGGGTGTGGAGCTGTCTGAGGGAAGAACGGCAAAGGAAATACGTGATGCGCTGCTTCATCGGGGTATCATTACCGGCACATCAGCCGACTCACAGGTGCTGCGCATACTCGCCCCCATCACGCTTGCACGGGATGATGTGGACCTTTTCATCGATACTTTGGAGAAGCTCTGAGCGGTTCAGCATTGCAACATAGATTTGAGAGGAGAAAGGTATGGATAAACTCGTATCCCTATCGCAGATGACACAGGAACAGGTCATGGGCCTTATAGAAATGGCGGGCAAGATGAAGGCTGGCAAGATGTCGCCGAGTCTGAAAGGTAAGAATCTGATCCTCCTGTTCTTCAACCCCTCATTGAGGACACGCACCTCATTTGAGCTTGCCATGCAGCAGCTCGAGGGAAACGTTGTTACCCTGAATGCAGGGGGAGATACCTGGACACTCGAGGTTGAAGAGAATGTGGTCATGAACGGTTCCGCGGTTGAGCATATCAAGGATGCGGCCCGCGTGCTCGGTAGGTATGCAGAAGCTATCGGCATACGTGCATTTGCCAAAGGCGAGAACTGGGAGCGTGACCGGAAGGATCCGATCATCCAGTCATTTGTCGAACACAGCGGCGTTCCCATTATTAACATGGAGTCATCTCTCTACCATCCTAATCAGGCGCTGGCCGATCTCATGACCATTATGGAAAACAACGGGACAGATGTGAAGGGACTTCCCGTGACGCTCACCTGGGCAAATCATCCGAACCCCCTTCCCATGGCAGTTCCAAACTCCTTTCTTTTGACAGCTGCCCTGTTTGGTATGGATGTGCGCTTTGTCCGGCCACAAGGCTACGATCTCGATCCTATGATCATGGAAAAGGCTGAAAAGTTGTGCCGTGAAGCTGGAGGCAGGCTCACGGCTACCGATAATGTGAAGGAAGGCTACGTTGGGTCCAGGGTTGTCTACGCAAAGAGCTGGGGTAGTCTCGACTATTACGGAGACCGGAGTGAAGAGAGGAAGTTCCGACAAAAGCTGAAGAACTGGATCGTTGACGATGAAAAGATGGCTTATACTGATAATGCGACGTTTCTTCACTGCCTCCCGGTTCGCAGAAATGTGATCGTTGCAGATTCCGTCATCGACGGTCCGCAATCGGGTGTGTATGATGAGGCGGAGAACAGGCTGCACGCACAAAAGGCAGTACTGTACAGCATTCTTGGCAGGTGAGCACGAGGACCGCAACTCCCTCTGGGGTGATACATGGAACGTGTTGGTATACTGAAACAGGCGCTTCCCTACATACGGCGGTACAAGAACCGGATCTTTGTGATCAAGATCGGCGGTGAGCTCGTACAGGACATGTCCAGACTCGATGATATGGCCCAGGACATTTCGCTGCTCTATCAGATCGGCATCAGTGTGATACTGGTTCACGGAGGAGGCCCGCAGGCAACCGCACTCTCGCGCAAGCTGGGGATTGCGCCAAAGATCGTCGAGGGAAGGCGTGTAACAGACGAGGAAACCCTCGAAGTTACAAAAATGATTTTCGCCGGCAAGATCAATCATGAAATCCTGACCATGCTGAGAAAGCATGGCGCCAAGTCGGTGGGTCTCTCGGGAATAGACGGTGATGTGGTGATTGCAAAACGGCGCAATCCGGTGGAGTATGTGAACAGGGAAACCGGTGAGATCGACAGTATTGATTATGGCCATGTGGGTGATATCACGAAGATCAACACAGAGCTCCTGGAGGTTCTCCTTGAGAAGAGCTATGTGCCGGTTATGTCCTCTCTGGCGGACGACGGTGAAGGGCATATACTGAATATAAACGCGGACACAGTGGCCTCACGTATCGCTGCTGCAGTACATGCATACAAGTACATCACCATGACCAATGTGAGAGGCATACTGCAGGACACTAAAGATCCGAAGAGCACCCTTTCATACGTTTCACAGAAGGATGCAAAGAAGCTCATAGATGAGGGCACCATTCAGGGCGGTATGGTTCCCAAAGTCAGAGAGTGCATCTATGCGGTTGAGCATGGCGTGAAGCGTGTGCACATACTCAATGGCCTGGAGAAGAACTCACTTCTTATAGAGATGTTTACGAGCAAAGGCGGCGGCACGATGATTCTGAGTGAAGATGAGATCGAAGAGTATATAAGCTCAGGTTTCTAGTGAGCAATCCGCTCATGGGATAAGGAGAGAAGTGTGGCACTCAGGGATGGAAGGCTGAACAGAGGAATGCACAGGTCATTTCTCAGGGTGAATCAGTCGATTGATGTGGACAGGAAACTGTACAGAGACGACATACGAGGTTCTTCGGCCTATGCAAGGGCGCTCCGTAAGAGGGGCATACTGACAGAGGAAGAGCTCCGTCTGATCACCGAGGGCCTTGCATCCATTGAGACTGAGATTGATAATGGAACATTCGAGTTCAGGGAAGAAGACGAAGACATACACATGAATATAGAGAGGCGTCTCCACGAGCTGATCGGGGATGGGGCCTACAAGCTTCACACGGGCCGGAGCAGGAACGAGCAGGTGGTGCTCGATGAGCGGCTCTATATTATGGATTCGGTGAAATCCCTGAATGAGCGGCTTGATGCCCTTTTCTCTGCCATTGTGGAGAAGGCCAAGCTTCACCTTGCCACCATTGTGCCGTCCTATACGCACCTGCGGCAGGCCCAGGCCGTGAGCCTTGCCCATCTCTTTCTTGCGTACTATCAGGCGCTCAGGCGGGACCGGGAACGTTTTGTCGATTTCGAGAAACGGCTCAAGGTGCTCCCGCTTGGCTCCGGTGCAGTGGCAGGCTCATCCATCGGTATTGACAGGGCATTTCTGAAAAAGACCCTTGGTTTTAAAAGCCTCTCGCGGAACTCCATCGACGCGGTTTCAACACGTGATTTCATGATCGAGTTTCAGTATATCTGCGTCTCGATTTTTCTCACGCTCTCGCGTATGGCAGAAGACATCATCATATTCTCCTCCGAGGAGTTCGGTTTCTACACACTGCCCGACGAATTGAGCACTACATCCTCTCTCATGCCGCAGAAAAAAAACCCCGATTCCCTTGAACTTATCAGAGGAAAGACATCACGGATGGTGGGAAACCTTGTTTCAATCATCACGCTTGTTAAGGGCACCCCCTACACCTATAACAGAGACTTCCAGGAGGACAAGGAGGGGCTTTTCGATACCGCGGAGAGCTGCAGCGATGCACTTGAGCTCATGGGTGAGGTCATTGCAGGGATAAGCATCAGTGAGGAGAATATCAACCGAGTGCTTGAAAGGTCGAGGGGCATGCTCTTTGCAACGGATATCGCCGACTATCTCGTCGGAAAGGGGCTTCCCTTCAGGAAGGCCCATGCCGTTGTTGGAAACCTTGTGCGACATGCTGAAGAGAATGACCTCGACCTCAAGGACATAGCGCTGGATACATACAAAGGCTACAGTCCGCTCATTGAAAAAGATGTGTATGATCTGTTCGACTACATTCACTCGGTGAACAGCCATGATGTGATAGGTGGAACCGCTTTGAAGCGCGTGGCAGAGGAGATACAGCGTATCGAAGAAGAATTGAAACACTGATTCCTCCCCTTTCTCTAACTCAGATTTTGTTTCGAACCTGCACCTTTAATCAACTATAATTGTGTTATACTATATATGTGCCGATGAAATACCCTCATTTGTACGATAATGGTAGTGAATGAACTGTGAGGTTTTGCATAGAGCGTGTGATGAAGAAAGACTTTTTAAAAATATCGTGGTGGCTGATACCCTTTCTCATCATCCTGATCGGTCTGCTCATTCCCTCCTGTGGGTTTATAGGTCTGCTCTTTGATGGGGATGATGAAAATGACAGCAACCGGTATTATGATGTACAGATAAGCTACAACTATTCAGGGGGCAGGACAGTATCCACATTCACTCCCCTGGTCCTTCTCCTCATTCCGCTTGACAACGACATGCAGTTTACGGATGAGGGGTTCGACAATGCCATTTATATGCCGAACTATTTCTCTCCCGGTGTGGCCTCTGTGCTGAGTCTGGAAAGTGGACCATATGCAATTCTCGGCTACATAGATGATCAGCCCTTTGGTTCTTCGGATGGGCAGCTCAATATGGGAGAGGTATACGCGTTTTATGACATGAGAGATTTCATAAGCTCATTCACAAACCCTGATTTCATCATGGTTGATTCGATGATTGAAGATTCGATGCCTCACTTTGATCTCGATGACAGCTATACCATGAATGGGCTTGTAATTTTCTCCCCAAGAAGCGGTGATACACTTAAAGCTGTCGATGTTGGAGGGTCTGTCCATTTAATCCAGATAGGAGGGATATCTATAGAAAAAAGTATAAACTCTTTGGACATTTATGTTAACCCTCCCATGACACTTGTTCACGATAATGTGCCGGTGTCCAGTGATGATGCGTGGATCGTCTCAGTGGACATGTTTGGATTTTCTAATGGACCGTATACGCTTACAGTTGAAGGCTGGTGGGATGCCAATTTTATAGACAGCTATTCTGTTGACTTCAACTATGAGTCACCATAGTATTGGTTGTCGTTTAAGAGTTTAATAATTGCAAGAAGATACATCAATTGGCTGACCCCGGCGTGGCGTCCGCCCCGATGTCCCAGCTCGCAGCAGCCATTGTGTTTTCATACTGATCTCCCTCGGCATACCGTTTAGCACCGTATTTCCCCAATATGGGATCGCCAACCCATCCATAATCACGCATCTGCTGCTCATCGTTGTCGAAAAAACCATTTCCCTCGGTATAGTAGCAGAGGCCGTCGAGAAAGTGGCCTGCGCAGAGAAGCACGATCTGATCCTTTGTGCCTGTGGGCGGGTTGTCGGGGATGTAAATCCTGTTTTCCTCAATGATGTAGCCGTTGGTTTCGAAATCATACCCTTCGTCGTAGTCGTGCCAGATGATGAGGAAGTAATCCCCCTCTGCTGCCTGTATGTCTTGGCCGAAGGTGATTGAGTCGTCCTGGCCATCAAGATCGGTGAGCACAAAGTTCTGGATTGACCCTCCCCGGCTAATATGGATTTCTGCCCAGTCCTCCCCAATGCTGTCTATGGGGTCAACTGCATACTCGGTGAGTATGGCCAGGGCGTCCTGTTCACCAGGCCCTGTGTGAAATGGTACATCGCTGTTGGAGGCGCCTGGCGTTCCCAGTGTACCGTCCTTCAGATTGACAGATTGACCTTCAGTGTACCATGAGTCTGCTGACCACTGTGTGGTGGCGGACCATGTGTATCTGGAAACCGAAGACCGAATATCAGGTGTGTTTATTCCAAAGGTGTGGGAACCCCCATCACCAACGCTGTCCATGACTGTTTCTTCTCCGTCGGTCAGTACGAAGGGTCCGAACATGCTGTTGGGAATAGAGAGGGATGCAGCGGTGAATTGAACCCTACAGCTTATCGCTGTCTTCTCGCTTCCCTCCGCGTAGTTTGCTATGAGGAAGAGGGACTGTGCTTCTATTTTTCCTGAGAAGATCAGCGGTGTTCCTGAACCTGCAGCGTTCTCGAGTTGCCAGTTGTTGAGATAGAAGGGTCTGTCTGTTAGGTTGACAATTTCGATATATTCATCGTAGGCGCTGGTCAGTGTACCTGCCCATGCAATTTCACTTATCAGAATGTCGCCGATCGATGGGGGATTCCCCTCATCGATGAGGTGAATCATCAGCTGACCTCTGTTTCCCTGAGCATCCTCTGCAGTGATGGTGACTGAACCGCTGCCAGAGATGTCAGCGGGTATGAAGAGAACCTCTTCTCCCGTTTCAGGATGAAAAGCGCCATGTGTAACAGGTTCGATGCTCCAGAATATGTCGCCCGTTCCTCCCTCGGCGCAGAGGATGAGAGGTTCAGTGTCGAGAATTTCAGTGTTGTCGCATTGTATGATGAGTTCGCCATTCTCCTGAAGGCTCTCAGTTCCTTCCCGAACAGGGGTCTCGATGTTGTTGCAGCCGCCGCTGTACATCACATGGGTGAGACTCAGGATGAGAATGGTGAATATCAGTTTTTTCATCGTTCTGGAATCCCAGCAGAGTTGCATGTATAAAACAGCACAGGTTAGAAAAAAATTTCACTGAGGTGTGTTAGACTACAGCAAATGTGATAAAAGTGTATAGGAAAAGAGGTATAATGTCAAGAAATAATTAAGTAGCAAGAAAACTTTTATTTATAACTAATAACTTT
>Ga0255055_10001266_pt1 | contig 18858 bp, 11 predicted proteins | sample JV7_2_27_MG_FD_188633 | JGI IMG/M metagenome (GOLD analysis project Ga0255055, IMG submission 188633) | Seawater microbial communities from Jervis Inlet, British Columbia, Canada - JV7_2_27 | ecosystem: Environmental > Aquatic > Marine > Inlet | place: Canada: British Columbia | collected... | reverse complement strand
CCATGAACTCTGGATCCGGTCGCAGCCAGCGATACCACAAAGCCAGTATGTGATATACGAGCATACCAAGACCGAGCAGCGTGCCTGCATTCCAGACCCACCTGGGGCGGGAGATTGGGGTTGCTTGTTCCCCATCTTCCAATTGCTTCAGCGGTGATACTTCCGTTAATTTGTCTATTCCTTCGTTGTCGTGAGCGTCACCCATCTTTAGATTCATCCGTTTTATTTCCTCCTATGTCAACAGGAGATATGCGTTTTTGTTTGAATTTCCTGAATCCCATGAGGCCCAACGCGCAGGCAATGACCACCAACGGTATCATGAAATACAACAGGGTGAGTGCGGGCGCGCTCCCGTTCTTTACGAGAGACGATCCCTCCTGCCCCGGATCTCCGCTCAGCACGAAGGCAGCCCAGTAGTAGGGGTGAGCCCACGCCGGATGGGCCGGATCGGTCCGTACCGCTTGTTGAGCATGCTGCAGCGCCTGCGCTTTCTCCATCCCGTCCAATAAACTCGTGTAGAAAGCTTCCATCAATACGCCCGTAGCCTCATCATCAACCGACCACAGACTTGAGACGACCGTTGGTGCACCATAGAGGAATGCGCGGTTCAAACCCACGATCTCATCTCCAACGCTGAGTTCGCCCTGGTTGGTCTGGCAGGCACTGAGTACGACCAGATCGGCGTTCTCCAGGTCTAGGCCATACACCTCATGCACATTCAGGCGGCCATCCGCATCCTCACCCGGTGCGAGCCAGATGCGCGAGAAGAGCGGCGCGTTCGGATCGAAACTGCCGTGCGCGGCCAGGTGCAGGATGCTTGCATTCGCCACCTGCGATTGAAGGGCAAATTCACTCGCAGCGTCACCAACCATCGCCTCGACACCAAAGAGTTCCGCGACGAGATTTGCCTCCTGCGCCGCAAACGCCAGGGGCGGAAGCTCTGGATTATCCGTTGTTGGGTTTCCGAAGATTAAGGGAGTCGCCGGACCTTCTATCTCACTTGATCCTAGAAATTGTAGCGTGCTGGCAGCAGGTAATTTAAACAGGGTAAACTGTTCGCCGAGATACTGATCGCCATCACTCAACGCGGCAAATGGAATGTAATGCAGCCACTGGTGGGGGATGATCCCAACTTGCATGGTGTTGAGATGAGGCAGGATTGGCGTGATAAGACCTTCATAAAGATCCACGAGGCTCTTCGGGTGGGAGTTTCCTAGATTGGCCAATCCTAGTGTGCGGAAACTCTGTATTGCTTGCTGATAAGACTCTGCCGTTCCTGGCAGTTCCACGGACTCGAATTCACTCTTGGACAACAAAAATGCCCTTACAGTTTCATCGATCACATAATAGGATACAAGCGTTACATCCGGCTCCAGATCAGCCTGAATAGCAGAAACATCCATGGTGGCAACCATGACCAGAGAAGCCAGCTTCGGATTTGCGAGTTGAATTTCGGCCAGCAGGTCAAGGTATTCTTGCTGTTTAGAGGCCAGTCTTTCTTCAAAGACATCCAATGTGGAGCCCGTCCTCTGCCCGTCGAAAACGGATGACCCATTGAGCAGTTCGTTCTCCAATGCGGCGATTTCTTGCAGCAGCTGCTGCTCGCGATCCAATAGTTCTATATCAACGCCATCCCGTAAACTGGGCGTTTCATTTCCCATTTGATCCAGGAACGACCGCGCACGACTGCGCTCCGTCAGATCAAAGGCATCTTCAAATCTGCCCATTTTTATTAAAAGTTGGATCGCCCGCTGATAAGCGAATGCGTCTGTTGTAGCCACCGCGCTTTTATAGTCGTCCAATTGAATGGCGGCGCGCATGGCTTCGCGCATATCGAGTGAGGCCAGATAATACTCAATGGCGAGGTCATCATCACCCTTATCTTCGTAAAGAGTGCCGATCATGTAGAGCGTGTCCGCTTCACCGCTGCGGAAGTTATCATAGCGATTGATTTGAAGGGATTCAAGAAAATGTTCCAGGGCTTCATCCAGTGAACCGGAACTTTGTTCCAACACCGCAAGGTTGGCCAGGATGAAGGCTTCAATACCGCGATCCCCCATCTCCTTCGCTATCCTCAATGCCTGCTGATAGGACTTATCCGCTTCTTGAAATTCACCCAGTAAATAGTAGCTCAACCCCATGTGATTGAGAAGACTTCCCTGCGCACGTTCATCTCCAACCTTCTCGTTTAATACCAGCGCAGCCTCATAGCTGGCAATCGCACTTTCATAATCTTTGTTTGCTTCATACACCGGACCCATATTTTTCAGAGATCTCATCTCGCCATCCCGGTAACCGATATCACGGCTCATCTCAAGCGCTGCCTGGAAATATTCCATCGCTTGATCCATATCCCCAAGATCATAGTAGAGGACCCCCATATATATAAGCACTTTAACTTCCCCTACTTGATCTCCAATCTCCCGCCGAAGGTTCAAGGACTGTTGGAAATAGGACCAGGCCTGATCGAAGACACTCATATCGAGAAAATTCCTGCCAATATTATCCAGCGTTTGGGCTTCGTCTTCACGATCGCCCGACGCTTGCTGCAGAAGCAGCGCCTGATCGTAATAATCCAGTGCCGCTTCATAATTCCCAATCGCATTATTAATCGCCCCGAGATTGCCAAACGAGGAGGCGCTGCCCTCGCTATCCCCGATCTGGTGCTTCACATCTAAGGAAGCCTCGGCGGCTTCCATTGCCTGATCATAATCACCAATTCCTAGAAAACATATGCTGAGGTCATTCAGTGTTGCCGCTTTATATTCGAGATCATCATCTGCATACCCACTCTCCAGCCATTGTTGCAAAATATCGATGGCAAGATCGTAGCTATACCCTTCTAGATAAAGCGCTCCCGCTAAGAGAAGGTATTTGGCCTGATCTTCAAAATCATCAATCTCGCCCTTGATAACTGATGCTGCTGCAGAAGCATCCGCACCCAGGACAGGCTCGCCGAGATAAGAGTAAGCCCACGCCAGATTGTAAAGGTCTGTGGCTTCATTGCTGCGATTCCCTACTTCCCTCCAAATTTCCAGGGCCTGGTAATAGGCGTCGACGGCCTCTTCGTACCTCTCGAGATTTTTATACGATAAACCAAGTCCGTGCCATACCCTCCCCTCACGATCGCGATCGCCAAGCTTCTGCGCCAGAGGCAATGCCTTCTGGCTCGCTTCAAGAGCCTCTGCATGCTCGTCTTCATGCCTTAAGTAACCAGCCAGATTCAGGTAGCTTGAGAGCGCGACTTTTTGATCACCCGCTTCTTCTATGATCGGTATCGATTTCTGGGTGAACTCAATTGCATTCGTGTAATCTCCCACCCGGCTGAAGCTCGCGCCGATATTTAGATAGACCACACCCTCCCCGCGCAGATCTCCAAGTTCACGTCGGATTAGGAGCTCCTGTTGATATGTCTGGTAAGCTTCGTCCTGCAAACGGAGCCGACTGTAACACCAGCCGACCTTCTTCAAGGCATCCGCTTCGGCCATGCGATACCCGCTGGCGCGATTCAATTCGGCTGCTTCCTGGAAGAGCTTCAGCGCTTGTTCGTATTCCCCCGCGTCATAGAGTGACTCCCCTTCCGCATAGAGCGCCTGCGCTTCACTCGAAGATCCGGGTGTTGGGGTTGGATCCTGGTGTTGCGGGGAAGCATCTGCCGGGCTGGGAATACCGAAAACCATCGCCGCGGTAATAGTAACAAAAAGCATGACAGGGATTCCGGTACGCCTTGAAATCATAATCGTCCTCAATGCGGACATACAAAACACATGGATAAGTCCTGCATAATAAAACCAACCAGCCCGGAACGAGCGGTTGGCCAGTGGTTTAATTCAAACTCCCATAGTTCTCAGGGGAAGTTCGATGGAAAGGTCTCAATGAGAGGTTTGTGTATCGATCTACAGTGTATTTTTAATGAACCAATCGAAGCCTGGATTCTCTAACCATTCTCTCCCGGTCCATTCCACCCGATGTCTATAGAACACTCCATCGTGAAATCAATAACCCTTGGTGTGCAGGTGTTTTACACAACACTCCAGCTTGACTACTCATTCACATCTGCTGTTAGATTCGATGGCCATCATCGTTCTGGTCGGATCGTTATCTTTGCCCTTAGTCCAAACTGCGCCTGACAACCGCTCACATATCCTGAAAAGAATCGATCATCCTTCATAGGTACGTTGAGCGCTGAGCCCGAAAGGGCTTGGATGTCCTCCGTACTTAACCCACATTTTCATTGCGCGGGTCCATAGCGGCTGATCCCACCACCAACGGGATGAGTAAACCACAGAGAACCGTCTGGGGCGATCTCAATATCAGAAACCGAGTTCATTCCCAGGCCATCCACGATGGTGTAAGTCTGCCAATTTCCCTGATGAAATCTAGAAACACCGTGATTAGTCGCGATCCAGAGCGAGCCATCAGGGGCTTTCTCGATGTCCAGAACTTTATCATCCGCAAGCCCATCTTCGGAGCGATAGACTTCCCAGCTGCTGCCGTCAAAAACCATCAGGCCAACATCCGTGCCGACCCATAACTTGCCAGAATCATCCGCGAATAAGCTGATGATATTGGTGTCCAGCAGCACATCGGCATTCGCTACCCTTTCCCATGTCTCGCCGTCGTATTTCATGAGACCGACGTCTCCGGTGCCAACCCAGACCACATCATCATGATCCACTACGAGGCAGTTGGGATCTTTGGTTGAGAAGCCTTCTTCAGAAGAGAATGATTCCCATTCATCCCCCGAATAATGGGCCACGCCGTGGTTCGAAATCTGTACCCAGACCGATCCATCCGAGGCAAAGTCAATATCCGTCACTCCGCCCTCCATCACTTCCCCATCTCTACCATGGGTTTCCCATGTTTCACCATCCCAGGATACGAGCAAAAAGAGACCTTCTCTTCCAGACACCGTAATGGGACCAAGCCTCTGCCCCAGCCACAGGGTACCGTCGTCTGAAAATTCCATCGCAACGGTCCAGGCGGGGAACTCGGAAGGGGAGAGAATCTCGTTGTCAGAGAAATCATTCCATTCCTGACCATCGAAACTCGCTAATTGATTGCCGAGCCACAACGTTCCATCAGGTCCTATTGCAAAGTGAGAAATAAAATTATTTGGAAGTTGATCTTGCGTACGGAAGAAACTGAGGGTTCCATCTTCCAGATGAAGTCGCGAGAGGCCCGCACCATAGTGGGCAAACCACGTCGAGCCATCATCCAGGGAAAGGATGTCGGTGATACTACCCGATCCCAGACCGCCATTCTCCTCGTTTAATAGCATAAAATTCGGGTACCTGACGAGTAAAGCCCCGCCATCGGTACCTTCATTTGAGCCAAACCACACCCCTCCCCCGGGCTCCGCTTCCGCTTTATTGAAGTGTACATCCGGGACACCGTCATCCTGAGTCAGAAACCGCCACCATCCGGAGATGTACTGGAAGACCCCCGAATCACGGTTGACGCCCCAGGGAACCCCGGTGCCATCGAAAGCGATATCCCTTAGCCCCAATCTCGGATCAAGGCCTTCCTGATCGGTAAAATAAGTCCAGACCCCATCCTTGTGGCGGGCGCCTCCTGTTCCGGTGCCGAACCATATCGACCCATCCGCGGCTTGCGTAATGGAACGGATCTCTGTCTCAAGCTCGTAGTCAATCGTAGATCTGAGTCTTCTTTTCGCTCCGATTTTGAATGTGCTCCATTCTCCATCTTCGTAGAGCGACACGCCCTCATCACTGCCTACCCAGACCTGGCCTTCATTGGTCACCAAGATCTCGGCGAATCGTTCACCCAGCAGCTCAACGGAATAGCTTGACCATGTGGTTCCATCGTAGAAAGAGACTCCACCAATGAATCCTGCCCAGAGTCCGCCATTCGGATCCGCAGCCAACACGAGCGGACTGTTGGTAATCAGGCCATCGTCCGTGGTGAAGGTTGTCCATTGCTCTTGCTCATAGCGGGCAATACCCCCGCTCATGCCCACCCAAACAGCGCCGTCAGTGGTTATGGCGATGTTCCTTGCACTATTGGAGAGCAAGCCGTCAGCACGGGTGAATTTAACATAGTTCCCAGTGTCCGCATCCCATTTAACAACGCCCCCGCTCCCTACACCCCAGATATTGCCATCTAAGTCTTCTGCTATCCGGGAACCGTAATTGGCATTGGTGATGTAGCTCCAAACCGGTTCCGGAGTTGGTGTAGCTGTTGGTGTTGAAATGATTGCGGCTGTGGGGGATTCTTCTGGAATGTTCACGTCGGAGGGGGAGCTTTCAAGATCACCTTCGCTTGCACACCCGAAGAGGAGTGGGAGGAGCACAATGCTAAAGAGTAAGAGAACAGACCAACGTGAGCGCATGGATGAAATCCCTTTCTTATCTAGGATCCTGCAAAACCTGTCTGCAGTAGGTCGACGCCGCTGGATCATGTCCGGGTCGAGCTCATCGCAAGGATTCTCTCTAGAAATGAGTCTTTCAAACGATAATGCCAAATACTCGGATTCTGTATCCCGCTTTGGTCAGGGTAATTGAAGGCGATTGGGCTGCTAACGACATGGTGTTTCAATAAAGAACGATGCGTTTCGGGGACGCAAGCGAGAGGGACTTTTACTTTGGAAATTGGGGGCATATTTCGGCGTCACTGCCATTGCAGACATTGCAGTCTATTCGTTTTCTTTCCCCCAATGAAGCGCAATCCGAAGCAGATTGAACAGAAACCGGCTTTGTAAGTTCGACCCCCATGGCATAGCCACGGCAGCCATTCGGAAGGGGGGGGCGAACGGGGGGGAAAGAAAAACGAGATTAGTCTCTTTCCTTCTACATCCTCGAAGTCATTGGGATCAACTTTACATATTCCCCCTAAATCCCCCAAAGGGGAATTGTGGGGGACTTATCATCCTGAGCTTGCCTGCACTGAGCAGTGTCGAAGAGCCACTCCCCTCGCGAAGCACTCGGAGCGCAGCGTGGAGCACACCCATCGGATCAAACATCGAGCTCTCGTCCAAAAAAATAATTTTTAAAGTCACGAAGTAATCATCTTCTACGTTCTCCAGGGCCCCCCAAAGATCCGGCCGTTGGCTGAAGACGATGAGGTTTCCTCTCGCGGGGAGCGATTACCCAGCCAGAGGAACGAGGCTTACCTCAGAGAGGAAAGAGCGTTATCACAGTGAGGAACGAGGCAGACCTCACACGGAGAAATCCGTACCACTGAGGAAAGCAAAAAAGGAAGCGGAAGAGGGAGAGGGAGAGCCAAATATCCGGGGATGTTCTTTTAGCGGCTGGTTGGATCAAAATCAGCCGCCTAATCGAGTCGAATCAGCGGCCGAATCGAGTCAAATGAGCCGCTATCTTTTCTAGGGCTGAAACTGAGAGGTAAGGAAGGGAATTAAGGAATCAGTAAGGAGTCGATTGTAGGTAAAAAAAGTGCGCGTCCATTTGCCAAGGGTGCTTTAGCTCGCCTGCGCGCGAGCTGATTCAACACAAATCTCCCTCAACTACCCCTCGCCCCTGGATCACCTTGAGTTCATTTCAGGGGCGCTTTTCTACAGTAGGCAGTGTTGATTACCAATTGACAAGATTTGGGATTGTTTAACGCCTACTCTGACAGCATATTCTTTCCAATTCGAAACAACGTCAGTCACTTTATCAATGATTTTTCCATAATCATTAATACCCATACCTTCACCAACCTTTTCAAGGTCAAGCCTCTCGAAATTATCTCGCTTTCCATTTATCGACATCTGATGTTTGTTCGTCCATATTCCCGTTGGATTGTATGAGTAAATTACATCGAACGCTGGAGATAACCTCCAATTGCCACTCTTGTCCATCAGATAGGCGATATTTTTCGTATGATCGTCATGATTTCGTGCAACTACATTGAAAACCATAAGCCTGAATAATTGTTCCGTATCAGTGTAAGGGACTCGAAGTTCACGATTTACCTGGAATGCTTGTTCATAAGAGTACGCCCCCGGAATATTGAAGTCATAATGTGCAATTGCACAAAGAGATTGCAGGTGAATCTTGCCTCCATCTCGCCTGCGATCAAATCTTTTGGTAACAAAATGCGCCCGCCCACCTTCTTCCAGGAGCCTACACTCGGTCATCTCAATCCCGGCGTCGGTCGCCATCAAGTTATATGCGTATTCTATCTTTCCATAACCAGCAGGATCTCCAAGCGTATTATCTCTTACGCCATCAAACTTCAATACCCAATAATCAAAACCTTCTGGAGCATCAACCTGCCCGGATCGGACTTCATTAGTTTCATCATTTAGAGCGATGATAGCCTTTGGCCGGTTGCCTCCTGCAGATGTGCCCACACGAAGGATATCCAACAACGCATCGGAAGTTCGGTGCTGCAAATTAACATGAAGTTCTTCCCTCTCAGCTACGACCGCTTGCGCTAGCTCGAGCAGCTGCCCAATCTCAACCAGCACCGATTTTTCAAGCGATTTATTCAAAACCGGTACAAACTCCAACGCTCCCATCGCTCGCCTTCCGGTGTAGCAAAGACGTTCAATCGGGTTGAAACTATCGGCTGTACGCCCTTGTCTTGCCAACCAAGCATCTATTACGCTGTGGCCAAATTTATCCGGAAGGGCATCGGCCAGCAATCCCGGAAGTCCCATAAAGGTATTTCTCGGCAGCGACCGAAAATCATATTTGGTTTGGCCCCTCCGAGCATTAGCAAGCGGCATTGTAAGAGGAGCTAAATCTAACTCTTTCATTAGAAAAGGAGGATCGAACTCGAAAGTCCCAAATTCCAAGCTCGAATCCCAGGCAACGGCTCCTACAAGCTCCCCCCAAATTTCAATATAGGCAGTATCTACTCGATTCATAATCACCCCTGCAATATTTATTACCCATTATCTAGGATGATGCTCTCTGCCGTTCTCTCCCTCTCATTTTTGCAAGCTGAAGAGGGCTGATACCTGGATCTGGAAGAAAGGCATCTACAGCGTCGAGAGCGTTCAACGCTCGGAGCACCTGAAGCAAAGTCAGAATTCCAAACAGTTTTCCTCGCTCAAGATCACTTACCGTCGGCCGACTTATCCCCGCCAAATCAGCTATCTCTTTTTGGGTCAGATTTCTTTCAAGCCTTGTCCTCTTTACCCGCCGTCCCATCTCTTTTACAATGGCCCTATCACTCATCCCATAGATTTTCATTGTGTCGTCTCCTGACTACACTAATATTATATTTTATAATTAACTCTGTCTACGCACTACATTATAATTCCTCCCCAACACAAAGTCAACCCTAACAATGTAGGCTACTCCCGTCATTATAGTTGTTTATTGATGTTGTTGTAGTCTATAGACGTCGTTATAAATAATTGACCATCCAGGGTGTGATTTTTCAAAACCCGAATTCAATTCAAACAAATCTTACAAATAATTGCCCCTACTCATTTATCCAGGAAGTAATTAAATACCATTCTCGAGCGTCAAACAAGAGACTCATCCAATTGCATCAATCTGAGAACGCAATTACTTGATTGACGGAAATTCAAGACCATGTCATTTTCAGGTCCCGCTTTAACCTTCATCGCTGTCGCTGCCTACGGCGCACTACACAGCCTGCTCGCCAGCAATCCGGTGAAGCAAGCATTTCAGCGCGCCTTTGGGCAAACCAGCAACCGTTTTTACCGTTTGTTCTTTAATCTCGTTGGGGGACTCACATTCTTGCCGGTTCTCGCCGTCGCCGCACTCGATCCGGGGCAGTCGCTCTACCACCTGGTATGGCCATGGGTTTTGCTCACCTCCGGTGGCCAGGTGCTGGCCGCCCTCCTGCTGCTTCTTGGCCTTTTGCAGACCGACTCGCTGCACTTTCTCGGGCTGCGCCAGCTGCTCCATCCGGAGGCACAAGAGCCGGGCAAGTTGGTTATCAACGGGCTCTATTGCCATGTCCGACACCCGCTCTACTCCGCCGGGCTGCTCTTTATCTGGCTCACGCCCGTTATGACGACGAGCGTTCTGGCCCTGAATCTCGGCCTGACGCTGTACATCATCATCGGCAGCATCTTTGAGGAGCGGCGGCTGATCGGTCAATTCGGACAAGCCTATATCGATTACCAGAGCCGCGTGCCGCGGCTAATCCCGCGCCCCGGAAAGTGCTACCCGCCCGGCCACGTCATCAGCAAGACCCTCACCTAACTAAGCCACAGCCCACCAATCAATCCCCTCGCGTAGCCCTCTGCTGCTCAAGTTCTCGCGGATTAAGTAGCGCGCCCCCCTCGACCCAACCGCGGCGAGGATTACAGGGTTCGCATATCGCCCCCACCATTCTTTCAATTCCTCCGGCGGAATGATCGGCGCTCCCCTGCGAAGCCGGCCCACCTTGTTTGGATCGATATCCACAAATGCCGCCAGCGGCGCTTCTTCGCGCACTAAATGCTTCGAAAGCCGCCGTCCCATCTGCCCGGCGCCCCACACGATCACGGCATCCCGGTCTACCAGTGGACCTTGCATCAGGTACTTAGCCTTAGCTCGTAGGAAATTCTCGACGGAGTAGCGCGAATCGGTGCGCGTCAGGCGCTGTGGATGTTCGCGCCAGTAGAGCAGGATCTCGGGGATCTTTTCGAAACGCGCCCCCTCCAGGTATAAGCGCAGCCAGAGGTCATAATCCTCCGCCCAGCCATGTTCCTGGTACCCACCGAGCGCTTCCACCCGCCTCCTGCGAAACGCGACCGAGGGGTGCGCCAGCGGGCTCTCGATGAATATGTCGCGCGTAATCGCCTCGTGATCCACCAGTTTATTGAGCCAATCGAGATAGATTTGGAAGCCCTCGCGGACCCCGTCGCGCGGGAACCCCTCCACCAAGCTGCCCACCACGGCTACCTCCGGGTTCTCTTCGAGAAACGCAGCCTGGCGCTCCAATCGCTCGGGATGGGCGACATCGTCTGCGTCCATTCTGGCAACGAGATGCGAGCGGCACGCTTCCATGCCATTATTCAGGGCGGGGATGATGCCGGCATGGGCGATGGTAATTACCCGAACGCGCGAGTCCTGTTCAGACCACTTGCTCAATTTTTCGGAAGTCGAGTCTTCTGAGCCGTCATCAACGGCTACGACCTCAAACTCACTCAGCGTTTGACCCAACAACGACAGCATGGTCTCGTCGAGCGTCTCGCCCGCGTTGTAACAAGGCATGAGCACCGAAATTATCGGTTCTGGCGTGATATCATCAGGCATCGAATCCTTTTCTGATATGAGGTTCATCATGCTGCCAACAAACCTTTCATGGGACACAATCCTGGAATCCGTAATAGACTTCCTGCCCCGTCTCGGCGGTGCCGCTCTGATCCTCCTGATAGCCCAATTGCTCTCGAAGTGGCTCACACGGCTGCTGCGCAACAGGATGGAGCATGGAGAGCGGGATCCAGAACTGATTGTACTCCTCGAGATGATCACGCGCCTGGGAATACTGACCCTGGGTATCGCCCTTGCGCTCGAGCAAATCGCGCCCGGGCGTTTCACCAGTTTGATCGCCGGCCTGGGGGTGGGGGGAATCGCAATCGGTTTTGGTCTTCAGGACATTATTAAGAACTTCATCTCCGGCATCCTCATCCTGCTTCAACAACCGTTTGATATCGGGGACAGTATCGAAGTCTCGGATTTCGGCGGCACCGTGCTCAACATCACCGTGCGTTCAACCGAATTAAAGACCTGGGACGGGCGCATCGTGATCATCCCTAATGGTGATGTTTATTCGAGTTCGGTTGTAAATTACAGCAAGTCCGTACACCGTCGGGTCAGCCTAACCGTCGGCGTAGGCAACGATTCCGACCTGGATAAGGTTGCTAGAATTACACATCAGGTAATCGCTGGGCTCGCGGGTGTTTTGAAAGACCCGCCGCCATCGGTCACTTTTCAGAATTTCGGCGATTCATCGATCGACTTCACGCTGCTGTTTTGGATCGACACAAAGGAGGTGGGCATTAACGATGCCCAGGACGCGGCGATAAAGGCCCTGAAAGAGGTCTTCGACCGCGAAGGGATCGATCTCCCCTACCCAACCATCTCGATAATAACGACGAAAGTTTAGTGTCTTTAGTCGAGGGGGCTATCCCAAAAAAGCAGCCTCCTATGACATTTTTTTAATGTGGGGGCGCACCCATGTGTGCGCCCGAATATCATTTTGACTTGCGTAGGGGCACGGCAATGCCGTGCTCCTACATGTTAATAAAGGGGTAGCTGAGGTTAAACCTCCCGCAGGATAGAAAAACCTGCGGGAGGTTTGTCGGGCATGGTTCGTGATGGCAGCGGGCCGACACATGGGTCGGCCCCTACGGTTAATTATTTATTAGGATGGCGGGCCGATACATAGGCCGGCCCCTACGCAATCTTGGGATCGCGAGTTCTCTGGAGTCAGGAAGCTCTGCTTCCGGTCGCAGGCGCAGCCTGCGCTTTGCGATCCGCCCGTTAAACTTGCGGGAGGTTATGGGAGCCAGCTGCTTGAGGGCGGCGGGCCGACACATGGGTCGGCCCCTACGGTTAATTTTTAGGGACGGGCCGACACATAGGTCGGCCCCTACGATTCTTAAACACAAGAGGCTGTCTAAACAGTTTATTTAGACAGCCTTATTTGATTCTCTATGTTTGAGTGTTACCGCAACCCGAAGATGCCATCGCGGGCCTCACGCCCGATCGTTCTCCTCCGGTTTCACAAGGTGGCATGCCGTCCAATGACCCGTCTTTACCTCCAAGTAGGCAGGGTCCTCTTTAAAACAGATGTCCTCGGCAACCGGACAGCGGGTATTAAAATTACAGCCAAAGGGCGGATCGGCTGGATTGGGAATATCCCCCTCCAGGATGATGCGCTTCCTCTTATCGACGATATCCGGATCCGGAATGGGCACTGCCGACATCAGCGCCTGAGTATAGGGGTGTAGGGGATTTAAATATATCTCATCACGATCGGTGATCTCCACGATCTTGCCCAGGTACATCACGGCCATGCGATCGCTTATATGACGGACCATGCTCAGATCGTGAGCGATGAATAAATAGGTCAATCCGAATTTCTCCTGCAATTCTTCCAACAAGTTAACCACCTGCGCCTGGATGGAGACGTCCAGAGAGGAGATCGGCTCGTCACAGATGATCAGGTCGGGGTTCAGAGCCAGGGCACGGGCTATGCCGATGCGCTGCCGCTGCCCGCCGGAGAACTCGTGTGGATAGCGGTTGACGAAATAAGGGTTGAGGCCCACAATCTGCAGAAGCTCTTGCACTCGTTCGCGCTTTTCTTTTCCGCGAACTACTTTGTGTACATCAAGCGGCGCGGCAATGATAGAACCCACTGTCATACGCGGGTTCAATGAAGCATAAGGATCCTGGAAGATCATTTGCATCTGTCGCCGCATGCGGCGCAAATCTCCGCCGGTCACATCCGCCAAATTGACTCCCCCGATGATAATCGCTCCATCCGTCGGTTCATACAATCTAAGGATGGTCCGCCCTACTGTGGTCTTCCCGCAACCCGTTTCCCCTACCAGCCCGAGCGTCTCGCCCTTGATGATGTCAAAACTAACGTCATCTACAGCTTTGCAATCTCCGACATGACGTTCAATGATGGTTCCCCGCATAATGGGAAAATATTTCTTCAAATTGCGAACTTTAACCAGAGGACTGTTCCCGCCGCTCATCACGCGATCCTTCCAGCGACGTGCTCCCATCGCCAGCAAGCTACAATATGCCCTGCCTCGTCCGTGGGCTCCAACGGCGGCATCTCCTCTAAGCATTGCTCTGCTCGATAGGTGCATCGAGCATAAAAAGGGCATCCCTGCGGCAAGGCGATCAAATCTGGTGGTAAGCCCGGGATAGACACCAATTTTGTGCCCGGCACCTCATCCAGGCGAGGCAGCGATCCAAGTAAACCAATGGTATACGGATGGCGGGTGCGTTTGTAGATGCTGCGCACATCGCCCCTCTCAATGATATACCCTGCGTACATCACATTGATCTTCCTGGCTAATTCCGCCACGACTCCCAGGTCGTGGGTGATCCACATCACCGCCATCCCCAACTGCGCCTGCAATCGCCGCACTAAATCCACAATCTGGGCTTGAATGGTGACATCCAGGGCAGTGGTTGGTTCGTCGGCGATGAGCAATTTTGGATCACAGGAGAGGGCCATGGCGATCATCGCCCGCTGGCGCATGCCTCCAGAAAATTGGTGAGGGTAATCGTCCAGTCGCTGCTTTGCGGCCGGGATGCCGACCATCGTCAGCAATTCTCCCGCCCGTTCTTTCGCCTCCGCCTCGGTCAACCCACAGTGAATCCTCAACGCCTCGACAATCTGGTCACCCACGGTGTAGACTGGATTTAATGACGTCATCGGATCCTGAAAGATCATCGAAATTTCTGCTCCCCGGACCAGACGCATGTCGCCGGGACTAAGCTTCAAGAGATCACGACCGTCATCGAAGATGATTTCGCCGGCATCGATTTTTCCTGGAGGGCTGGGAATCAAGCGCATGATTGAAAGCGCATGGACTGTCTTTCCGCAGCCGCTCTCGCCGACGACACCCAGAGTCTCGCCCGCTTCCATGTCGTACGATATCCCGTTCACGGCATGGACGACGCCTTCATCTGTGTAGAACCGGGTTGTTAGATTTTTTACCTGCAATAATGCTTCCATCGGTTCCCTTATTAAGAGAAATGAGTTGACAGAGTTACACAGATTCCCGCGGCACTAATACTGCTATATCTGAAGCTTTGGATCCAGGGCGTCACGCAGACCATCTCCAAGTAGATTAAAACCCAAAACACTCAGCATGATTGCAAGACCCGGGAAGGTAACCGCCCACCATGAACCGCTGGCGAGGTAGCGGTAGCTGGCGCCCAGCATCGATCCCCATTCCGGCTCCGGTGGTATGGCCCCCAATCCCAGGAAACCGAGCGCCGCCGCCGACAGAATCGCGCTTGCCAAACCCATCGTCGTTTGAACGATGACCGGTGACAGCGTGTTGGGGAAGATATGGCGAAAGATAATGCGCATGTGCCCTTCCCCTGTCGCCTGTGCAGCTAAAATATATTCCTTCTGGATCACCGATAGCACAGTCGATCGCACCAATCGGGCGTAGATGGGAATACCTACCACACCGATGGCGATCATCCCCTTCTCTAATCCGGGGCCCAGATAAGCAACGATTGCAATTGCAAGCAGGTAGGTCGGGAATGCCAGGAGGATATCCATCGCCCGCATGATGATCGTCGTAAGCGCCTGGCCGCCCAACGGCAGGCTCAAGATCCAGCCAATGAGTAATCCTAAAACCCCACATACGATGCCGATATAGGGATTTACCAGTAACCCAAGTAGGCCGCTGACTAGAGCGCCCAATATTGCGAAGAGCAGCATTCGTAATCTTTTACCCTTTAGCAAATCATCCCAGTAGGCCGAACCAATTCCAAGCCCGGCAAAGAAGATCACCTGTAAAGGCTGCCCCGCGATCCAGGCCGAGAGGCTTCCCAACGCAAGACCAATCCCTCCCAGCAGGAATATCCTTTCTGTGCGCGAAAGAGGCATACTATCGTAAAAACCTGCCAGCAAACCGAGAAAACCACCGACCGATAAGGAGATCGCAACAGCAACCAGCCCGACTCTCAGGGAATTCCAGCCTCCATGGACCACGCGGCGAAAGATGTCCCTCCCCAGCTTATCCGTACCGAAGGGGTGGATGGAATCAATCTCTTCCGTGGCGACCAGGTTGGGGGGTTTAAGTTTGAGCGAATAATCGATGTCTGTCCTGGGATCGTACTCCCAGAAGAAGTGCGCAAATACAGTTGATAATACAAAAATTGCTACGATTGCCATCCCCAGCCGCGCGGTGTTGCTGGATATCATGCGCCGCCACGCGTCCACCCACAACGAGCGGTGTTCTCGGACAGCAAAGTCTACCGTATTAAAATCTTCGGAGGTTGCGTCAGTCATGCAATCCCTCACTCGTGTTTGATGCGCGGGTCTAGAAAAGCGTATGAAATATCGACTAACAAGTTAGCGAAGATAAAAACGAAGGCGATGAGCATCGTGACACCTTGCACAATGGGGTAATCACGCGCCAGAATGGCGTCGTATACCCATTTTCCGATGCCCGGCCACGAGAAGATGGTTTCAGTGAGAACTGCACCGGCTAATAGACTGCCGGTCTGGATGCCGATGATCGTGATCACCGGGAGGAAGGCATTTTTGAGCGCATGCTTGAAGAGCACCACCCGCTCCAGAGCGCCCTTGGCATGGGCGGTGCGGATGTAATCCTCCTGAAGCACATCCAACATGCTCGACCGCGTCATCCGGGCGATGATCGCCATAGGAATCGTCGCCAAGGCAACAACCGGCATAAACAAGTGCTTTAAGGCATCCACTAGAGCTTCCATATTGCCGGCGAGCAGGCTGTCGATGATGTAAAAATTCGTTATCGCCTCGATATCGATGGCGTGGCTCGCCCGGCCTCCACTCGGAAGCCATTGCAGAAATACTGCGAAAAGCATGATCTCCATCAAACCTAACCAAAAAATCGGCATGGAAACACCAACCAGAGACCCCACCATGCTCACGTTGTCGAGAACAGAGTTGCGACGAGCGGCAGAAATGATGCCGACGGGGATGCCAATAAGAACAGCGATGAACATCGAGAGCATGGCCAGTTCGATCGTCGCCGGAAACCTCAACGCCAGCGTCTCTGCAATTGGGATGCGGCGATGGATGGAGTTGCCAAGGTCACCTCGAACGAGCCGGCCCATATAAAGGACAAATTGTGTATCGAAAAAACCAGCGAAATCGCCCTCTCGCAAGGCGGCTGTGTCTAAGAATACCGGCCGGTTCAACCCCAGTTGTTCACGGATCCGTTCTACATTCTCCTGAGCGGCATGTTCCCCCAACATCGCCACGGCCGGATCGCCGGGGATGAGACGTTGGAACATAAAAATAACAAAGACAACCCCTAGCAGGGTTGGGACCAACGATATAAGCCGGCGGATGATATATCGAGTCAAGGGCCCCCTCCAGTCTAGGGCTTAAGGGGGGCGGATGTTATCCGCCCCCCTTTATGACTATTCACATTCGATGTGAGTGATCGTCGAGTTATGCGCTGAACTCAGTGCTACTCAATAACCACAAATTCATAATAGTCAGCCCCTACAGGTTGCGTTACATAGCCGCTCACTGTCGAGGAGAAAATAAGCGGTGTGTTGTTGTGCGCGATCCAGATGCGAGCGACATCGTCGTACAGAAGCTGCTCGACCTGTTCATAGAGCGCGGTTCGTTCTGCCTGATCGGGGTTGATCGCCGCTTCGTAGAGCAAGCTGGCGGCTTCCTGGTTGGCGTACCAGCCCTCGGCCGCCTTGGGTTCCATAACCTCATCCGCGGAGCTTAAACCGCCGAAAAAGTAGTTTAGGAAGTTGTCGGGGTCGCCGTTGTCGCCGCCCCAACCCAGCATGTACAGTCCCATGAGATGGCCATTGCGGCGCAAGCCGAGATACGTCGACCAGTCACCAGCCAGCTCGAGGTTAGCCAGGATTCCAGCATTCGCCAGGTCCGCAGCCATTGCCGTACCAATTTCCTCTGGGCTTGGGTAGTAGAAGCGCGTGACCGGCATGTAATACAACGTCAGCGGGATCTTGTCGCCGGCGGTGTACAGTACGGTCCCTTCAGCGTCTACGACATCTTCAGCGATGGTCACCTCACTCAAACCATCCGCGAAACCTGCGTCAGCCAGGTATTGCTTCGCCAGGTCAGGATCATACGCATAAGCTGTGATGTCTGTGTTCTTGCCCCAGATCAACGGCGGCAGGAATGTCTCCGCCGATTCGCCATAGGCGCCGTAGAAGTTCTCAATCAGCCCAGGGCGGTTGATGGCGTGGTAGATCGCCAAGCGGACGTTCTTGTCCTTGAACTCTTCGATCTTGTAGTTGAAGGCTAGATAGCCGGTGTTCAGGGCTGGCTTCGTCTGTACGTAGAGATCTGGATCAGCTTCTGCGCTGGCGAGATCTTCGACTACTGCCTGCTCGAACCCGTGGATATCTCCGGATTTTAGAGCCAGGAAACGAGCCGAGTCATCGGGGATCACACGCCAGATGATCTCGCTGATGGTCGGTGCGCCGCCCCAGTAATCCGTATTGGCTTCTACTGTGATGCTGTCGCCTTCGATCCATTCGACAAACTTGAAGGGTCCGGTGCCGACAGCGCCAGCTGAGGGCGTACCGTAGTCTTCACCGGCTGCTTCGATCGCCGCCGGGCTGGAGATGGCGAACATGTCCATGGCCAGGTTGGCCAGGAAGGGAGCAAGTGGAGCCCCCAACACGAATTTGACGGTGTAATCATCAACTTTCTCAACGGCCGTGATCACGCTGTCATCATCGAAGCCAAACCACATGTACTCGTAGTACTCGAACGTTTGGCTCTCGAAATGATTGGGGTTGTCGGTAAAGCGCCAGCGCTCGAAGTTGAAGACAACCGCATCGGCGTTGAAATCCGTGCCGTCGTGGAACTTGACGCCCTCACGCAGCGCGCAGGTCCATTCGGTGCTGTCCGCGTTCCCGGTGCACCCCGTCGCCAGAGCTGGGATGGGGGTCGTCGTGCCCGGTTCATACTGATATAGAGGCTCGAGGAGCTGTCCCGTCACGCGGAAGCTCTCGCCATCAGTTTCGATCGCCGGATCAAGCGAGACGGAATCTCCCCCGCGACCGAAGACGAAGGTCTTCGGTTCTGCGGGCGCGGCGGGTTCCGCGGGTTCCGCGGGCGCAGCGGGCTCAGCAGGTTCTGCTGGCTCGCTAGTTCCGCAAGCACCTAGCAACATACTCGAAACGATGAGCAGTCCTAGTAACACATACAATGTTCGGCGTAACACGATATTTTCCTCCT
>Ga0255055_10001265_pt1 | contig 18861 bp, 18 predicted proteins | sample JV7_2_27_MG_FD_188633 | JGI IMG/M metagenome (GOLD analysis project Ga0255055, IMG submission 188633) | Seawater microbial communities from Jervis Inlet, British Columbia, Canada - JV7_2_27 | ecosystem: Environmental > Aquatic > Marine > Inlet | place: Canada: British Columbia | collected... | reverse complement strand
CCAAGAACCCCCGGACACGCAGGAGATGTAGCGGGCACTATCGAGAAGGCCCAGGTAGTGGAGGGCACGCAGCTGGCCTAGAGTCGCCGAGGCCGAACGCGTCCCCCCACCCGAGAAGGCGATCCCGACGTTAGGCCGGCTCAGGAGGTGATCGAGCTTGAACTGGGGATCACCCAGCTCGGGAAACTGAAAGCCATTGCCATTGACCAACCAGGTCTTGCAGTTGACGTGAGAAAGACGCTTGCTGAAGATCGACATAACGGACCTCCTCATCGGTGGTTCGAGACATACGAGTCACGGTTGCTCCAGAAACAAGGTTGCTTCTGCACCCCATTATCGGACAATCGAGTAAACTTCAGTCAGCGGAAAATCCGGACAGGTTGCGGAGTAGACCGGAGGGCGCGATACCGAGTCGAGCTCGAGTGATGACGATCGTGTCCCCCGATTGCAGAAGGAGGTGGACGATGGCGCGGAGCCGAGAGCTGGTTTGGACGATCCTGGTGGGACTGGCGTTGATGGCGGGCGCCAGTCAATCTCAGGCCCGGGTTTTAGGCGCGGCTCAGGTGAACATTGAAACAAGATTCGTGGTGGTTGAGGACACGTTTCTGCGCGACATAGGCGTCAATTTTGCCCATCTGGTCGAGAAATCGACCTTTGGCGATGAGCGTGAGTACATTGAACTTGTGGTCTTTGGTGAGTTCGAAGCCGACTTTCGAAAACGGTACAAGGGCACTAGCTCGGCGCGGGTCTGGTGCAACAACGGACAGAACCTGCAGAGCGGTCGCAAGAGCTTCAAGTCGCAGAAAGGGGACAACAAGCACCGCTTCCGCAGGAAGGTGATGATGATCCCGAGAAGGAACTGCCCGGGCCCCATTCAGATCCAGATCGAGGTCCAGTTCAAGGGCGGGCCCCTCGACCAGTTTCTGCAGGACCTAAGTGACCTGGAAATAGAGGCCCTTATCAACTCGCAACTGTCCCCGACGGGTCAGTAGATCCCAAGCCGATCAGTGCTCTAGAGAATCCAGGCGTAGCCGATCTTGAAAAAGAGAGTGCGGTCGGTGCGCGTCAGGTCGACGTCCTGGAGACCGAGCTGATTGTCGGAGTAGCCCAGAAACAGAACCGTGCGGGCGTTGACCTTGTAGGAGAAGAGGAGTTGGGTAAAGAGAGTCTCGGTCTGGGGCTCGACGGGGAAGTCGTAGAGATCCGGGTCGCGCTCGACGTCCAGCCACTGGAAGATACCGCGTACGAACATGCGCAGATTGAAGTTATAGACCAGGCGAATCTGGCTGAGGTTGGCTTCAAAGAGCTGGCCGCCGGTCACGTCGAGTCTCTGGAGCGTGTGATCGAGAGTGACATTGATGTGCCGGCCGAGCTTGGCCTCGATCTCGGGACTGAGCAACACCTCGTCGGCCGGCTGGTTGTTGGCGAAGTCGATGGAGTCTCTGAGCACCGCGAAGAGCTCCAGGCGTACCGCCCCACTGGGCTGCAGGATGGTGAACAGTTCGAAACTGTCCAGATCCTCGTACAGGATGCCGTCGAAGTACTCCTTGCGGCGCGACAGATACAGCTCGACATTCGACTGTAGAGGGCCGGTGACGGTGCCAAAGAGCTGGACGGTCTCGTCGGTCAATTGGCCGTCGTGATCTTCGATGTGATTGCCGTAGGTGCCGAGCGTCCACTGGTCGTACCAGGAGTCCTCCTTGCCCCAGAACCTACGGATAGCCAGTACCTGAGCTCTGCGCATGTCGACTCGTGGTACGAAGCCGTTGTCAGCGCGAAACCCCGGTCCGTAATCCTCATAATCCACCGCCCAGTTCCAGTTGCGCGAGTCGTGCTCGTAGCGCACCTCCCAGAAATCATCGTCGAAGGCCTCGAAGGGCTGCCCGAAATCCCCGGCAACCGCTGATGGGTACAGGGTGTCGGACCGCAGGTAGTGGATCATCAGATTGTCCGTCTCGCGGGGGCGAAAGAAGCCGTCTACTCCAGCGACCCGGTTGTGGTAGTCGTCGCCCTCGCGACCGGTGTAGACCACTCCGACGGCCGAAGCGGCACCTACATCGCGACGGTAGCGGAGGACACCGCTGGTGACTGGCTCATCGAGCAGTGTGGAGTCGGTTCCCTGGTTCGAGGGGAAGAGCAGACTGTTGATTGAATCCTCGGTCACAAACACCCCGAGACCGTTGCGCCCCGCTTTGCCGGCGAGCTTGATCCCCCAATTGGGATCGACCACGGTGCGCGTGAAGATGATGCGGTTGGGGACGTTGAACGCCGAGATGCCCTCGAGAAAGAACGGTCGTCTCTCTTCGAAGAAGAGCGCGAAGCGCTCATTGATGTCGAGCTGGGCGACATCCGCCTCGACTTGGGAGAAATCGGGGTTGATCGTACCGGTCAGTGTCAAGCTCGGAGTGATCCCCCAGCGCGCGGTCAGACCGACCTCGGTGTCCTGTTTGGCCTCTTCGAGGTCACCGTCGGGGAACTCGTCGAGCTCGTCGGTGCGCGCGGCTGTGAGTGTCGGGTCGAGCTCTACATTGCGGCCGGGCTCGAGGCTCTCCAGTCCCGTGATCTTGTCGAACTGACAGACCCAGCAGGCCTGATTCCAATCTCTGCCGCTGGCGTTCATGCGGTGGCGAGAGCTGCGGGGCCATGACCGGCCGACATCGAACCCCCAGGTCTGGGCCTCCTTGGTGTTCGGAAAGCGCAACTGGTTGAAGGGAAGGGCGATCTCTACCTCGTACCCTTCGGCGGTGATTCTCCCCTTGGAGGTCCAGATCATGTCCCAGGACCAGTCTTCGGTCCTGTCGACCTCGCTCGAGAACGCGTCGGCCTGAACACCGAGTGGATTGACCCGGAATTGATAGCTGCGTCTCTGGTCGTTGAAGGTGTCGATCTGAATGATCACGTAGTCGTTTTGGACGAGAGTGTGGATCCTGTCCCGATCCATGAATTGCGCCCGAATCTGCCCCGGCTTCGGATCGAACGCCCGAAAGCCGACATAGAAATTGCGATCGTCGTAGGTCACATAGGCCAGCGTCTCGACAGGCGGGACGGCGTTGTCACCGGGGAACCACTCGTACCGGATTTCGATCTCAGCCGCGTCAGACCATGCCGCCTCATTCAAGGCGCCGTCGACTGTGATCTCAGAGCTGGCACGACGGATCTCGTGCACGGCAACCTCGCTCACAGCCGGTCGCTCATCTTCAGCCTCCTGCTGCGCCGGCAAGGGCAAGGAGCAGAGAAGAAGGAAGAAGCTGGGTATTCCGGTTGCAAGACGCTTCATAGCACGTAGCTCTTGCGAGATGGGTGATTGCCATCTGTCGTCGAGGCAAGCTACCAGCGGGAGACACTCAATGTCGCCATCCCTCCGGGTAGGGCTTCAGAAAGCTCTTGCTAGCCGCAAACCCCTGGCCGCCCAACCTGCGGATCGGCGCCGGCCAGAATGCTGGTCAGCTCGGCGCAGGTGGTATCGGCCAGGGTCTGATCGCCTTCGGCCTTGGCCGCTTGGGCCAGACCGGCGAGGGAGAGTCGCCGACGCGGTGCCCGCTCGAGAGCCTTTTCAAACTGCACGATCGCCTCTTCCGGCTTGCCCAGACCGAGTAGTACTTCGCCATAGAGCTCGTGCGAGGGCTTGGGGATCGAAGGCGGGCCGTACTCCAAGGGGCGTGCCTCCTCGATGGCGGTGGCCAGATCGAGGAGCTCGCGGGCTTCTTCGGTTCGACCTGCCTCCAGCGCCAGCAGTGCGCGCAGCGAAGCCTCCATCACCTCGGCCTCCTCTAGCGTCGCGGGTGAGACGTCGGCGGACACATTGCGCTGGTTATCCGGATCGGTCGGGGTGGCGGCTTGCCGTGCGGCCGCCAGTTGCTCGAGAGCCTGCTGAGCCGCTTCCTGGTCTTCAGCAAGTAGCGCCGTGTAGGCGTTGGCAAAGAGATCCATGGCGGCAATGTTGAGCGACATCGAATCGCCCCCGAGGCTCGCCGGGACGTCCCGGCCGCCCGTCTCCACGGCCCAGTTCGCCCGCATCGCAGCGTAATGCCAATGGGACCGGTCGGTACGGCTCTCCTTGGCGTAGGACTGCATGGAGTCCATGATCCGGCGTGCATCCTCGAGCCGACCGAGCTGTAGGTAGGAGTACTCGAGCCAGTGAAAGGCGTGATAGCTAAGGGCGTCGACTCCGAGCTCCTTGCGCTCTCGCCGCTCGCGCGCCACCTCGAAGGCCTTGACGTTGGACTCCACCGAATCGGCCCACTCTCCGAGCGCGACGTAGATGTGGGAGATCATGTGTTGGGCATGGGAGGCGGCAGGAGCGATGTCGGCATAGACGCGGGCGGCGCGCAGGCCCAGAGGCGCGTGCACCGGATCGTCGTAGGAGTGAATCAAATAGTGGACCGCTCCTGGGTGCCGGGGGTTTTGGGCGAAGACCTCCTCGGCGACCGCACCGGCCCGCATGAAGGTCCGAAAATCCCGCACGCCCTGAGTGGTACCGAGAATCGACAAGGCGTAAAAGCTCCTGGCCTCGAGGTCTCCCGGGTAGCGCGCGGCGAGGTCGCGCATGACCGCGGAATAGGCGTAGTCGCGCTCCATCTTGTCGCCATCGCCGTAAAGGACGTCGAGCGCCACCAGATAGCCCCGCTCCCGCTCGGTGGGAGTCTTGGCGAGGCGCTCCTCTGCTGTGGGTGCAAGCTTTGCCAGCGCCGCACGAGCCGCGGCACGATCCTGTTGGCGCCAGAGCGGATGATTGTGGGTCATGGCCTCTCCCCAGTAGGCCATGGCGAAGCTCGGGTCGATGGCATGTGCCTCTTGGAAAGCCTCCCGGGCATCCGCGTACTCGAAGCTGTGCAGCAGCAGGACACCCCGATTGAAGGCCTCCTGGGCCTCGGGCGCGCCCGTGTTGGAGAAGTCAATACTGCCCAAAGATTCGACCCTAGTAGATCCGGCTACCTCCGGTAGCAGGACCAGACCGACAAGGATCAGAAAGACAAACGTGTGACGGGTTCCTTCCATTCGGCGCTCAGTCGCTGTGCTGCTGAATGGTGTCTTCGATGAACTCCATCGAGAAGCGGCGCAGCTCGACGACTCTCGCGTCGGAACGATAGGCGGGCGGCACGATGCAGGTGGCCTCCTCCTTGTCGGAAGCATCCACGATCATCCAGCCGCAGTGCTCGTTGTCAGCGCATCCCCACTCGGCATTCGTCAAGTAGTGGGAACCGCTCTGCAGGAAAACCTGGATGGCTTTGGCACATCCCAGTTTGTCTTCTGGGTGCGGGACTTCGATCAAGAACTTACCCATAGTCGATTCTCTCCTCTGCAAGACACCTCTAGATCACCGCATGGTATTCCACGCAACGATCCTCCGTCACAAATTTCGTGGCGTCGATTCGCCCGGCGATTCTACTGCAGTCTTGGCGTTAGATCTTGATGAAGATTCTGCGGCGGTAGAGAAGAGCCGTCAAAGCCCACCACATCAAGACGTGGCAGGCAGCGTAGGCGAGAGAGGCATTGACGGGGGAGGCCCAGGAGGCGAACAGGTTGTCGTAGATCCATTGCTTCGCAGCGATCGTCTCCGCTCCCGATGGAACCTGAACGAAGATCAGCAAACGCGTGACGAGACTCGAAAGCACAAAGACGGCGATCGCGTTGACACCAAAGACAACCCCCGGCCGGGCCCATTTCTGGTAGCCCTGAATATCGATCAGCCAATAGCAGAGAGCCAGTAGCTCCAAGGCCGCGCCGGCAGTGAAGACGACGTAGGAGCTGGTCCAGAGATTCTTGTTGATGGGGAAGAAGATTCCCCACGCCAGGCCGGCCAGGATCGCCAGCCAGCCGACGGCGAACATCCCGGCGGCGATCTCGAGCCGCTCCCTTCCCGATCGGATCCAATGACCTGTAAACACTCCCAGCAGCGTCGTGGCAATGGCCGGTATTGTGCTCAAGAATCCTTCCGGGTCCCACCTCCCCTGGTACATGCGTCCGGGCACCACGAACCCGTCGATCCAGGCCGCCAAGTTGCCCTCGGGTGTCAGCACGCCGGCACCAGCGCCCGGCACTGGAACCAGCTTCATCACCGCCCAGTAGCCCAGTAGCAGGCCCAGAGTTACCCAGGCCTGCGCGCGCCGCGACAGATTCAGAACAATCAGCGACGCCGCCAGATAAACCAGCGCAATGCGCTGAAGGACTCCGACATAGCGCAGATTGGCAAGGTCGAAATGGGGGAGGGCGCTCAAGAAGAGTCCCAGCAGCAAGATGATCAACGATCGCCGCAGGACGGACCGCATGAGCTGTCCTTTGTTCCCCTGCTCCAGGCGGCGGGCAAACGAGAACGTCATCGAGATGCCGACGATGAACAGAAAGAACGGAAAGATCAGATCGGTGAGTGTCCAGCCGTGCCAAGGGGCGTGATCGAGAGGTGTGTAGACGTAGTCCCAGCTCCCGGGATTGTTCACCAGGATCATGCCGGCGATGGTGATGCCGCGGAACGCATCCAGGGAAACCAGTCGACCAGAAAGCGGGGGATCCTGTATTTTCTCCCTCTTGTTCCGGTTGTGTGCGCAGGCTGGCCGACTTTAGCAGCCGACAAGAAGTTCCCTCCGAGAGCAGCAATGCCTCGCCCCTCTCTCGCCGCCCCACCGCGGGCGAACGGGCTTAGAACGTCATAATAAAGTCGGAGGCGAACTGTGTTCCTTGCGACACATTCTGGTTGAACTTCACCCACCACTCGAGCCTGTCATTCATGGCAAAAAAGGATATCGGCACATTCTTCTGGATGGGCTTCTTCAAGTTACCGTTTTTCTTCCACTGGGCCCTGAAATTCCACCGGTTCATGAGCTGATTCTGGCCTCTGAAGTGGTTGACACGGAGGGTGGCCCTTAGTGCCCTTGCGGTTTGACGATGAACCGCGCTCTCGAGTTTCACTTTGCCACCCTCATATTGGACATTCTGGGCGAAGTGATGCGTCCCAAGCAAAACCCAGGTGTTTTTCCGGATCTGCTGACCAATTTTGAAGGAATTGAACAGCGCAAACTCGTAGGGCAGGTCTTCATACGGACACAAATAGCATCCCTGGAGAAAAAGGCCGACGCATAACAGCGCCACGATAGGCAAGACGACTGACGGCAGCGATCGCTTCATCGCAGGCAACCTCCTCTGATCGAAATTTGGAAAGCTAGCGCAGAGGATACCTTGTCAGTCGGACCACGGCAAGAGTTGTTCGCGTTCGCCACATTCTGGCCGGCCAATCGTTTCGGTTGCGCTATGGTGTACTCATTAGAAAACGAGGAGGCGGCATGGCCGAGGTCGAGTATGTCTTGCGGATCCGGAATGGTGTCCTGGTGGCTTTCCTGACGGTCGCGCTGAGCATCAGCGCCACAGCGGAAAATGGTGTCGCTTTCACCGTCGGCTCGCTGACCGCAGCGAGCGGAGCAGCAACTTCGGGCTATCTTGAGGTACCCGCGGGTGTCGATGAGGGCACCCGCATCCCGGTCACCGTGATCAACGGTGCGGCGACTGGGCCCGTCCTGGCGCTCATCGCGGGGACCCATGGTTACGAGTACCCACCCATTCTGGCGCTGCAGAGGGTGCGGCGTGAGCTCGACCCGGCGGCACTTACCGGGACGTTGATCCTTGTCCATGTGGCCAATATGCCGTCGTTTCTTGGTCGCACGATCTATTACAGCCCGGTCGATGGCAAGAATCTCAATCGTGTCTTCCCAGGTAATCCCGAGGGAACCGTCAGCGAGCGCATCGCTCATGCCATCTTCACCGAGGTGATCAGTGCGGCCGACTACGTCGTCGACATGCACGGGGGCGATGGCAATGAGGCGCTGCGGCCCTATCTCTACCTGACAGTGACCGGTCAGCCGGAGCTGGACGAAAGATCACGGGCCATGGGGCTGGCGTTTGGTCTGGACACCATCGTGACGCAGACCGAATGGTCGGATGATCCAGCGGCTCATGTCTATACGGAATGGGCGGCTTTGGGCCTGGGCAAGGCGGCGATGACGACCGAGACCGGGTCTCTCGGATCGACCTCCGAAGAGCTCGTGGGTCTGGCCGAGCGCGGTGTGTGGAACCTGCTGCGGCATCTGGGGATGCTAGAAGGTGAGCCCTCACCGGCTCCGGCAATCGTTTGGCTCGAGGAGGGACAGGTGATTCGCAGCCCAGCGATTGGAGTGTTCAAGCCGGCGGTCGAGCCGGGCTTCTTCGTCGCTGACGGCGGTCTGCTGGGGACGCTTCTGGATCTCTTCGGGGATCCCATCCAAGCGATCGAGGCCCCGTTCGCCGGTGTCGTCAACTACGTCATCGCCACACCCCCCGTCAGCGAGGGCGAGCCGCTGGCGATGGTGTCTCGGGTGGCCGGTAAGGACTAGCGGAGACCCAGTGCTAGACTGTCTCCAAATCCAAGGAGGGACCCCAGTGGAGAAGAAAGTGAGGCTCAAGGACCGGACGGAGGTCCTGATCCGGCACATGATGCCGGAGGATCTCGACCTGTCGCTGGCCTTCTTCGAGTCGCTGCCCGAGGAGGACAGAGCTTACCTGCGACGCGATGTCGTCCAGCGCGAAGTGGTGGAGAAGCGCATTCGCGAGATCCATGCGAGCGATGTGATTCGACTGGTGGCTACAGCCGGTGATCAGGTCGTAGCCGACGGATCACTGGAGCGCTCAACCGAGGAATGGAAAAAGCACGTTGGCGAGCTCCGGCTCATCGTCGCCCGCCCCTATCGGCGCAAGGGACTCGGTAGGTTGATGGCTAGAGAGCTGTTCCTGCTGGCGGCCAGCGCCAAGATGGAGGAGATCCTCGTCAGGATGATGCGGCCCCAAAAGGCGGCGCAGAGCATCTTTCACCGACTCGGGTTTCACCAGGAGGTCGTTCTACCCGATTACGTGGTCGATCGGGAAGGCAAGAAGCAGGACATGATCCTCATGCGCTGCGACCTCGAAGCCCTCTGGCGCGAGATGGAAGATTTCCTGGCTTCCGGCGACTGGGAGCGAACCCGGTAGCAGTCGGGACCCAGCCGCCAGCTACCAGCCACCGGCTGTCAGTCGTCAGCCGGCAGCGGGTCGACCACTGGGAGGCCCGGCACCGAAGTGAAAGAGCTGTCGTGGGTCCACAGCTCCGATGCACCGTGATCGAAGGCGATCATCGGTGACGGGCAAGCCACTCGCGGTAGAGGCCTACCCCAAAGGATGGCGACAGCCTGGGATCGGCGCGGATAGCCTCCTCGCCTGCGCTGGCGACTGAGCTGGTGCGGCTCGAGGATCTTGGAGAGGAGGTGTCCGATGAAAAAAGTTGTTGTTCTCGGAGCGGGATTGGTAGGTCGAGAGGTGGCGCGGGACCTGGCGCCGCACTTCGAGGTCACCTCGGCTGATAGCAATGAGCTGCGCCTGCAGAAGGTCGTCTCAGACGCCCCGATCCGGGCTCAGATGGCCGATCTCGCGGACCCTGCGACCCTGACGAAAGTCGTGGAGCCGGCCGACGTCGTGGTGGGTGCGCTGCCGGGCTCTTTGGGGAGGGCAACCCTCGAAACGGTCCTCACGGCGGGCAAAGACGTGGTGGACATCGCTTTCTGTCCCGAGGATCCCTTCGAGCTCGACGCGCTCGCCAAAGAGAGCGGTGCAACGGCGCTGGTCGATTTCGGCGTCGCTCCCGGCATGAGCAACCTGTTCATGGGCTACCACAGCGTCCAGATGGAGCATGTCGAGCGGTTCGAGTGCCTTGTTGGGGGATTACCGGTGGTTCGGGACTGGCCCTTCGAGTACAAGGCGGGCTTTTCACCTGCCGATGTGGTCGAGGAGTACACGCGGCCCGCCCGGTATGTGGAGAACGGCAAGATAGTCACCCGGCCGGCGCTCTCGGACCCCGAGGTCGTTCACTTCGAGGGGATCGGGGCGCTCGAGTCGTTGAACACCGATGGCCTGCGGACGCTGGCGCGCACCATGACCTGCCCCAACATGAAGGAGAAGACCCTACGTTATCCCTATCACGGACGCTTCATGGAGGCGCTGCGCCAGGTGGGTTTCTTCGACAAGGAGCCCATCGAGGTCGAGGGTGCGAAGGTTTCGCCCCTCGCCTTCACCTCGGTGCTGATGTTTCCTCACTGGACCTTCAAAGAGGGTGAGGAGGAGTTTACGGTCATGCGGATCGTCATCGAAGGCCGCTACGCAGACGGCCATTGCGAGCGCGTCCTCTACGATCTGCTCGACCGCTACGACAAGGAGGCAGGCGTCTCGTCCATGGCCCGCACCACTGGCTACACCTGCACGGCCGGCGTCCACCTGCTCGCCAACGGCGGGTTCTCCCGTAAGGGGATCTGCCCGCCGGAGTACATCGGTGAGGATGCCGCTTGTACCGAGTTCATTCTCGATCATTTACGAGCGAGGAACGTCGTCTTCAAGAAGACCGTGGAGCGAGTCGAGAGCGTAGGTGCACAGCAACCGGGTGTGGGTTCGATGGCCTAAAGAGCGTCAGCGCTCTTGGCGTTCCAGCTGGGCCAGGGCCTCTATCTCGGCCTTGGCTTGGGCCATCAGGGTCGCGATCAGGCGCGCTTCTGCGGACTCTCCGCTATTCTTGAGTAGCGGATCGAACCCATAGACGTATCCACCGCAGACCACGAGGTCATTGGCCTTGGCGTTGCGGTTTGCTGTGACGTTCCATCCCAGAAGCAGATCCATCGACCCGAGCTGGTAGTTCGTCTGGATGAATTGGGTCCAGTTGGAGCCGGCAGGTGGCTTGACCCGCTTCGAGCCGTATCGGATTCCCAGATTGGTGTCCTTCTTCTCGGTGAATCGAACCTGGCCTTGCTCGCCCTCGTTGCTGAATCGATCGAGCCAATCGGTTGCAATGGTGAATCGCAGTCTGCCTTTGGGCACTCGGTTCGAGACATTTCCAGATTGGTCAGTTTTCAAGTTGGTGCGCACACAGCCCACCCTGACGTCCCACTCGTTGTCCAACGCCCCCCGGTACTGCCCAAAGCCGATGTTCGCCAACCGTTCCGTGTTCAAACTCTGGTTTGACCGGAGAAGGCAGGCGTCGAAACTCCCGCCCTTGCTCAGCCAGGGTGCATCTCCCGCCCAACCTGTTCGGGCTCCGGGTGCAGCAAGAATCACCGTGAGTACTGACAAGGGCACCAGAAATCTACGTGGCATGGGTTGTCTCCTTTCACCTGAGGGCCAGCCGGGGGAATGCTCGGTTCTCTGCCCTCTTTGCGGCCCTAAGTTCCGAAATCAGGTGGGCGCACCCTACCACGGGCGCCTCATAGTGCTGCTGCGAAAGGTAGGCTGCTTCGACAAACAGCCCGCCGACGTCAGCGGCGTTCAGGTGTCACCGCTGGCGTTCACCTCGGCCTTGAGGTTCCCGCACTGGACCTTCAACGAGGAGAAAGAGGAGTGCACCGTCATGCGAGTCGTGGACTCGATGGCCTAGATAGGGTCAGGGCACCTGGTGCTCCAAGTCGGCCAGGGCCTCGATCTCGGCCTTGGCCTGCGCCAGCAGCGTCGCCTTCAGCTGCTCGGCCGCGGCATTGCGGTTGAACGTGATGATGGGATTGAACCCAATGACGGACGCACCACAAGCAACAAAGTCGTTGGCTCTGCCAGTGCCATTTGACTTGGCGCCCCATCCCAGATTCAAGTACCGGGTCCCCTGCTGGTGGTCCATTCGAATGTACTGGGTCCAGTTGTACCCCGCCGGCGCCTTGATCATCTTGTGAGCGAACTTGATCGGGTGCTCGGGGTCCTTCTTTTCCTTGAACTTGAACTGGCCCTGCCTGCCTTGGCTGTTCTGGCTGAAGTAGTCATACTGCAAGGTCCATTTGAGTCTGCCGGTGGGATACCCGAGCGACAGGTCCCCAGAGAGATCGAAGTCCACGTTGGTCCGCAGACAGCCGGCTATCACGTCCCAGTTGTTGACCTCCGCTCCGCGGTAGTGCCCAACAGTGATATTCGACAGCGGTTCTAGGTTCAGTTTCTGTTTCTCTTGGAGAAAGCAGGCGTCGAAACTCCCGCCCTTGCTCAGCCAGGGTGCGTCGCCTGCCCATCCTGTTCGGAGTCCGGGTCCAGTAAGGGTCACCATGAGAAATGACGTGAGAATCAGAAGTCGACGCTGCATAGATCTTTTCCTTTCGCTAGCCCTCGTTGCGGTCCATGGTTGCGGAAATGGCTGGAGGACATTACCACGAGAGGCTCGAGATCGCTCTGCCTCTGCTGCTCTTGTCATGAATCGGTGCAGGAAATCCGCTGCTTCCGGCCAGCGGATTCGTCGGGGAGGGACACTTGCCCCCCTCCCTTACGGCTAAGGGTCGATCACCCGTAGCGTTACATTCCTGACCAGGTAGTTGCCGCTGAGCCAGTCGTTCGGATTTCCCTTGGCCGACTCGCCTGCGGTCAACATCACCTGGAGCTCCACATTGGCATCCTGTGCTGCATCACCGGGACGCACCGTCATCGGTAGAGAGGTCATCGCCGCGCCGGGATACTTGTCCACGTCGTCCCCGACAATCCGGCAGGCCATAGGTAGATTGACGCTCCATCCCGGAGCAAACTTCGACAGCGCCCCCGTCTCGATCTGCCCTGGATCGACATAGAGCCAAGCATTGCGAACTGGAGCAGGAGCGTCATCTCCAGCGCGGCGTCCGATCTGCGTGAGCACGGTCCGGGTTCTGCCGCGCTCGACCTCGATCAGGAATTCGCCACTCGGGAGACGCAAGGACTGCCCGGTAGTGGCATCGACCACGTCCAGGATCGTTTTCGTCTCATCCGTCCACGGGCCGTTGTTCGCGTGGCAGGCCAGACAGTCGCGGTTCTGACCGACGATCCCGACAGCCGGTGGGTAAGCGAGGGAGATAGCAGGGAGAATCAGCACGATGGCGAACAGCGTCGTGACTGGCGCACGGTACATCTGTGCTCCTCCTTTCAGCGCAACGCGCAGGGACAGTTGATAGCCGAACACTACCGCCGAACGAGGATTTGGACAACGCGATCGCGCGAACTGAATGAGCAGCCGCTTGCCTCCTTCGGCTGCCCTGAAGATAATCGTGGAGTACTTGTCCGCAAGGATGACGATTCTGAGCTCGGCCTCGCCGGTCTAATCACATGACGAACGATCCCCTGCTGCCGGTCTCCGATCAGAGACGAGGCTGAAGGTGACGGGGCAACCGTTCATTTCGGTGATCATCCCCACGCGCGGCCGTGGGGGGCAGCTGCGACAGTGCTTGGCCTCGCTGGCGGACCTAACGTACCCCCGAGAACGTTGGGAAGTGATCGTCGTCGAGGACGGCGATGAACAGCAGCCTGACGGGCGAGTGGAAACACTTGGGGAGCGGCTTCCGTTCCAATACCTTCAACAACCACACGCCGGGTGCGGTATCGCGAGGAATACGGGAGCCGCCAAGGCGCGTGGACGCTATCTGGTCTTTACCGACGACGACTGTCTGTTTCCCACGGACTGGCTGCACCGTTTCGAAGAGGAGTTTCAACGCACGCCCTGTTGTGTAGTGGCTGGCCGGTCCATCAACGCACTGAAGGGTAATCCCTATTCCCAAGCAACGCAGGAGTTGATGGACTATCTGCACACGATGTTCAATGCGTCACCGGGGCAGGCCATGTTCGCGGCCGGGAACAACATGGGTGTACCGGCTGAGGGGTTTCGAGAGCTGGGCGGCTTCAGCCTGCGCTACATCCGAATGGCCGCGGAAGATCGCGACTTCTGCGCCCGCTGGGTGGCGGCCGGCCGGCAAATGGTCTATGCACCGGATGTCGTGGTGCGTCACGCCCACAGGTTGGATTTTCGCTCTTTCTTGAGGCAGCACGCGCACTACGGGCGCGGCGGATTCCTCTTCCATCGGTTGCAGGCCCAACGACAGCAGCGTGGCGTGCAATTGGAGCCTGCAGGCTTCTACTTCTCTCTTGTTCTCTGGCCCTGGAGGCGGCGCAGGGGTGCCGAGGCGGTGCGGCTGTCATTGCTGCTGCTCCTTTCCCAGATCGCACACACCGCCGGGTATCTTGGCGGATATCTGGCAAGCCGTCAGCACGGCGATTTCGGAGAAAAACACTCTTGAGCGGAAAGACCATCACAATCACGGGTGGAAACGGATTTGTCGGGAGAATCCTTCAATCAGGCCTGGCCAGCCACGGTTACGACATCATCGTGTTCGACCCGATGCAAGGGGCTCTGGTAGATCTTCTTCGCCGCCGATTCCTCGGTACCTCCACCGGGCTCGTCGCTCGTGCCTTGGCTGGCGGGCTGAGACGCGGCATGCGCTGGCTGGAGGGAATGCTCGTCCGGTCCGGCGCGATTCTCCCCACTTCGGATGATGTTCTCGACCTCCGCAGCCGCCTGGTGGACCGCTTCCGGGGAAGCTATGCAGTCATCCACCTCGCCGGGCTCTCTCATCCCAAGGTGCCGGGTGCGACCGAATCCGATTATCGGCGGATCAACTACGAAGGATCGGTGAACGTTTTCGAAGCGGCGCGCGAAGCCGGCGTGCCGAAGTTCATCTTCTCCTCGTCCGGCCAGGTCTATGGCATCAACAAGCCGGTGCGCATCGATCAATTCCCTATCCTTGAGACCAACCACTGCCCAACGCTGGAAGAGGGGCAGAATCTGTACGGGTATTTGAAATGGGAGTTCGAGCGCTACATGGAACAAGAGTGCAGTGGGCAGGGAATGCAGGCCGTCGCCTTGCGTCTGGAGTTCCCTGGGGTCCGCTCCCGATTCCCTTGGAATCTATACATCAGCACATCCATTGAGAACACGGTTGTGGGTTTTATGGCGGCCGTGGAGGGCGATCTGAGCACCGGTTTTGAGGTCTTCAACCTGGCTGACCGCTGGGTGGACGAAAGGATCGTGAATATTCAGGATTTCGTCAAGAAAAACTGGCCTGACGTGCCGAACCGCACCCAGGGGAACGAATGTCTATTAAGCAGCGAAAAACTCTGCTCCGTGCTGGGTTACGACCCGGAGCCTGACGGGAAGCACTTCTCTCTCTCGGTGATGTGGTGAGCCGGCACGACTACCAAGAGGTGATTCTAGGCGCGGGCTTGTGCGGGCTCTCGGCCGCCTTTCACCTGGAGAGGGATAGCAGGACCGGCTACATAGTCTTGGAGCAGAACGACGAAGTGGGGGGTCTGGCGCGCACGGTGACTTACGATGGTTTCTCTTTCGATCATGCGATCCATGTCTTGTTCTCACGATATCCCTATGCGGCCGATCTGATCTGCAACACCCTGCTGAAAGAGAACCGAGGCCGGCAGATACGGCGGAGCTTCTGCTACACGGCCGGTGTCTACACGGAGTTTCCCTATCAGCTGAACACCTACGGACTGCCACCGGCGATCATCGCCGACAACATCATGGGGTTGATCGAAGCGCGCTGCGAGTTATCGACCGAAAATCCGCCGGCTCATTTCGAGGACTGGATCTATGCGACCTTCGGCTGGGGCATCGCCGAGCACTTCATGATTCCCTACAATCGGCGCCAGTGGGCCTGGGATCTGCGGGAGATGGACTACGACTGGATCGCCGACCGGGTGCCGATGCCGGAGATTCGTGACGTCCTCCTGGGAGCGTTGCAGTCGCCGGAGAAGAGGTATGGCCTGAATCAAGAGTTCTGGTACCCGGTGGAAGGGGGTATCCAGGCTCTCCCACGGGCCTTTCTGCAGCACATACCGTCGCAGCGTCTCCGGTTGCACGCCCGCGTGATCGCTGTGGATGGCCGCCGTAGAGAAGTCTTGCTGGCCGATGGACAGCGCATTCGCTACGGTCGCTTGATCTCCACCATTCCCCTGCCGAAGCTGATTCAGCTGTTAGGGGAGACCGTTCCGTCCGAAATCCAGCACTGCACCGGCGAGCTCAAGTACAACAGTGTGCATACAGTGAACCTGGGCCTGGAGGGAAACAATTTCTCCATGCCGGAACCGATGCACTGGGTCTATTTCCCAGAAGAGGAAACGGTCTTTCACCGGATCAGCTTTCCCAGCAACTTCTCGCCTTGGATGGTTCCCAACGGCTGCAGTTCGATCCAGGTGGAGATCAGCGAATCGATCTACCGTCCCCACAATCGGGCGACCTTGATCCAGGAGAGTCTGGAGCACTTGGTGGCGGTCGGCATTCTGAACGAGCGCGAAGCCCGCCCGACTGCGGCCGGGGGCCGGGTGCGGGTGAGCGAAGTCCTCACACTCGAGCCTGCATACATCATCTACGATCTCGATCATCGGCAGAACACGCAGGCGACCCTCGAGTACTTGAGGCCTCTCAACATCTGCTGTAAGGGCCGCTTCGGCGAGTGGGAGTATCTGAATATGGACCAGGTCATCCTCAGGGGCAAAGCGGCGGTGGAGGAGACCGCCCAATGGCGTTGAGTCATGCGCTCCCGATCCGCCCTGCTATGGCTGACTCACGTTTGGGACCTCGAGCTCCGGGCTGAGTTCGAGAAGTTCTTGCGCATGAACCCGGACAGCGCGCCGGATGTATGGCTGCTGTTGGATTCGAGAACCAGGAGTGCGGCAGACCTAGCTGAGCAATACCCACAGTGTCATCTGTTCGATGAGGAATCCGTCTTCCGCCTGCCCTACCCAAAGTTGCCAGGGCGCGGACTGATGGACCATATCCACTTTCCCGTCTTGGACTTCTATCTGTCGCACCGGGGTTACGAAGCGTATTGGATCGTCGAATACGACGTTCGCTACACCGGTGAGTGGGAATCGTTCTTGCACTCCTTTGGATCGTTGGATCACGATCTGATCACGAGCCATATTCGCCGTTTCGCACAGGAGCCGCGCTGGCCCTGGTGGGGCAGCCTTCATCATCCGACCCAGATCGTCCCGCAAGATCAGTACGTGCGATCCTTCAACGTTATCTACCGCGTCTCCAATCGGGCGCTGGAGTTCCTTCACCAGGCGCAGCTGGATGGCTGGCGAGGCCACCCGGAGGTGTCCTTTCCGACACTGCTCTCGAACAACGGATTCTCGCTACTGGATTTCGGCGGCAGTGGGGAGTTCTCGCCGCCGCAGAACAAGAACAGGGTCTACACTTCGCGTGGCTCCGCCAGCGGGTACCTCAGCATGTTCGGCACCTTGCGTTTCCGGCCCGCGAGATCGAAGCCCGGAGGAAATCCAGACATGCTCTACCACCCGGTCAAGCCCAAATCCATGCTCGAGCCACGAACGGCGATCCCGGGGATCGCGGCTCGCATGGCGTGGGAATTCACTCGGGACCTCGGGTGGCGGTGAGCACAGCGCTGCGCTGCGGATCGCACGGTCGGACGACTCGCCGCTGAGTCCCGAGCAGGTTGGGCGCCTGGGCGAGACCTGAAGCCTTACCCTGTTTCCTCGGGTTGCCACCGGAGATCTAGGGAACCCTCTCCGCTCGACACCACCTGGGTTCCCAGCGGCTGACCCACGCGGGTCAAGGTGTTCCTCAGCCACGATGCGTCTTTCGCCGCGGCCCGATGGGCTCGAAAACGCCGGATCTGAAACGGTGCCATCTCCAACCGAGCCAGTGTTCCCGTGGCCGGATCCATGCTGATGAAATACATCAATGCGAGATCGCTCCTGAACCGCTCGTAGCCGCCGATGCCCTCGTAATCGTTCAGAAAGTCCCCGCAGCCGTAGAGGATCGGATTGTCTCGATACACCTCGATCCCTCGCGGATGGTGCGAGGAGTGGCCATGAACGATGTCCACTCCCGCCTCATCGATTACTCGGTGTGCAAACCACCGCTGCTGCTCTGGGATCTCGTATCCCCAGTTGCTCCCCCAGTGGATCGAGAGCACAACCAGATCTCCCGCCTGTTTGACTGGCTCGATCCTGGCCGCGACTTCCTCCACGGTGACTTCGGTCAGGCCGCTTAGGAGGCTGACGCCGGGTCTCTCTGCCGTTGCAGCCCATGCCGAGGGGATCCCGCTGGTCACCGATCCGACCGACAGCACGATCACGCGTCTCTTCCCAGGGAGCTCGAGGATCGCGGACTGCTCGGCCTCCTCCCGGTTGTGACCGGCTCCAGCGTGCTTCACCCTCGCCCTGTTCAAGGTTTCGAGCGTTTCAGCCAGGCCCGAGTACCCCCAGTCCAAGGTGTGATTGTTGGCCAGCGCGCAGCAGTCGATTCCCGCGGCGGTGATACAGGAGATGTTCTCGGGGTGCATCCGATAGTTGATGCCCTTGCCTTCCCAGTGGTCATCGCTCCGGGTGACGGCGGTTTCCAAGTTCACGATCCTCACATCGGGAGCCAGCCGATCGAATTCGGCCAGCGCGTCACCCCAGATGTACGCAGGCTCCACCGGTCTGGGAATCGGCCCATTCGCGGCCTCCGCCAGCTCCAAATAGCGCAGCGCGCTCTTCGCATACGATTCGTGGATGGTGGGGTCGCTGGGGTGAGCCAACACCTGATCGATGCCCCGACCCGTCATCACATCGCCACACAGAGCCAACGTGACGACCGATGAGGTGCCGGAGGATGCAGCTGCTTTACGACTGATCAGAACCTCCGGGGCCGTAAGAACGGCCAACGTTTCGCCCACGCGGAGCAGAAATTTCCGTCGGTCCATGGTCTGCTAGCTCTAACAAGTGCGGATGCCTTTCTCTTTCCAAGTCGCCTGCACCGAGGACTGTAGGGCAGAGGAGGGTTTCGGATCCATCGGCGAGATTCATCCCCCCATTTTCGTTTTCCCCTCCCGGGTATCGCCTGAAACGGAGATCTCGAATCTCTGTGGCTCGAGTGCAGGGACCTAGAGGGTTTATGGATAGTGGCGCTGCGCAAGGGAGCTGAGCACCAACTCCTTTATCGTTGGACTCCTCGAGAAACAGGTAACCCATTCCGAGCCCAGGCGGCGTCGGTTTCGACGAGCATCGTGAAGATCTCATCTGGGGTGACGAGGC
>Ga0255055_10001264_pt1 | contig 18863 bp, 19 predicted proteins | sample JV7_2_27_MG_FD_188633 | JGI IMG/M metagenome (GOLD analysis project Ga0255055, IMG submission 188633) | Seawater microbial communities from Jervis Inlet, British Columbia, Canada - JV7_2_27 | ecosystem: Environmental > Aquatic > Marine > Inlet | place: Canada: British Columbia | collected... | reverse complement strand
CGACGCCAACGAGACCCGGGCGCTCGATAGTCAGGCGACGCACGCGACTTCCGGCTGGATATCCCCCCAGACATCGTCGCCCCCGTTGCAAGATCACCCCGATGCTAGTTCGGGTTCGGGTTGGCCCGATAGCCGACCGAGCGGACGATAAGGAGGGTTTTTGTCGAAATGGGCGAAAACGCTGTGTCGCAGGCCCAGTCGGGTTCCCCGGGATCCCTGTCCATGCCAAAAACATCATCCCGGCCTGATCGACAGTGGTCGCAAAGTCGCAGCCCACATTTCAACTAAGCAGGAACAGCAAAAGCGGTGAGCGGGAGCAAGCCGTGCCGTCGGGGGTGGTCACCGCACCTACGATGGATCGACGCGGATAGACTTCTCCGCAGAACGGTGAGACAGAATCCGATGCAGGGAAGGAGAATGACCTTCAGGCGGCCCGTCGGCCGTATCGATGATGGCGCCCGCCCGACCTTCCTTCGGAGCACGTTCAACTGCTGGCGGAGGGCCAGATTCTCCGCTACCAGGTCGGCCTTCTTGGCGAATAGGGCGTGGACGACGGCCCAGATGAGTCGCAGAAGGGACATCGGCACCTCTAATCCTTATTAGATGGGAGACGGTGCTGGAGTAAATTTGGCGCAGCTCACCTGTAGGAATCCAAACGCCGGACGAGGTTATTGGTAGGGTCCGGCTCGATTACGGATTCGAAGTCGGAGTCTGCAAATGCAGACTGATCGGATCATTTGCACCGCTGCTGCCCCGAATCCGCAGTCCGGGGTCTCAGCCGATGGTCCGCCCGGACGCGAGTGGCAGCTCACGGAGGACACGGCTCTCCTCCTGAAGGAAGTCAATGACGTGCTGCTGGTGGCGATTTGCCCAACCCGCTGCTGCGACGACTAGCAACTGCCAGGGACGTAAAAGTCTTGAACATCCTTCGGTTTTACGTCGGATGAGTTTTTGGACCATACGGGAAAGATGAGGAGCAAGAGCACCGCGAAGGAAGCGACCGACGAAACCCACTTGGGACCTTTGCTGCGCGCGATCCATACCGCCAATCCGAGCGAGATCCAGAATAGGAGACCTACGAACAGGAAGCGCTCAACGGACAGAGTGAAGGACATGGTGCATTCTTCCTGGGTCTTGTTCCTTCATGCGTCGATCGGGCTGCGTGATGAAAAGTGACAACATGCCGCCCTGCAACGAGAAAATGTCAGTCGTCAACCGAAGGCGCCTCGGTGCGCCAAACCTCCATCAAGAACTCCGGGCACGGAACGAACTTTTGTCCAGCGGGCCTATTGGGCCTCGCGTTGAGCCTGAATCGGGGGTTCAGGCAAAGACCTGCCGTTCTTTTCTTCTCGAACGGAATCTTGTACTTGCCCCCCCGCCACCACAAGTGAATCTCGAGGTTGCTTCCTCCCTCGAACGTCGCCAGGCAACAGGCTCCGAAAACGAACAGGAAATCGCAGCTTACGTCTTCCAGAGGAGGAAGCGCGTCGAAGAGGGCGGCGCACTCAAAACCCTCACACGACACATCGTAGCGCGCGTCTTGCCCGGGGCCGATCTTCCCGTTGATCACGGTGGCCACCGCCTTCTCAAAGGAAGCCATTGAAACGCATCCAGCGAGGCCGAACGCAGCGACGAGAAAGAAGAAGAACAGCACCAGTTCGCGTTTGGCCATCGTCAATCCGCCGCTCTTCGTCCTCTCGGCCACCACAGCGCGAGAAGCGATGCGGTGGGCGCCGCGATAATCAGAGTAGTGAAAGCACTGACACGGACAAAAGTAGGCCAAGGCCTGAGGACTTCCATCAGGCCGGCAGCCACGAAGATCAACAGGCCGGAATTCAGAAGGCTAGCGAGGATTCGCATGTCGGGCTCCCGGTGACAAACGGGTCGTCAATGATCTCTGCTGGCTCACCAGTTTGGGTTATACGCGAGCATGAGCGTCCCGTGCAGCCAATGGAAGAGGAAGAGCATGAAAACGGCACCGGCGACAACACCGACCACGGTGAGCACCGACTTGATCGCGGGCTCGAGCAACGTTGGCTTTATCAGTTTCACGCTAAAGCTGCGTCGGATCGTGGTGGTCGCGCAAGCGATCCTGCGAGCGACATTGTCCATGGGTCTATCCTCGCCGGTCCCCTCCACCAATCGCATTCATTGCTGACTTCGATGCACCAAAACTGATGACAGTCTACGACGCAAAGTACTTTGTGACAACGAAAAAGTGGGTAGACTTTGGGTGAATCACGTCGCACCGCCGGGCCAGGTTCGGCGGACTCAGCACCGTGAATCGCGAAAAATGCCATAAGGTCCACTCTTGAATCGAGCTTGAATTACCAGCGGGACGGCAGGTTGTCGCGGGATCGCGGGCCGATTCAGAATCGCGTTTTCAACGAATCCAGCTTTGATCCAGCTGGCTGCTGCGACGACCGGCAACTTGCCGGGACGTTGTACCCGATAACGGGGCAGCGCTGGCGGACGTTCCGTCCATCCATCAGACGTGTTTCCCGAAGATTGATGCAGCTCTCGGGGAACATGCCAGGAGTCTCCGGACACTACCGGCTGGGTTACGGAATTGAAGTCGGAGTCTGCAAATGCAGACTGATCGGATCATTTGCGCCGCTGCTGCCCCGAACCCGCAGTCCGGGGTCTCAACCGATGGTCCGCGCGGACGCGAGTGGCAGCTCGCGAGCCGGTACAATCAGGTAACCCCGGTCAGGATTCTCCCGCGCCATCATTATTAACTGCGATCTGTCGCATCACGCCAGGGCGACCCGGCCGCGGCCGCTTGTCGGTGCAGTCACACCTTCTGGCGATCAGCCTGCGGCGCCAAACGAGGACAGTGTCCGGAATTGCGATGGTGGCGATCGACCCAACCGGCTGCAACGACGACCAGCAATTGCCAGGGACGTGAAGTTCTAAACATCCGGGGATTCTAGCCAACCGAGAAGCCAATGGACGTGATGGGAAACAAGTCCGGGAAAATCAACATGGACCGAGTTTTTGGGAGCCACAGTGCCACACGATGAAGCACACCTCAACCGCAGGAAGGCTGCTTCTTCTTCGTCACCGCCTGGTACATCATCGCTGCGGCGCAACCCACGCCGCTGTCGACCGTGACGGCGTCGAACGGGCAATTCATCTGGCAGGCCCCGCATTCCATGCAGTCGGATCGGTTCGCCAGCCTGACCTCTCCATTGTGGTGGGCGAAGACTTCGTGCGGACAGACCCGGATGCACATACCGCAATCGGTGCACAGCTCCCGATCGAAGCGGAGCGTGTTCTCCTCATACATGTTCTTCACGATCAGGCTCCCATCGCATGCGCGACGGCCAGCGCTACCATCAGCAACAGACCGGCAGCGAACATCCAGGCCATTACCGGAACGTAAGCGAAGATCTCTCTCTTGACTCCGCTCCACGAGGTGAAGGTGGTGCTGCCGGTGTAGTTCAATGAGAGGAATGCTGTAACGGGCGGCATGAACAGCAGGTGGGCGAGCGCCCAGCCCGCCCGCTGCCATGTTGCTCCGCCGTGGTATCCGAGGCTGGCCATGACCGCGAAGGGCAGCGCGACCAGCGCACCCAGGAAGAAACCCTTGGTGCTGAAGTTACTCGTCGGCAGCCATGGGAGCAGCGGAGGGAAGAGGACATTCCCCGCGAAGACCGCCGCCAGTGCGGCCAGGGTAGCGAGAACGCCGCCAGCGAAGTAGAGCGGCAGGCCAAGGACGATGGTGAAGATCAGCGTGTTGACAATTTCGACCGGCACGATCTCCAGGCGCTGTTTCAATGGGAAGCCGACCCTGCGCATTTCCGCGGTGGCCTCGCCGGTTGCAAGGTATTGGGGCAGATCCGCCGCCCGCACAGGGCCGTAGTCAACCTTGAATCTCGTGCGCTTCTTGACCTCGTGCGCCGCCACCCCCGGCGCACCGAGCTGCGGCAGGATCAACCGGCGGTGCTTGATGATTTCGCCGAGATTCGCCTGTTCGATCCTGAGCACGAGCTCGTCTGTGCCGAATTTCCCCTTACCAGCGGCGCACCAGACATTGATGCCTTTTGTGTCGAGCACCAGGGCGTAGCCGTGGATTCCTTTTAGAGCCGTTCGCAGGGCGCGAAAACTGGGTGAGTAATTAGCGGTGACAAGAACTGGTGAGTCCTGATCGGGCGAGCCGAGAGCGTAGAGACCGGGATCGACCTTGTACTCGTTGCGGTTGATCCCGAGGTGGGCCATTACGTTGATCCAGCGGTCTCGGAAGGTAACATCGCTGGTCGCCTGTTTGATCCTTGGTGTTTCGTTCAATGGATCATGCCTCCGTGACAAGCGGCCAATACACCCTCCGGGTGTAACTGACGTATGTATCGATGAATTTCCGCTTGGCCAGCTTGTCGTCCATACCGACGTGGTCACACCACTTCTCCTGGAATACCAGGAAGCTGATGATCGGCAGGAAGTTCATGAAGAACTCCGCCACCTGGATGTCGGCTAACTTCTTCTCGATCGATTCGGAGGATGCCCCGCAGCACTCCTCGGTGCTTCTCTGAAATTTTCTGACGACGTCGAACAGCGGCACGTCGCAGCAATCCTTGACCGACTGCAGCAGGATTATCTTCAGCATCCATTTCCTGGAGCCCATGAAGTCGATCATTTCCCGCATGCATCCCTCGACCGCGTCTATCGAGGCGGAGAGGGGATCGTCGGTGCTGATGCCGTGCTTTTCGGGCAACTGTCTGTTCAACTCCACCGCGTCGTCGATGAAGTCGTCGATCAAGGTCTTGAGGATCTCGTCCTTGCTCTTGAAGTAGTGGTAGATGACCGATTTCGCGATCCCGGCCCGCTTCGCGAGCTCTCCGATCCCGGTGCCGGAGAAGTCCTTCTCGGCAAAGAGTCGCTCGGCCTGCGCGAGGATGCGTGCTCTTGTATCTGTTGAAATGTCAGGGGTTGCGCTTGGCGCCATTTGATTATTGCTCCTAGACCGATCGTTCGGTCTAGCGATAGTATCCCGCGAATACGGCGGGTTGTCAAGCGCTGATTTCGGCCGTTGTCCCTCCCAAAAAGTCGATCCGGGGCCAATGAATGAGGTAGCGGCGGCTTCGGTGCAGGCCAAAATGCGGACGTTCAATCGAGACTCCGCATCCCGTACTGTCCACAAAGAAGACTCCGAGCGGGCTCTCCTCTGAGTCTCCGGACACTATGGGATTGCCGAGCAGCTCAACGAGAAGGAATCGGCCCGCCGGCTTCCTCGCCGGTTTCTCGCCCAGCACCGAGCGGCGGGGCTGAACTCTGTTCGGCTGGTCCTGTTAGACTGAACGCCGCGTAGCCGTGCCCGCACGGCGCGGGCTCGCAGCTTCCGGCGCTTTGGCTTTGCGCGAAGCATGGAGCCGTGAAGATGAGTGATGCGGACGGCGCCTCGCCCACGAGGACCGGGGCCAGCGGCCCGACCGGGCGACGGAGATTTCTGGAATGGCTGATCCGGGGATTCCTGTCCCTGTGGGGGCTCGGCGCAGCGGCGGTGGCGGTCTCGTTCCTGAAGGCGCCGGGCGCGGAGGAGAGGCCTAGCGAGGGAAGGGTCAAGTGCGGATCCCTCTCATCGCTCCCGGTCGGATCGGCTCGCTTCATCCGCCACGGCACGGGTCCCCTGCTCATCGTGCGCGCCACGACCGATCAGGTCCAGGCCTTTTCGGCCATCTGCACACACCTGCGCTGCGTCCTCCAGTGGGAAGAGGAGACACGGAGGATCCTCTGCCCCTGCCATGGCGGCGCCTTCGATCGCCGCGGCAACGTCCTGTCGGGGCCGCCGACCCGCTCGCTGCCCCAGTACCCGGCAGAGGTTCGGGCTGATGAGATCGTCGTCCACCTTCTCGGCTGATGCTGCCCCGCGCGGGTGAGATCGTCCGGACCGAGGAGGAAGTGAGGGCTCGATGGGACGGAGAGCAGGATCGAAAACGCGCTCGCTGACGGGCTGGCTCGAAGAGCGGTTGAATCTCACCGAGATGTTCTCTTTCCTGACCAACTTCGGCCTCTTTCCGGCCGAGCTGGACACGCGCCGCCCCCTTCGCGAGGCGGTTTCCGAGGCGCTCAGCCGCCCCATGCCGTCCTACGCCCGCTGGCCACGGGTCCTGGGCATTCTGTCCGTGCTTCTCTTTCTCTTCCTGGGTGTCACCGGCGTGATGCTGGCTTTCTACTACCAGCCGACTCCCAGCGAGGCCTACGATTCGGTTACCGCCATCGTGCGGGACGTGAGCTTCGGCTGGTTCGTCCATCAGATCCACGGGTGGGCGGCGGACGCTTTCCTCCTGGTCCTGCTGGTCCGCGGGTGGCGTCTCTATTTCCAGGGGCTGTACAAGCCGCCGCGCGAGCTTCTCTGGATGGTCGCGGTGGTCACCTTCCTCGCGGCGACCCATGCGGATCTCACGGGGCGGCTCCTGGGATGGAACGCCGCAGGGTACTGGTCGTCCGTCCGCGCCGTGGACATGCTCTATTCCCTGCCCTTCCTGGGGCCGATGTTCTCCTTCGTCGTTGGCGGCCACCACGTGGACTCTCTGGTTCTCCTGAGGTTCTACTTCCTTCACGTCGCCGTCCTCCCCGGCCTGCTCTGCGCGCTCTTCTTCTTGCATTTCTCGGGCGTACGCCGCGTCGGGCTCTCCCACGCGCCGCATGACAAGCCTTCCGGCCCCGGCCTTTTCCGGGTCTACCTTTTCAACTTGCTGATCCTCACGGTCCTGGTCTTCGGGACTCTTGTGACGCTTGCGACCGTCGTCCCGGAGGCGTTCCACTCCGTGGCGGACCCGTTCAGCACCCCGCCCGGCGCGCGGGCCCCCTGGTATCTGCTCGCTTCTCACGGATTCCTGGAATCGTTCCCGGCCTTCGTGCCGCGATGGCTCCGAGGTCTGCTGCTGGAATCGATCCTGGCCGTGTCGATCCTGTTGCCGTTCATCGACAGATCCCAGGGACGCACCGCCCGCCAGCGACGCCTGGCCATCCCGGCGGGTCTCGTCGTCCTCGTCCTCTGGCTCCTCTTCACTTGGATCGGCTATCGGATGGAGATGGTTCCGTGATCGCGGCCTCCGCTCTGTTCGCCCTGGCCGCCGCGTCAGCTCCGGCCAACCTCTGCACGCTCTGCCATCCCGACGTGCGCGTGGAGTTCGAGCGAAGCATTCACGCCACCGAGCAGGTGACGTGCGTCTCTTGCCACGGCGGCGATCAGTCTGCCAGCACTGTCGAGGCCGCCCACCGCGGCAAGTTCCGGGGGCGGATCCGCCGGCGCGACCAACCGGCACTGTGCGCGACCTGCCACTCCGACGCCGAGCAGATGAGCCCCTACAACCTTCCGACCGGTCAATACGCGCTCTATCAGACGTCCCAGCACGGACGAGCTCTGGCGAAGGGAGACGAGAACGCGGCGGTCTGCACGGACTGCCACGGCGTCCATGAGATCCTGAGGAGCGACGATGCGCGGAGCAGCGTCTACGCAGCGAACATTCCCGAGACGTGCGGCCGGTGTCACTCGGATTCGGCGTTGATGAGCCGATACGGGTTGAGCGGTGATCCCCACGCCGACTTCATCGAAGGAAGTCACGGCCGGGCCCTCCTCGAGCGGATGGACGCCTCGGCGCCGGGATGCGCCCGCTGCCACGGCGCGCACGGCGCGACACCGCCGGGAGTCGGAGACATCAACAAGGTCTGCGGTCAGTGCCACACGAGAACGAGAGCCTACTTCGTTGAAAGCCCCCACAAGCGGGCCATGGACGAGGCCGGGTTGCCGGAGTGCGCCTCCTGTCACGGGAATCACCGGATCGTGAAAGCGGACGTGGCCGCGCTTGGGACCGTCTGCCTCGAGTGTCATGACCCGGGCTCGGCGCAGGCGGAGCTCGCAGTGCAGATGCAGACCCTCTACCTCGTCGCCTCGGAGGATCTCGAGTCCGCCCGGCGCCTCGTGGAGGAGGCCGCCGCCATACCGCTTTACATCGAAGACTATCTCGCCCGACTCGAGGAGGGCAGCACGTCGCTCGTCGAGTCGCAGCCGGCGATGCACTCGGTAGATCTCGCCACGGTGGAGCGGTTGACGGGTCGCGCCCGCTCCATCGGACACGAAGTCGAGTCGGAGCTCCGCGGCAAGCTCGAAGGACGCAAGTGGCGGCGCGTGGGGCTGGTGGTCTTCTGGTTCTACCTGCTGGTGACCTTGGGAGCGCTGATCCGCTTCCGCAGCCGTGCAGCCCGGGAGATCGAAACGTGACCCCTGGTTCCCGGGTGCCCCGACACCCCCCGTCGAGGGCTCGCGGTGCCATTCGCTTCCAGGCGCTCCTGCTGACGGCGGGCGTCATCATCGGTCTGGGGATCGTGGGCATCTGGATGTCCGTCGAGGTCAGTAGCCGCCCGCAGTTCTGCGGATCCTGCCACATCATGGAGCCCTACTACGAGTCGTGGAAGGGGTCCCGGCACGGCATGGTCGCCTGCGTCGAGTGCCACATCCCTCCAGGAGTGACGGCGGAGTTCAGAAAGAAATACGAAGCCCTTTCGATGGTGGCCAGTTACTTCACCGGAACCTACGGGACCAACCCGTGGACCGAGATCGACGACGCCGCGTGCCTGCGGTGTCACGAGCGCCGGCTGCTGACCGGCGGGGAGCTGTTCGGAGACGTCCTCTTCGACCATTCCGCGCACCTGTCAGGCATGCGACGCGGCAAGACCCTGCGCTGCACCTCCTGTCATTCCCAAATCGTGCAGGGGAGCCACATCGCCGTAACCACCAGCACCTGCGTCCTCTGCCATTTCAAGGGACAGACTTCCGGCACCGGCACCGCGCGTTGCACCCTCTGCCACCACGTTCCCGACAAGGTGATCCAACACGAATCGCTCACGTTCAATCACGCCGACGTGGGGCGGCTCGGGATGGACTGCACCTGGTGCCATGCTAGGCCCGAGGGAAGCGACGGCGCGGTTCCGCGCGAGCGGTGCGTGACCTGCCACAACGAGCCCGCGCGGCTGCAGAAGTACGAGGAAACGGAGCTGCTTCACCGGATGCACGTGAGCGAGCACAAGGTGGACTGCATGGACTGCCACCTGGAGATCCAGCACGTCGGCCCTCCGCGCATCGAGCAAGCCACGGCCGCCTGCAGCATCTGCCACATGAAGGGGCATTCTCCCCAGGCGAACCTCTACGCGGGCATCGGCGGCAAGGGAGTCGATCCGATGCCGAACGCCATGTTCCTGGCAGGGGTGCGCTGCGAGGGGTGCCACCTGGAGATACCGGGACAGACCACCGATACCCGACGCGCCTCGGAGATTTCGTGCATGTCCTGCCACGGACCGAAGTACCGCCGAATCTTCCTCGCATGGAAGGAAGGCGTCGCCGACCGCACGGAGGGCCTGCAGCTCCAGATGTCGCAGACGGTTGCCGCCCTCGGCCGTTCCGCACCCCCGGCTCTCGCGGATGCCCGGTTCAACCTGAATCTCGTGGCAGAGGGGCGCGGGGTGCACAACGTGGAGTATGCGCAGGCCCTGTTGAGTAGATCCCATCGGGACATGAACGTCGCCCGCTCGGAGCGAGGCCTTCCGCCTTTGTCCCCGCCCTGGGGGGAGATCGCGCAGGAGTCGGATTGCCTGGGTTGCCACTTCGGAATCGAAACGAGCCGCGGCTCGATCTTCGGCCGCCCGTTCCAGCACGCGCGTCACGTCGTTGACGCCGGTCTGGAGTGCTCCTCGTGCCATCGGCCGCACGAAGAGAGAAGAGAGGACGAGGTCGTCCGGTTCGGCGCGGCCGGCTGCGAGTCCTGCCATCACCGTGAAGTGGCCGCCGATTGCCTCGCGTGTCATGGCGGCATCCGCGAGCGAACCGTCGAGAGCCCCCTCGGCGACTTCCCACACATCCTCCACCTGGACGAGCTCGAACTGGAGTGCGCCGACTGCCACGAGCTCTCTGGCGACGAGCCCGTACGGCTCATCGAAGAGACCTGCGTCAACTGTCATTGAGGGCGGCCGAGCCCCACCCCCCGAAAACGCCGAACACTGATACGATTGAACAAGACGCTGGCACTGTCCGAGCCGGTTTACGGCTCCCGTACCGTCCACAAATACGAACGACTCTTTCGTCTCTAGCCGAGAAGGGTGGAGATCTCAAGCCTTCTCAGTGTCGGGATCGACTCGGAGCTTTGCGAATTCGGACTTGTCGCGGAGCCGCGCAACACCCCCTCGAACTTGATCATGTTGTGCCCCTTCCCAGAATCCTGACACCAGATGCCTGAAGGGTCCGGACGTATCGAGGGTCCAGTCTGATCCGCTGCTGCGAGTTACTTTCTAGTCCGACGGCATTCCCCACAAACGAAGCGGCGTGTGCTCGGCGATGCATCGGAAGTCTGCGTCGGGGCTCAGCAGTTCGGCGTCCACGTCGAGACACGTCTGAGCGATGATGCAATCAACGGCCCCGCGCACAGTGATGCCCTTCTTTCGCAGCGACCGGAACATGCGCGCTGCTCGTACGTGGCAGTCAACACTGGGTTGAATCACGGGCAGCGCAACGAGAACTCGCCGCGCCCGCTGGAATCCGCTGTCGGTCCGGAATCCTTGGAGAACCTCTGTGATGATGACCGGAACAACGGCTAGGTCTTCCTCCCCTTCGAGGGCGGTGTCGAGGCGTTGCACGTGGGGATTGGAATCCCCGTTGAAGAAGTCCGCCCAAGTATTCGAATCGACGATTATCATCCGCGTGCGGTGCGAGCGGACCGCCACGCGGCAACATCACCTTCCCACTCGATCTTACCCTTAAGTCGGCGCAACGAGCGGTAAAGGCTGCCCTTCTCGACCAGACGACGGAGGGCGATGTCCACTACTTCTCGCTTCGTACTCGCTCCCGTCAGTTGCATTGCCCTCTCGACAAGACCGTCGTCGATCTCGATGTTTGTACGTGCCATTTGGAACATGCCTCCGTTTTTCGATACACCAATATAGGTTAATTTGGTGTATGACGCAAAAACCATGTCGGAGTCCCGTGCCGTCTCGGTTTTGAATGCAAGCTACTTCAACAGCCCTCGCCAACCCTGGAGCAACGTCGTCGTCGCCTCCTCGCCCTCGTCGTCCTCCGTCGGCTCCAGGACCAGGAATCGCCGGCCGTCCGCCGTAGCGTCGTAGGTGTAGGAGTTGTCGGACGTGACGGCGACGTTGAGGTCGAACAGGTGGACGGGCGTGTCGTGGCGGAAACCACCTTCGGTCTCCACGGTGACCGACACCAAGCCGTTGGAATCTCGATAGAACAGCTCCTTACCGTCGGCCCGCCACGTCGGCAGGGATCCGCCGTCGTTCGAGACCTGCCACTTGCCGCCTGGACCGGGGAACGCCCGCACGTAAACCTCCGCACGGCCCGATTCGTCGGACTCGTACGCCAACCAGCGTCCGTCGGGCGAAAACCTCGAAGATTGCTCGGTGTCCTCGGTCTCCAGGAAGTTTTGGAGGATGCCGTCATCGAACGAGTAGAGCATGAGGTCGGCCCCGGTCCCCGGGCTTAGGCCGTCGAGGATCACGAGCTTTCCGTCGGACGACCAGTCGGTCGGGAAGAGGGTCGGACCGAACTCCAGCAGCGACAGGTGCTCCTCCGGCTCCAGTCCCGACGAGACCCTCTGGAAAAGGTTCCCGGGCGTGAACCGTTGCCCGGGAATCACGCGGCTCGACTGGAAGAGGATTCGTTCGTCGTCGGGAGACCAGATGGGATTGACATCGTTGCCCGGATCGAACGTGAACCTCGTCGAAGTGTCTCGCTGGAGATCGTAGACCCAGATATCGCCCGGGTCTCCGATGGAGACCGCCACGCGACTCCCATCGTGCGAGATCCGTACGTTGTTATAGCTGTGCCCCTCACCGACCGTCCCGATCTCGTTGCCTTCGCGGTCGCGCCACCTCAGCTGCCCGACGGTGCTGCGTTCCGGAGCGCCGCGAACGAAGAGCAGCGTGCCCTCGTGCGACACCGAGAACAGTGCACCGCCCCACAGTGCGTCCACGGATTGCGTGACCTTCTCGGTGATCGAGACCGGCTCGCCCGTGAACGACAGGGTCGAAAGATCGAAAGGGCGCACCATCAGGATGCCGTCGTCCACGAACAGCAACGAACCCCCGGTATACACCGCGCGCGAGCGCGCGGTTTGCAGCAGGCGTGACTCGGCCCCGTCGAGCGAGCCGATGTAGAGACCCGACTTGTCCACCTCGGAGGGGTTTTCGGGGTTGAGCTCGGGGTAGGTGCTGACCACGAAATAGAGGAAGTGGTTTCCATCGGGCAATAGGTGCGGCCAGCGATGCGACAGTTCCAGCCGCTCCGCATTGAACTCGGTGACGGCCTCCGGCGTCCCGCCCGTCTCGGGGATCCGGTACACGGGTTCGCTCCAGTCCGGCACGAACAGGATCGTGCCGTCGGCTCCCCAGCTACCGCCCCGCGGTGCGTTCCCGGCGTCGGCCAGCGCCTGCGGGACACCACCGTCGATACTGACCCGCCGCAGCCTGCGCTGGGCGAAGTAAGCGATGGACAGCGAGTCCGGTGACCAGAACGGTTGGTAGGCGCCCTCGGTGCCGGAGAGCGGGCGGGGTCGTTCCTCGCCAAGATCGTGCACCCACAGCAGCGAGGCTTCTTCTCCGGCGGGCGTTGCCACGAAGGCGACGCGGCGTCCGTCCGGGGAGATTTCCAGGAAGGAGGTGAAGTCGTACTCGGCTTCGGCCAGTGGCGTCAGACTCGACCAGATTGGTGGGTCGGGCGTGGTGCTGGGGGTGAGAAAAGAGCGGACCGTCATCGCGAGAACGAGTCCGAGCACGATGCCGGCCGCGCCGACGAGCCCCACACGGCGAGTGCTCGTCGCCGGTGCGGCGGCGGATGTCGTCGATACCGGGCGATCGTCCTCCGGCCCCTCGCTTAGCTCCAAGGCCGCGTCGCCGATGTCGCGCAGTCGCTTGCGCGGGTCTTTTTGAAGGCAACGCTTCAAGACCCGTCGCATCGCCACGGGTGTGTTCTCGGGAAGTTTTTCCCAGTCCGGCTCACGCGTGACGAGCGCGGCGATGACGTCGGTCACCGTTTCACCCTTGAACAGGCGTTCCCCGGTCAGCATCTCGTACAGGATCACACCGAACGCCCAGACGTCGGCGCGACGGTCGACGGTCTTGCCGCGCGCCTGCTCCGGCGCCATGTACCCCACGGTACCGAGGATCAATCCCGCCTGCGTTCCCGCTAGACCGGTCAGCGTCGGCGACGTGGACGGGTCGATACTGCCGACGCTGCTGCCCGAATCCTCCTCCGACAGCGCCTTGGCCAGGCCGAAATCGAGAACCTTGACCTTGCCGTCGGTCGTTACCTTGATGTTCCCGGGTTTGAGGTCGCGGTGAACGATCCCCTTTTCGTGTGCCGCTTCGAGCGCGGCGGCGATCTGCAGGGCGATCTCGAGCGCCTCGTCGACGGGAACAGGTTGCCCTTCAATGCGCGCCGACAGGTCCTCGCCTTCGACCAGTTCCAGGGCCAGGTACGGCGTGTCCCCGATCTGCTCCAGACCGTATATGGCGGCGATGTTGGGATGACTGAGCGCGGCCAGCAGCTGCGCCTCACGTTTGAAGCGCGCGAGCCGCTCCGCGTCGTCCGCGACGGCCGACGGCAGCGCCTTGATCGCCGCCGACCGGTTGAGACGCGTGTCGGTGGCGGACCACACCTCGCCCATCCCACCCTCACCGATTTTTTGATCGATGCGGTAGTGCGTCAGCTCCTGACCGGGTTTCAGCGACACTTCATGCTCCCTTGCCACCAGGTTCAACGGCGCAGTATCTCATGTTCCTTGACATGATTCCTGAAAACCGAGTCAGTCTGTACTGCGCCACCGACTTTATTCCCTATTAACTGCAATCTGTCGCATCACTCCAGGGCGGCCCGGCCCCGGCCGCTTGTCGGTGTAGTCACACTCTCTGGCGATCACAACTCGAAGGCGGCGGCCAGCGTGTCGGCGACGGCCAGCCCGTCCAGCGTCGGAACGAGGCGGCCGCGCTCCAGCCTCAGCAGACCTTGGTCCTGCAAGCGCCGGATCAGCGCGGCATTCCTCGCGAGCAGTACGACGCCGGAGAGCGACTCGACCCGCCCCAGCTCGACGCCGGAGTAGGTGCGCAACCCGGTCATCAAGGACTCGAGCGCGAGGGCTCTGCCGTCGAGCGTCTCCGAACCCTCGACGGGACGCTCACCCGCAATGACCTTCTCCTGCCAGGGATCGGTGCGCCGGATGTTCCACCAGCGACGGCGGTCGTGGAACGAGTGCGCCGACGGTCCGAGACCGAGATAGGGCGTGTGGTCCCAGTACTTCATGTTGTGCCGCGAGCGATGCTCGGGACCCACACAGAATTGCGAGACCTCGTACCCGTCGAACCCCGCGGCCGCGAGGTGCCGATGCGTCAGGCGAAACAGGGCTGCCTGTGCGTTCTCCGGCAGCTGCGCCAGCTTGCCGCGTTTTTCGAGCAGACCGAAGCGCGTGCGCGGGTGAATCGTCAGCTGGTAGCAGGACATGTGGTGCACCGCGCTGTCCACGGCGCGGTCGAGCTCCCGGCGCCAGCCTTCCTCGCTTTGACCCGGCAAACCGTAGATCAGGTCGATGGACACGCTGCGAAACCCGGCCTCGCGCGCGATCGCGACCGCGCGCCGCGCATCTTGGGGTCCGTGACTCCGACCCAGGAACGCCAGGCTCTCGGCATCGAACGACTGCACGCCGAGGCTGAGCGTGTCCACGCCTAGCCGCTTCCAACCCGTCGCGGCCTCGCGCGAGACGTCCTCGGGATTGGCCTCGAGAAAGATCCGCGTATCTGGTGCGAGCCGCAAGCGGTCTCGCGCTCGCCCGAGGACACGCGCGAGGTCCTCGGCCTCGAGCGAGGACGGCGTTCCCCCGCCGAAGTAGACCGTGTCGAACTCGAGCGGGTAGTCGGCGTAGAGGTCGATCTCGGCCAGCAGATGATCGACGTAGCGCCGGCGCCGCGCTTGATCGCCCGTGCGCACCGCGAAGTCGCAGTACGGGCAAACCCTGGCGCAGAACGGTACGTGCAGGTACAGGCCGGCGGGGCGCTCGTTCAAGATTCGGTGTCCGTCCGGAGCACCGCGACGAAGGCCGACTGCGGTATGTCCACCGCGCCGACCGTCTTCATGCGCTTCTTGCCCTCTTTCTGCTTCTCCAGCAGCTTGCGCTTGCGCGTGATGTCGCCGCCGTAGCACTTGGCGGTGACGTCCTTGCGCAGGGCCTGGATGTTCGTGCGCGCGATGATCTTGCCGCCGATGGTGCCCTGGATGGCGATCTTGAACTGGTGTCGCGGGATTGTCTCGGCCAGTCGTTCGCAGTAATGCAGCGCCCGCGCACGGGCCTTGTCCCGGTGGGCCAGCTGCGCCAGGGCGTCGACCGGCTCGCCGTTGACCAGAATGTCGATCTTGACCAGATCCGTCGGGCGGTAGTCCAGCATCTCGTAGTCGAACGAGCCGTAGCCCTGGGTGACCGTCTTGAGCCGGTCGTAGAAATCGAACAGCACCTCCGACAGCGGCAGCTCGGCGGTCAGCTCGACGCGGCCCACCGCGAGATAGTCGAATTGCACGTTTTCGCCGCGACGCTCGCGGCACAACTCCATCACGGTACCGATGTAGCGCTCGGGCATCATCACGGACCCCCTGATGTAGGGCTCTTCGCCGCCGGCGATCATCGAGGGATCGGGGTAGTAGCTGGGGTTGTCGACCCACTGCACGTCGCCGTTCTGCAGCGTGACCTGATAGCGCACCGACGGGGCGGAGAGCAACAGCGCGAGGTCGTACTCCCGGCGCAGGCGCTCCTGAACCACCTCCAGGTGCAGCAATCCGAGGAACCCGCAGCGGAAACCGTGCCCCAGGGCGACCGACGAGTCCTTCTCGAAAATCAACGCCGCGTCGTTGAGCACCAGCTTGTCCAACGCCTTCGAAAGCTCGCGGTACTCGTCGGTCGACATGGGATAGATCGAGGAAAAGACGACCGGCTTGGCTTCCTTGTAGCCCGGCAACGGCTCGGCCGCCAGCCGCGAGGTCTCGGTCAGTGTGTCGCCCACGGCGACGTCGCGCACGGTCTTGATGCCCGCGAGCACGTAGCCCACCGACCCCGAGGCCAGCTCCGCCGTCGGCTTTCGCGCAAGCCGTAGTTGGCCGACCTCTTCGATGCGGTGCTGCTTGCCGCTGTGCATCAGGCGCATCGTCTGTCCGGCCCGCAGTACACCCTCCTTGACCCGGCAGTACAGTACGACGCCCCGGTAGGGATCGTACTGAGCGTCGAACAGCATGGCGCGCGCCGGTGCCTCGGTGTCCACGTCCGGCCCGGGTAGCCGGCGCACGATAGCCTCCAGCACGTCGTCGATGCCCGTGCCCAACTTGGCCGAACAGGCCACGGCGTCGGCCGGATCGAGACCCAGGTCCTCCTCGATCTCTGCGTTGACCCGCTCGATGTCCGCCGAGGGAAGATCGATCTTGTTGATCACGGGCAGCAGCTCGAGATCGTACTCCAGTGCCAGGTACATGTTGGCCACGGTCTGCGCTTCCACGCCCTGCGAAGCGTCGATGAGCAGGAGCGCTCCCTCGCAGGACATCAGCGACCGGCGGACCTCGTGGGAGAAGTCCACGTGGCCGGGCGTGTCGATCAGGTTTAACTGGTAGTTCTGGCGGTCCGCCGCCTCGTAGTCCAGCGTGATCGTGTTGCTCTTGATCGTGATTCCGCGCTCACGCTCGATGTCCATCGAATCCAGGATCTGGTCGCGGAAGGCGCGATCGTCGACCCCGCCGCAGCGCTGGATCAAACGGTCGGCCAGCGTCGACTTGCCGTGGTCGATGTGGGCGATGATGCAGAAGTTGCGGATGTTGCTCACGGGCACCTCGAAGGTCGACAACGAGCATGATAGTTCAGTCGTGCAACCCGGGCAGGGTCGACGCCCGTAGTGTTCGAAAACGCCGAACACTGATACCATAGTCGGATCATGTTCTTCGACCCCGTCTATTTCCTGTTTGTCGGGCCGGCACTGGCCTTGTCGCTCTGGGCCAGCTTCCGCACCAAGTCAGCGTTCAAGAAGTACTCGCAGGTTCGGACGCTCCGCGGCCTGACGGGCGCGCAGGCGGCCAGCCTCCTGCTCGAGCGGGCCGGCATCGCCGACGTCAAGATCGTCCCGGCGCGCGGCGTGCTCTCGGACCACTACAATCCGCTGAACAAGACGCTGGCACTGTCCGAGCCGGTTTACGGCTCCGCCTCCGTTGCCGCGGTCGGCGTCGCCTGCCACGAGGCGGGGCACGCGATCCAGCACGCGAAACATTACGCCCCGCTGTGGCTGCGCTCGGCGCTGGTCCCCACGGCGAACATCGGCTCAAAGCTGGGCTACTGGATGATGCTCATCGGCCTGTTCATGATGTCGACCTTCGGGCCCGGAATGATCTATGTCGGCGCGGCGTTGTTCAGCCTGGTGCTGGTGTTCCAGATCGTGACCCTGCCGGTCGAGTTCGACGCGTCCAAGCGCGCCAAGGCGCTGGCCTTCGAGCACGGCATCGTGACGAGTCAGGAACAGGAAGGCGTCAGCCGAGTCCTGAACGCCGCCGCGCTGACCTACGTCGCAGCGGCGGTCTCGACCCTGCTGACACTGCTCTATTTCCTCAGCCGCGCCCGGCGCTAAGAGCTCCGAACGATGAGCCGAACGGCCCGTACATGCGGGCTTCCGCGCCCCCGCAGGATTTCTGGCTGCTCGATCTCGACCCGGGCGCGGTGATGCGCACCTTCGACGTCACGCCCGACGGCAAGCGGATCGTGTTCGACCGAGGGAGCGAGAACTCAGATATCGTATTGATCGAGTTGGAGGCACCCACGTGATACGTCGCTGCGGGGATCGACTCTACGCAACTCTTCGCAACGCCATGGAATCCCTGGTGGAAATCCTGGGCAAAAAAACCGGAACTCCGCCGTCGGCGGATGTTCTTCCAGTCGGGGAAGTTTGGCATGTCGCCTAGATGTAGATACTCCACACGTACGGTAACCGAGGACGGATGCCTCGTGCCGTGGTTGGCCGCGTCGGGTCCACTCGCCTATACGCCCGAGGATCCACCGTCCAGGGATTACTACTTTCAGTACAGTTGGATCCTACCTGGCATCCTCGATCCAGCCACGAACAAGCGTCACCATTTCTACTTCGGCGCATACGCGAAGGACCAAGCGGACGAGTTGTTCTCGTTCTGGCAAACGGCCCGGGAAGGTGGAGTAGCCCGTGTCGCGTGTCATTTCGGAAAAGCCGACGCCCCGGAGGTCACAGCACCCCTGGCGGTTTATTCTATGCGGGATCTCCTGGGTCGAGCCTGCTTTCTCTTGATGCAACACGGAAGCTACCAGTCCGTTCCATTTACTAGATCCGGCGCTCCCCGCAACCGTCGATGGCCGTTCTTCTCGCGCAGATGGGCACGACTGACGAAGGACAGCAGCCACCGTGCATACCGATGATGGAGCCCGCCAACCGTGGGGATCTCGACGATGTTCCCTCACGTGGTCGAGGCAGTCTCGGCGTAGCTCACGTGTAGGAATCCAGACGCCGGACGAGGTTATGGGTAGGGAGTGGGGGTGAAATGACAAAAGCACCGCGCCAGTCCTCGACCCTACCAGGCGCTGACCCGCTCCTTTGACTTTCCAGATTCGAGAACTCGATTCCCCCCGTGAGACTAATGCCTGGTCTCAGGAGTCCGTCTAAGTGACTGAAGAATAGTAACTTGAGTCGGTCGATTAGTGTTGTCCGCTTTAATTAGTTGTCCGTTACTAACGGACATTCTATTATTAGGGTGCTATGAGGCTGACTACCGACGAGCTAGAGCCCTACCTCGACCACATACGAACACTACCGCCCATCAC
>Ga0255055_10001262_pt1 | contig 18872 bp, 4 predicted proteins | sample JV7_2_27_MG_FD_188633 | JGI IMG/M metagenome (GOLD analysis project Ga0255055, IMG submission 188633) | Seawater microbial communities from Jervis Inlet, British Columbia, Canada - JV7_2_27 | ecosystem: Environmental > Aquatic > Marine > Inlet | place: Canada: British Columbia | collected... | reverse complement strand
GTTCTGATTGGTCTCGTCTACATAGCCGTCGTCTGTCAACCACAGCGAGCCAACGTTATCTCGGTGAATCAGGCTGCAGAGCTCTGGATCACCGTTGTCCGCGCAGAGCCGGATGACATAATAGGCTCCAATAGCGCCGACAGCCTCCGTGATTTCGATGTCGTAGTAGTCGGCGGTCACCGAAAGGCCGGGAATTGCCTGCGGAGTCCACACCACACCGGCGGTGACGGTGTCGGCTACCTCCGGGTTCAAAAACGGGTTGCCACCGACGATGGTGTTGATCCAGCCGGACGGGCTCGGGGGAATGTTGCCGTACTGGGCCTCGGTGACGCCGGTTCGCATACATTGCTCGAGGGTTCCTTCAGGCACGCCCGTCTCTTGATCGTTCTCACAGATATCCCCACCGCTCGTACTTTGAGACTGCGGGTTGAACAGCTCAACGATACCCGGCGCACGGACCGCACGGTTGTAACCGCCGCGGAGCCTCCAGGAGTTGGTGATGGCCCAGTTCAGGAGCCCCTTGTAGGTGTTGAAACCACCGGAGGTGCTGTAGTCGGAGTAGCGGTAGCCGAGCTCCAGGGATAAGTCGCGGAACCCTCGGGTGTCCTGAACGATGGGGACCAGCGCCTCGATGAACAGCTCCCTCACATCGAAGCTCCCCACGATGTGTTCGGCCGATCCGATGAAACCCGCCGCACCGGTCAAACTCACCTCGTCAGGTTGAACCTCCATGAATTCGCTTCGGTACTCACCGCCCACAGCAATCTGGAGGCCCTCGCTCGCGCTGGGGATTCTCAATCCGTAACCCTCGAGATCGCCCATGAAGGTCAGATTCAGGACCCGTGTTCTGCTCTTGGCGGTAAATAATGCGACCGTCGAGAGGTAGTCGACCGCTTCCGGGGTCACCGCTCCTTCCCGGAAGATGTTCCATGGCACGCAACCGTCATCGCTGCCGGAACGACACACCCACTCGCCGGTGTCCGGATCAACAATGACATCGAGGGCATTCGTGAGACGTTCTATGCTCAGATCGCCGACAAACGAGTCCAGATGGATGGCCTCGGCGTTCAGACCGTAGAAGTCGTAGCTCCACGAATCGTCGATGTCGCCGCGAAGACCGGCGACGAGACGGAAGTTGGTGTTGCTCAGCTGGCTGGTCCGGGGATCACCCTCCACGCTGCGGCGATAGATGTACACGGTTGCGTAGTCGTCCGGTCCGTACCCGCCCTGGGTACAGATGACGTCACGCTGCTGGTCTGAGAGCATCGGGTTGTCGCAGTTGATCTGACTGGTACGGCCGAAATTGGCCGACGGGGCGATTTGCGCATCCGAGTAGTCGTGCATGAACATGACCTCGAGATAGGGCTCGAAATTGTCATTGATCGTGTAGTGGGCAAATCCACCGGCGTTCCACTTCTCGTCCGGACGCTGGATGTGGTTGTACGGGCCGTAGTTGAAGTACTCATCATCCCAAGGCCGGAACGAATGTCCGTCACCCCCGTCCTCCTCCAAATCCAGGGTGTAGAGGCCGTTGAAAGTCCAGTCCGAGTTATAGGCGACGAAATTTCCCTGCGGGGTGGTGAACGAGCCGCTACAAACCGGTCCCTCCTCGCTGGCTTCGACTGCACAGTTGAGGTAGTCGCGACTTGCTTTGACAAGTTCGTCGATCTTTCGGTAATCGATGTAGACAGAACCGTGGCCCTTCCCGTCGGCGAACTTCCCGCCGGCGGCGATGTAGGCATTGATCGCTCCGCCGTCCCAGGTGGTGCCCGAGGGATAGTCGTGGCCGGCGGCTTCGTTGATCTCTTGCGCCACCGGATTGTTGTTGTCATGTTGGTAGATGCTGTACTGGACGCCCCCCCTGACGCCAGTGAATTCGGTGTCGAGGATGAAGTTGACGACGCCGGCCATGGCGTCGGAACCGTAGACGGTTGAAGCACCGCCGGTGAGGATGTCGACCCGCTTGACGAGTTGCGCCGGGATGGCGTTCACGTCTGGGGCGAATGCGGAGCCAAAAGCCATTCGGCGGCCGTTGATCAGGACCAGCGTGCGGCTTGGACCCAGATACCGCAGATCGATTGACGCTGTTCCATCTGCGCCGTTCGCGATTGTCGAGTTCTGCGCCGCAAAGACCTGTGGCAAGCTCACCAACAGATCTTCAATACGGGTCGTGCCGGAGAGGGTGAGCTCCTCGTCGACGTCCACGACCGTGGTGGGGCTCAGGGAATCGAGGCTCGGGCGGGGAATCAGCGAACCGGTGATGGTGATCTCCTCCTCGAAGGTTCGATCGGCAGCTTGCTGCTCGACGGTCTCCGGGGCCAGCTCTCCCGGTTGTTCAGACTGCTGGGCCATAGCGATTGGCCCGTAGAGGACTATCAACATCGAGACGACTACAAAGACCTTGACGTACCTCATGTCTCCTCCCCCAAAGTCGACCTCAGTGCCCAATGTGTTGAGTTGTCTTTCCTTGAATATGCGACCCAGCTCGTGATTCCGCAAACATATTTGAGACTCGACCGCAATTCCTTCGCCATGATGGAGGACTCCTGATCCCCAATGTCGATTCGGGGAGTGCGGAAGTCATCAGGGATTAGTTCGAGTTTTGTGCGAATGGAGTATGGGGCCGTTCAGCACCGAAGCCTGAAACTGGCCCGCATTTCTGGATCTGATATTTCCGAATTGAGCCGTAAAATGGAATTTTGATCGATGCCACGTTTTGTGGCTGGAGGCTCAGAAGGTTTTCACCGTTATTGAAAAACAATGTGATGGTTTTTGACTATGGTGGAAAAATCGAGTAGAATTCATCTCAATGGCACACGACCGATACCTCCGACCCCAGGTGGAACGTGATCTCCTGCGAAAGATGGTGTTCGTTGCCGGGCCGCGTCAGGTCGGCAAGACCACCATGGCGCGAGGCCTGCCCGGCGCCGACGAGGGGCACCTCAACTGGGACGTGGCCGAGCACCGCGAGAGAATTCTCAAACGAGAGCTGCCGGTCGGTCCGATCTGGATCTTCGATGAGCTTCACAAGTACCGTTCCTGGAGGAACTACCTGAAGGGGCTCTACGACGGTCGCCCTCGGGGGCAACGGATTCTCGTTACGGGAAGCGCCCGCCTCGATCTCTACCGTTTCTCGGGCGATTCCCTTCAGGGCCGCTACCACATGCTCCGCCTCCACCCCCTGTCGGTTGCCGAGCTCGGAATCCAGTCTTCCGGAGATTTCGATCAGTTGCTGACCCTTGGCGGCTTTCCCGAGCCGTTCTTCGAAGGCTCCGAGGTCGAGGCGCGTCGCTGGTCCCGGGAGTACCGAAACCTCTTGATCCGGGAAGAGCTCGTCAGCCTCGAGCGGGTGCAGGACCTCGGCAACCTCGAGCTGCTCGTGCTGCAATTGCCCGACCTCGTGGGCTCGCCGCTTTCCGTCAACGCGCTCCGCGAAGACCTCCAGCTCAGCCACAAGACCGTTGACAACTGGATTCGCATCCTCGAGCGCCTGTACGTGGTTTTTCGCCTCTCGCCATTCGGTGCACCGGGCATCCGCGCGATCAAGAAGGCCCGCAAGCACTACCACTTCGACTGGAGCTGTGTTCCCGATCCTCCGGCCCGTTTCGAAAACCTCGTCGCCTCGCATCTCCTCAAGTGGGTGCACTACCGACAGGACACTGAAGGGCTCGACCTCGATCTGCGGTACTTTCGCGACTCCGAGGGCCGGGAGGTCGACTTCGTTGTCGTCGACCGCAGCTCGCCGGTTCTCATGGTGGAGTCGAAGCTCTCAGACACTAAGGCCGATCGGAGCCTGCGCTATCTCAAGCGGCGTTTTCCCGACTGCCCGGCGTGGCAGGTCTCCGCAACCGGCCGCAAGGATTTCCAGACCCCCGAGGGGATCCGCGTCTGCCCGGCGCTCACTTTCCTCGAGGCCCTGGTCTGACTCCGGGTCACCACGTCGGCACCGTCTCCCATCCCGGGAAGGGATCGTGGGTGAGAGTCCAACCGGTGGAGGACTCTGCGTCGCGGACGACACGGAGATTGGTGAGGGTCTTGAGCTTGGCGATGAGCTCTTCCCGCGGCAGGGTGTGGAGCGGGGGCTTGGAGAGGTCGGGCATGGGCCAGAGGCGGACCGTTTTGTCTTCACCACCCGATGCGATCCAGCGACCGCGAGGATCGATCTCCAGGTGAGTGCCCGCACCGTCATGGCCGAGCAGCAGGTGGGGCTCGTCGCCGGTGACCGGCCCGACACGAATGATCCCGTCGAAGTCCCCGGTCACGGCCACCGTGCCATCTCGATCGAGGGCCATCGACTTCACCCGCAATCCGTGTGCTGACAGGGTCGTGGAGGTTCCGGTGGCGAGGTCGAAAAACACCGGGGGCCCTGTAGGATCCAGCCGGTAGTCGTTCCCCTCGGTCACCAGCAACCGTTGACCGTCGTCGCTCGCGATGAAAGATCTCACGTCAGCCTCGACCAGGATCTCGTGATCGCTGTTTTCAGCGTCCCAGGAGATGACACCCTTCGAGGTTGCGGCCAGCAGGTGTCCGTCACGCGTGAAGCTGGAGGCCCATCGAAACTCGTCGTCAGTCAAAGATAGAGCCGCGATTTCGTTGGAGGACTGCACATCCCATACGCGGAAAACCGCGTTCTTGCGATCGTAGACCCCGGTCATCGATGCGACGAGTCGCCCATCCGGACTGAAGGAGGTGTTGAAGGAGCCTCTCCCCACGTCGATCGGGAGCTGTAGTGGTTCATCACCTCCGTCTCTGCCGATCCATATCCCATTACCCCGACCCCCGACTCTGCCGGCTGCAAACATCTCCCCGTTCGGCGACACGGCCACCCCCGAGAGGATGTCATTCACCTCGAAGACAGTCCTGCTGGGTGCCGGTACCGGGCCCTCGAGAGGAAACAGGGAAACGGCTCCATCGCCCGCCGTTGCGAGAAATCGCCCATCAGGTCCGAAGTCCAGGGCTCCAAGCCAGTACTGGATGTCGAAGCGAATGACGGCAGGGTAGGGACGGCCAAGCGGCCACAGGGTCAGACCACCCGAGTCACAGGTGGCGAGCCAGCGTCCGCCCGGGCTGAACGCCGGCGCACTCACATAGCCCGTTGTCCCGGGTCGAAGAGCGAGGGGCTCTGCACCGTCCGGTGCTGCAAGCGGCCACAGAAGGTTTGTGTTACCGGTGCCCCTGATTGCCAACCGGGGTCCCTGCGGATCGAAGGCGCTACCGATAGAAAAACCGGTCGCCGTGACGCCCTCGAGGCGACGCTGGAACGTGAGCTCGAACCCGCGGATGAACCAGATCCACACATCCCACGTCGTCTCGCCACTTGGTTGGTGGCCCACATAAAAGTAGGACCCGTCGTTGGAGAAAAGAGGGTACCCATCCGGTGGACCGACGAGGTTTATGGGCGGCTTCTGACCGGAGACGTCCCAGATTCTGATCTCGCCCGAACGGGTCATTGTCAAAAGGAACCGCCCCAGGGGATCGGCCACGCAGCGTGGAATGAGATCCCCTTCGTGGCGGCCAAGCAGACGCAGCTCCGACAGACCGCCGGCGCCGATTTCAACAACGTAAACCTCGTTGCTGTCGAGCACGCCGAACCATTCTCCGGTGGCATCGGGCATGCAGCCGCCGCCCTGGCCGACCGGGACCGTCATGCGGTACTCACCGAGCCGTTCGTGGCTGCCATCTGCGTTGAGGGCCTCGATCGTGACGAGGTTGCCCGTGCCCAACATGAACAGAGCCCTGGGTTTCTCCCCGTCGGCAGAAAGCGCCGCACCTCTCAAACGTTCGAGGTCTTCAACCGGTTTCGCGGAGGCGAGCAGTCGTCCCTCCGCAGCGGACCAGAGAGCGATCTGTCCGTAGTCGGTTCCCATGCCGAACGAAAGGAAGAGGTCTTCTTGGGTGAGGAAAAAAGCGTGGCTTCTGGTCTTTCCAGATTCTGACGGATGATCCATGACCCGTTGTGAGCCGTCGCGGGAAATGACCGCCAGGGAGCTCATGAAGTCGTGCGACTGCACGAGCCAGCTTCCTCCGGGGCTGAACGAGGCGCCCACAGTCGCTACCTCATTGACGACAAAGGCCGGTGGGCCCTCCCAGAGAGCCTCGAGGGCGAGAAATCGCCCTTCCTCACTGTCCGCCAGCTCGAGGCCCTGTGTGGCATAGGCCAGGGTGGCGGTGGGGTAGTCTTCCAACCGAAGCTGTCCTATCGCGATCAGCTTCTGAGCTTCCGCGCGGCGCTCCTGAACCACGCTCCGGCGCCACAGTGACGTGGTGACCGCAGTCACCGCCGTAGCGATCACCAGGACCGCCGCCACCGCCATGCGGCGTCGCCTCCGGCGCCGCCCGGCAAGGGTGGTCATGGCAGCCGAAAACATTTCTTCGATCTCGGTCAGGCCGCCAGGATAACGTTCGCGCCATACAGCAAACTCCCGGTAGGCCGATCCGGTCCACAGCGTGTCGTCGGTGCGACCCTGCTCGTCCCAGGTGCGGGCTGCCTGGCGGAGCTGGTCGCGGCGCTGGGCGGCATCCGCGTCCTGGGTCTGCCAGCGCACGAGGCGGGGCCAGTTGGCGAGCAGGGACTCGTGGATGATCTCTACGCGGCGGGTTGGCTCGCGATCCTCTTCGCGAACTTCGTACGACGTGAGCAGCCTGGCGTCGATCAGGGCCCGTAGGACCGCCGCTGGCGATTCGCTGCGCGAATCGCTGAATATGGAGAGGAGATCGTTCCATTCGCGGACCGCGCGAGTTCCTTCGGCGGTGACAAGGTTTCTGAAGAGCTCACGCACGATGGTGATGCGATTGCTGCCGATGCGGTCGATGGTCGCCTCGGCATGCCGTGCCAGGGCGCCGCCGACCCCGCCGATGTCGTGGTAGGCCTCGCGCGTCAGGAGACCGGTTTCGCGGTCCCGCTTCTCCCACAGTTGGGCGGCTGCAAACGCGAGCAGCGGTAGCGCCCCGCGTTCGCCCTCGACCTCGGCCAGCATTTCGTCGACAAGCTCGTCGTCCTCGAATCGGTAGCCGCATTTGGTCGCGGGCCGCACCAGGGCGCGGCGAAGGGCCTGTCCTGCCAGGGTCGGTAGGGCGGTCATGTCCGCGAATGTCGGTTGGAGAGCCTCGAAGTCGCGGCACCGCATCAGGAAATCGTCCCGCATGCTGAGCAACACACAGACGTCGGCGTCGAGAACGAGCCGGTTCAGCAGTTCCGCGAAACGACGCTGCTCGTCAGCGGAATTCTGTGTGAAGAGCTCTTCGAATTGGTCAATCACCAGCAGGGCGCAATCGTTTCGGTCACGCCAGCGGGAGAGCACCTCAACCGCCACATCCGGGTCGTCGAAGCGAAGCAGGAGATCCATGACATCGGCGTCGCCAGCCATTTCCGGCGCGAGAGCACGACCCAGCGCGAGCTGCGGGTTGTTGCCCGGTTTGCAGATGGCTGTGGCCCACTGAGCCGTCGCGGTCGGAAAAAGGCCCGCTTGAAGAAATGAGGTCTTCCCTGCGCCCGACGGCCCGACCAGTGCGAGCATCCGCGCCGGGCCCTCGAGCTTGCGCCACATCTGCTCGACCTCGGCCTCGCGGCCGAAGAAGTACTCGGCGTCGTCTTCGGTGAAGGAGGCGAGACCGGGGTAGGGGTGGAGGTCCTCGGCGCCTTCGACGCGAAGCGTGACATCTTCGAGCGCTCTGGTGAGGGTGTGCGCCGTGTGGTAACGGTTCTCGCGGTCCTTCGCCACTGCCTTCTTCAGCACCGGTGCCCATGGGCTATCGGGAAGCTTGGCGGGCTCCGATCGGACACCTTCCCATAGGCTCTGACGTGACTCGAAGCTCTTGATCCCCTCCGGGCTCACCATCTCCGCCAAAACAACGCCAGCCGAGTAGACGTCAGCTCTCGCGTCCAGTGTCCGCCCCGCCGCCTGTTCCGGCGCCATGTAGGCCGGGGTGCCTGAAACCGAGCCCCCGCCCTCGGTGTCCTGCCGGGCAAGGCCGAAGTCCATGACGACCACTCGACCCGCGCGAGTCAGCATGATGTTTTCAGGTTTGATGTCGCGGTGGATGAGACCGACCCTGTGGATCGCGTCCAATCCCGCGAGGAACTGCGAAGCGATGTCCTGGGCCTCTTTCAATTCCAACGGCCCGCGTTCCTGCAGGACGCCGAGCAACGTGGCGCCGTCCACGTACTCCATCGACACCAGCTCGCGGCCTTCGATCTCGATCAGATCGAAGATGCGGCAGACGTTAGGTGACATCACCTCACGGGCAGCGCGGACCTCCTGGCGCAGCAGCTCGAGGCGGCGATCAGATTTGAAGAGATCGCTACGTAACGCCTTCAGGGCCACCTCGACCCTAAGCTTGAGGTCGAAGGCCTGCCAGACCTCGCCCATGCCGCCGCGGCCCAGCATCTCGAGGATCTGGTAGCGCTCGCCAAGGACCTGGCCCTTGCTGAACGCTCCCAACCCCTCTGGCATATCGAGGGTTTCCCCCTCGCCCTCGGTGCGGGTGGCGGGATCATCAGTCATGGGAGGCATAGCCCCGTAGGGGCGATAGATGGTTAGCCTGGGGCGTGAGCCCCAGGATTCGCGGCGCCCCCAAAACCCCAGCCGCGGAGCGGCGACAGATCTGTCGCCCCTCTGGGGCTTTCCAATTTTTGTTTCCCCGATACCTGGGGCTCACGCCCCAGGCTAAATATCTTCCGCCGCTCCGCGGCTCGTGACTCGAAGTCATCCCCTCGGTGCGGGTGGCGGGGTCAGGTGCCCGTCGGTCTTGAGACATGTCCTGTCCTAAAGGTCACGAAGAGTCTAGCATCGACGTGCCCACTCAAAACTCGATTCGGAAGCCGATCTCGTAGCGACGCGGCGTTTGCCAGTCGGTGGGGTCGCTCATGTTGATCGGGGCCCCGTCCTCGTATGACCCGCAGCCACTGATGAGATCGCAGATATCCGTCGATTGCTCGCTGCTCAACGCATTGAGAACGGTGCCGATGACCACGAACCGCACCCGGCCGGTCCTAAAGCCCTTTGAGAGTTGCAGGTCGAGCTGGTGGTTGCTGTTGGCCTCGCGGCTGCCCCGCGGTTCGAGGAGATGAAGAGTTCCCGGCGGGACCTCCGGGTTGTCACTCGTTTGTTCGCTGGGTGTCCAGGTAAAGGGCGAGGACCAGCGGGCGTCGAAGGCGATGTTCCAGTCGCCCCTGAGGTTGAAGAAGCCGTTCAGCTTGAGGCGATGTTTTCGGTGATCGCTGAGATAGCCGTAGATGTTGTCGTAGTGCCATGGGTAGACGTCCAGGACGGTGCTGGAATTCTGGGTGTATTCGACGCTTCCCTTGGATGACGAGTACGTGTAGGAGGCGAGCAGCGTCAACCAGGCCAGGCGCCTCGTCTCGAACTTCAGCGTAGCGCCTCGGTAATCACGCTTGAGCTCGGGAAAGTTGGCCAGAAAAAAGTAGTCGCACGATGCATCGGCCGAGGGCGTCGGCCAGTTGCCGTTGCAGGTGTCGTCGACGACATCACGGGTTTTCTTGTCGATGAAGGTGAGCTCGATCGCCGAGCGGTTTCCGACCTGCCGCTCGAAGGCCAGGATCAGCTCGTCGGCGTAGGTCGCCCTGATGTTCGGGTCCGATCGGTTCGGTTCGGATGCGTGGATTTCCCAGGGTGCGAGGGCCCAGCCGTACGGGTCCCAACCGGCGTTGTCGGTCCGGTATCCCCAGCCCATGGCTCCGGCGATCGCCGCGCACTCCTCGGGGGAGGACGCCCCTACAATCGTCGTGCAGGAGTACCAGTAGTTATAAGGCTCCACGAGGTCCCGCACATGATAGGCGAGGGTCAGCACGTTGGGATGCAAGAAACGACCCCAGTTTCCGCGGAGGATGTTCTTGGCGTCGCCGGCAATGTCCCAGGCAAACCCCAGCCGCGGCTGCAGCTTGCCCATGTCGGCAATCCGGACGCCGTTGTTGGTGTTGTAAGTCACGGCGTCGTAGCGGAGACCGATCTTCAGGGTCAGGTCGCGTGCCGGCCGCCAGGCGTCCTGGGCAAACACGGTCGATACGGCGCCGTCGTAATCCGAGGGGCCCGAGGTGTGGTATTCCCCCATCATCCACGGAACCGCCCCCCCCATCCCGAGGTCGGCGAAGAAGAAACCCACTCCATCCGGGACGCAGCGCTCGCCGTTCGGAGTTCCAGTGCTGCAGATCGCGCTCTTGGAGTACAGATCCGAGTATTCGACACCTCCCTTGAGTTCGTGCGAACCCGCCAATTCGTCGACGAACCACGTGAGATCTGTAGTGAAGTCCTCGCGACTGGTTTCCCAATCCTGCTGTTCGTCGTAGTTCACGGTCCACCGATACGTGGCGTAGTTGAAATGCCCGATCGCCGACAGATCCCCATGCTGCGGGTCAATTTTGCTTTGGTAGCTGTAGGTGCCCAGGGTGGTGTTCCACAGCACCGCATCGGAAAGGACCGACGTGAGCTCGGCGGCGAAAATCTCAGTCACGCCTTTTTTGTGTGCGGTCGCGTCGGGCATGATGAGCCTACTGCCATTCATGTTGTCCCAGGTCGTCGGGTCGCTGGTGTACTTGCCGGACAGCCGCCAGGCGGGGGCAATCTGCCAGGTGATCTTGCCCAGGTAGTTCTGCCCATTTTGCTCGCGGGTCGTGGGCGAGGCGATGGGTGTGAATAGGTCGGTGATCCTCTCGTAGGAAGCGAAGAACCAGACCCTGTCGCGGAGGATCGGCCCGCCCAGGGTTGCGCCGAAAACCTGATGTTCTGTCGAGAGCTCGCTGGCGTCGAAGTGGTCGCCGCTTTCCTGAAAAGACTGGTCGCGGTAGCGGGCGTCGAAGGTGCCCGAGAACCGGTTGCCGCCGGACTTCGACACCAGGTTGATGATGCCGCCGGTGGCGCGGCCGTACTCGGCCTCGAAGCCGCCCGTCTGCAGCTGGATCTCGCCGATGGCGTCGAAGTTCAAAACCGCGGTGGCGACGCCCATCACCGGGTTGGTGGCGTCCATGCCATCGATGAAGTAGGCGTTCTCGCCGATCGTCGACCCGAAGACCCTGGGTTGGGGGACCCTAGCCCACCTACCTCCTCCGACCACGCCTGCGGTCTGGTTGACCACCGTCGTGTATGCGCGGTTCTCCGAACCGATGGCCGAGTTCTGCATGTAGTCAACACGGAAGATCTGACCGGTGTTGACCTGGGTCGTGTCGATCACCGGAACTTCGTCCACCACCTCGATCTCACCGCTGAACGTCCCCATCGGCATGGCGATGGTGATCACGGCGGCGCCGCCCAACGGCACCTTCACCGGGGCTCGCTCCTGGGTAATGAACCCCTGGCTCACGGCTTGTACCGTGTAGTCGCCCGGGCCGAGTGCCAGAAACAGGAACTCACCCCTGTCGTCGGTGGTCTTGACCTGTGCCCCACCGATGAGGGCGGTCGAGGAGATGGTGATGTTGACGTCCGGCAGAACTGCTCCGCTCTCATCCACCGTCGTGCCCATCAGCCGGCCGGTGGTGGTTTGAGACCACCCTGGCGCGGACGTCAGGACCAACACTGCCAGCACGAAGAATCCGGTATGCCTCATGGCTCCCCCCGATCCGAAGTACACTCCAGCGCCCGGTCTTTTTGGTTTTCTGCTCTTGAATATGCGATACATTGCGTCAATCTGCAAATATTCTTGAGACTAGACCGCATATTCTCCGCCATCGTGGAGTTCTCCCCACCTCCAATGTCGGTGCTGGCTGGGTGGAAGTCCTCAGGAATTAGTTCGAGTTTTGTGCGATTGTTGTAAGGATTTTCTCATCACTCGGGAACTTTCGCCCAGCCCGGGAAGGGGCCGATCTCGAACTTCCAGCCGGTGGCGGAGGTCTCATCCCGTACGATGCGGACGTTGGTGTGGGTGTCGAGCTTCGCCAGTAGCTCGGCGAGGGGGAGGGCGTGGAGCGGCGGTTTCGAGAGATCGGGCACGGGCCACACGCGGACAGACCCATCCTGACCGGCGGAGGCGAGCAGGCGGCCATCGGGTGAAAAGTCGAGACCGTAGACCGGTGCCGCGTGACCGAGGAGGATGTGCGGCTCTCCGCCTTCGAGCCTTCGAACCTGGATGGTGCCGTCCTGAAGCCCGATGGCTATCACATCACCCTGGGGTGACAAGGTAGCCCCGGCCGTACGCGAGCGTAGCAGCCGGGAACCCTCGAGAGGGAAGACCTCGTTGGTCGAAAAGTCGATGGCCGACAGATCTGCGCCGTCGTCAGTCAGGCATCCGACCACCGCCGTGAAGCCGTCCGGTTTCACGCCCAGAATTCCACAGTCTTTGGCGAAGAGCAGTTCGGATGAGCCATCGTCGAGATTCCACCTCCGCACGAGCCCTTCTCTGGTTTCGGAAAGCAGACTCCCATCGCGGAGGAACTCGAGCCTGAAATATCCACCCCAGAAGGCTTCTCCGGCATCATCGGCGGGTCCGAGCTCCCGCATCGACCCGTCCCGGAGATTCCACACGCCGATGACCTTTTCATCGGATCCACCAAAGACGCCCGCTGCCACCAGCTCCCGCTCCGGATCGTAGGCCACGCCGGCGGCCCAGGATCGTGGAGGGAGGCCTTCGAGCCGCGTCGGCTCTGAACCGTCGAGGGGGCAGACGACCGCTCCACTACCCGCCGAGACGACGGCAATTCGTCCCTGTGGATCGACAGCGACCTTGTTGCCGCCGCCGAGCAGGAGTCGCGCCGGCCCACCGCCGACGATCGGGTGCAGGCGGACGCCGCCGCTATCAACGTTGGTGGGGACAACAGGTATCACGAGGGCCTGCCCGTCCGGTGTGAACTCAGGATCGTAGATGGTCCCGTCGTACCCACTCAGGATGACCGGGGGTTCCACCGGCAGAGACCAGAACGGGATCCTGCCGAGGGTGCCCGCGGCGGCCCACCGACCGGTGGGATCGATGGAGACGCCGTCGATGGTCTCCGATCCGTGCCGCCACCGGAGCACGAGGGGCTCGGCGCCGGAAGGCGATTCGAGATCCCAGACGAAGGCGATCGGGTTGCCGTCGAGCATCGCGCTTTCGATGATGCGGTCTTCATCGTTGGACGTCCACACCAGGCCGCGGCCCTCGAAAGTCCTCATCGGAGTTTCCGCTTCACCGTCGAGGGGCCACACGGTTATTTTCGGAGAGCCCTTGCCGCGGACGGCGATCAACCCCTTCTTCGAGTGCAGCATGATATTCGAGATGGGTGTGTCGTGAACGTGAACGAGACGCGCCGGGAGGGTTGGGTCGGTCAGGGACTTAAGATAGATGTGACGGTTTTCGTCCCGTGGGACATAGGCGGCCCACTCTCCCGCCGCGCCGATCCTGGCCGTGAATAGAAAAGGCCATCCCAGTGGAGGGGTGGTCGCGACCAGCTCGAGCGCCGACCCCGGCCGCCACAGCTTGATTCTCCCCTCGTTCTCGGGGCTCAAAACGAAGAAAACTCCTCGATCCGTTTGAAAAGGGTACAACGGACTGCGTATCTGTGGCGTCTCCTGGAATCTTGCAGTTTCGGCAAAATCGGGGACTGAGTAGGATCGCATTTCGTGTGCATAGTAGGCGCCGAGGTTGCGGCCCGGTGGGTCGAAGAACGGCCAGATGGTCCCGGCCCCCTTGGTCGTGAATACGTCCGTGAACGCCGGGGCGCCGCCCGATCGGTGATACACGTTGAGCTTCTCGACACCCCGGAGGGCGATCCACTCGCCGTCCGGGCTGAACACCGTGTCGTGGGCCAATCCGAACTCCCCGCCCAACTCGATGGCTCGTGCGATCGGACCCTTCGACAATGCTCTAAAGGCGAACAGCCGCCCTTCGCGCGTGTCGAAGACCTCGAGGCTCGCTCTCGCCCAGGCGAGCGCCTCGGTCGGGTCTGCCTCGATCTGGAGTTCGCCCAGGGCGAGCATCTTTTGGGCCTCGGCGCGGCGGGCTTCGCGAACGCTGCTTTGCCACAGCGTGCCGACGACCGCGAGGACGACAAGCAGCACCGAGAATCCTGCGGCAACGGCTATCCGTCGACGTCGCCGGTGTCGGGTCGCGAGCGAGGTCATGGCGGTGGCGAACGCGTCCTCGGTATCGGTGAGGCCGCCCGGGTATCGCTCCCGCCACACCGCGAACTCCCGGTAGGCCGACCCGGTCCACAGGCGGTCGTCGTGCCGCCCGTGGTCATTCCAGGCGCGGGCGCTCTGACGGAGTTCGTCGCGGAGTTGCGCTCCCTCCTGGTCCTGGGTCTGCCAGCGGACGAGGCGGGGCCAATTGGCGAGCAGCGACTCGTGGATGATTTCTACCCGGCGGGTGGGCTCTGCGTCTTCTTCGCGAACCTCGTAGGACGTGAGCAGCCGTGCGTCGATCAGTTCACGAAGAACCTCCTCGGGCGATTCACTGCGCGAATCGAAGAATATGGATAACAACTCATCCCATTCGCGGATGGCTCGGGTGCCATCCGCAGTCACCAGATTGCGAAACAACTCGCGCACGATTGGCAGTCGTTCGACACCGATCTTCTCGAGGGTCGCCTCGGCGTGGCGGGCGAGTGCACCTGCCACTCCACCGATGTCGTGATAGGCCTGGCGGGTCAGTAGCCCGGTCTCGCGATCCCGCTTGTCCCACAGACGGGCGGCCGCAAAGGCCAGCAGCGGCAGCGCCCCTCGCTCGCCCTCGACCTCGGCCAGCATCTCCTCCACCAGCTTGTCGTCCTCGAATCGGTAGCCGCACTTTGTCGCCGGTTGTACCAGAGCGCGACGGAGGTTCGCGCCGGTGGGACGATCGACGAGCGTGAGGTCGGATACCACTGGACGGAGTACCTCGAAACGGTTGCACTCCATCAGGAAGTCGTCCCGCATGGATACCATCACGTGGACGTCGGATGCCAACGGTAGCCGATTGAGTAGCTCGGCGTAGCACCGTTGCACCTCGGGCGGATTGAGGGTGAAAAGCTCCTCGAACTGGTCGATGATGAGCAGGGCCTTCCCGTGCAGAGCACGCCACCGCGTCCAAGCCGAGATTGTGGCGTCGTCATCGCCGCCCGCCAACGCTCCGAGAGCCTCGGTGTCGCCGCCGAGTACGGGCACCAGGGCCTGGCGCAGCGACGCCATCGCCGAGGTTCCAGGAGTGCAGCGCACGATCGCCCACTCTGCGTGCGCGGCAGGAATCACCCCGGCACGGAGGAACGATGTCTTCCCCGCCCCGGACGGACCCACCAGCGCCAGCATTCGCGCCGGGCCCTCGAACTTGCGCCACATCTGCTCGACCTCGGCCTCACGGCCGAAGAAGTACTCTGCGTCCTCCTCGGTGAATGAGGCGAGACCGGGGTAGGGGTGGAGGTCCTCGGCGCCTTCGACCCTGAGCGTGACGTCCTCGAGCGCTCGGGTCAGGGTGTGCGCCGTGTGATAGCGCCCCTCCCGGTCCTTGGCTACTGCTTTCTTGAGCACCGGCGCCCACGGTGAGTCGGGGAGCCTGGCGGGCTCGGATCGAACACCCTCCCACACGCTCTGTCTGGACTCGAAGCTCTTGATGCCCTCCGGGCTCACCATCTCCGCCAGGACCACGCCGGCCGAATACACATCCGCCCGCGGATCAAGCGTCTGGCCCGCCGCCTGCTCCGGCGCCATGTAGGCCGGTGTGCCCGAGACCGATCCGCCGCCCTCTGTGTCCTGTCGGGCGAGGCCAAAGTCCATCACGACCACGCGCCCAGCGCGGGTCAGCATGATGTTTTCGGGTTTGATGTCGCGGTGGATCAGCCCGACCTTGTGGATCGCTTCCAGTCCCGCGAGGAACTGCGACGCGATGTCCTGGGCTTCCTTGAGGTCGAGCGGCCCGCGCTCCTGCAAAACCCCGAGCAGTGTGGCGCCATCGACATACTCCATCGACACCAGCTCGCGGCCCTCGATCTCGATCAGGTCGAAGATCCGGCAGACGTTGGGGGACATCACCTCGCGGGCGGCTCGTACCTCCTGGCGCAGCAGGTCGCGGCGTCGTTCATCCTTGAACAGATCTGGCAGTAGCGCCTTCAGCGCCACCTCGACCCGGAGCTTGAGGTCGAAAGCTTGCCAGACCTCACCCATGCCACCGCGGCCCAGCATCTCGAGGATCTGGTAACGCTCGCCCAGCACCTGGCCGGGCGCGAAGGGCTGGAAACCCTCCGGCATGTCGAGGGTTTCGCCCTCGCCCTCGGTGCGGGTGGCGGGCGGGAGATCCCGGTCGTCTACCACTCCGGCACCTCAGCCCAGCCCGGGAACGGCCCGACCTCGACCTTCCAGCCGGTGGAGGATTCGGCATCGCGGACGACGCGGATGTTCGTGAGGGTGTGCAGCTTGGCGATGAGCTCATCGTGCGGCAGGGTGTGGAACGGGGGCTTCGAGAGATCCGGCATTGGCCACAGGCGCATCGTACCGTCGTCACCCGCAGACGCGATCCACCTGTCGTCGGGCGAAATGGCGCCTGCCCAACCACCTCCGACGTGTCCGATCAGCAGGTGCGGCTCACCGCCTTGGGTTCGTCCAACCTTGATGATCCCGTCCTGGCCACCAACAGCCCAGATCGTGCCGTCTGAATTCATTACCGGCAGGTCTGTGCCCGGGATGTCCAGATGTCGCACCTCGCCGGTGCTCAGGTCGAGCTGTTCTATCGGCCCTTCGCGGGCGACATTTGGCACAGTCTCTTGTAAAAGGAGCGTCTGCCTGTCAGAGGCCATGAACGTGTTTACGAACCCACCCGGTGGCGCCCTCCGGAGTTGCTCGTAGATGCCGGACTCCAGATCCCACAGAAGCAATCCGTTGGCTCCCGAGGTATAGAGTGTGGATTCGTCCAGAAAATAGAGACTCAATGCGTAATAGCCCTCATACGCCTCGGGGTCTTGCGGTTGGTCGAAGAACCGTACTTCCCCGGTTTGAAGGTCCCATACTCGAAGCTTTGCCTTGCCCTCCGATATCGAAGTAGCGGCCGCCGCCAGCCGTCCGCTCGGCGAGAAGCCGACTGCATGCACCACGTCATTGGCTGCAAATCCCTCGAACTTCCGGGGTTCGGGTCCCCACAGAGGGATCACGTAAACGGCCGTTCCGTAGCCGAAGGACATCGCTTGCTCACCATTGGCGTCGATCGTCACCCCGTTGGTTCTCCGACGGATCTCGGCGGGAAGCGTAATGTCGGCAATCTCCCGAGATGAGCTGCCGGGTAGAGGCCATAGCCGGAGCTTTTTCGTCCAATCGCCCTGCCTCGATCCCCACTCCTTGCTCAGCAGGTAGCTCCCGTCTGGTGTGAACCGTTGAGGATGCCAGATGGCCTGTGAGTCCCCGACGAATTGACGCTTTGTCGTCAGTGGCCAGAAGGAGACTTCTCTACGGTTCCCAGTCGTTGCGGCCACCCATTTTCCGTTCGGGTGGAAATCGGTGTGCGACAGGGTCCACCCACCCTTGCGTCGAAGGACCAACGGTTCCGCGCCCTTCATCCCGGCGCGGTCCCACAGACGCAACCGATTGTCATCCGACCGGTCAAATGCCCACCGGCCGCTCGGGTCCGAGAAGAGGCGGGTCGCGCTGGTTTCGGGCTTGCGGAGCCGTCGCCCGGGTGCAGACGTTCCATCGGGCGAGGGCCACAGAATGATCTCGCCGCCGCTGTCGTTGGAGAAGAGCCCTTCAGATCGCTCCCACCAAGGCCAGACACGGACCGCGTCGGAAGAGTGACGCGCGAGCAAGGTGTCGGGAGTTCCGTCTGCAATTGGGAGTGGGCGAGAGTAGACGCCATCTCCCTTCGAGTAGATCCAGGCACCGCCTTGGGGGTCAAGCACCCAATCGTCGGCACCCAGGGCCGTCCAATCGACCTCACCAAGCTCCTTGGGCCCGCGCCTCCCGAGGCCCCATGAACGCAGACGTAGAGTTCGGTGGCCGGTTTGCGGGTCGTCCTCCCCGCAACAAGCGAGGAGTCGATCTTCTGCCGTCCAAAAGGAGCAGGTCCCACCAAGCTCGATTTCACGCACCGGTCGCCCTTCCGGCATCGACCAGGCTCGCACCCGGCCTTCAGTCGGGTGACCGGTCCAAAGAAGGCCATCGCGAGTCCAACGGCACCGGATCGCGCCGGCCGCAGTCACCGCGTGACCGTCGAGGACGACTGGGTCCCCGCCTCCCTGGTGGAAGATGAGCACCTCCTCGCTGACGATCGGCGCCGCCGCGAGCCACTGTCCGTCAGGGCTGAAGAGGTTTCTCTGGAATTGGGCGCCACTGAACTTCAGGAGGTCAAGGGCACGAACGGGCGGCCCGGCCCACAGCGCCCTGGTTGCGAAGATGCGCGCCTCGTAGGTGTCCGCCAGCTCGAGGCTGGAGGTCGCATAGGCCAGCGCCTCGGTCGGATCGGTCTCGAGCTCAACCTGGGCCAGGGCGAGGAGCTTGGCTGCCTCGGCGCGGCGGGTTTCGAGGACGCTACGGCGCCACAGGACGCCGAACACGGACGCCACTGCCACTGCGAGGACTAGAGCTGCTACTGCCGCGATTCTTCGCCGACGCTTCCTGCGCGTCGCGAGCGTAGTCATCGCCGTCGCAAATGCCTCTTCGATCTCGGTAAGGCCGCCCGCGTAACCCTCCCGCCAAACCGCGAACTCCCGGTAAGCAGAACCGGTCCACAGCGTGTCGTCGGATCGGCCTTGATCGTCCCAGGTCTTGGCGGCCTGGCGGAGCTGGTCGCGAAGCTGAGCTGCGTCCGCGTCTTGCGTCTGCCAGCGCACGAGGCGGGGCCAGTTGGCAAGCAGGGATTCGTGGATGATCTCGACCCGTCGGGTCGGCTCGCGGTCTTCCTCGCGGACCTCATAGGAGGTCAGTAGTCGAGCATCGATCAGCTCGCGAAGGACCTCTTCAGCTGCTTCTCGGGCGGGGATAAACCCCGCCCCT
>Ga0255055_10001261_pt1 | contig 18874 bp, 17 predicted proteins | sample JV7_2_27_MG_FD_188633 | JGI IMG/M metagenome (GOLD analysis project Ga0255055, IMG submission 188633) | Seawater microbial communities from Jervis Inlet, British Columbia, Canada - JV7_2_27 | ecosystem: Environmental > Aquatic > Marine > Inlet | place: Canada: British Columbia | collected... | reverse complement strand
GACGAAATTAATCGAAGCGCTCCCAAAACTCAAGCTGCGCTCCTTGAAGCTATGGCAGAAAGACAAATAACTATTGAAGGAGACACTCTTCCTCTTGATAAACCGTTTATGGTTGTTGCTACAGAGAACCCAGTTGAAATGGAGGGGACTTACCCCTTACCCGAAGCGCAACTTGATCGATTTATCATGAAGCTCTGGTTAGAATATCCAGAAAAAGAAGAAGAAGTTGACATAATGAGGAGACAGATATCAGGGGAATCTCCATCAGTCGAGGCCATTACCAATGGGGAAGAAATACTCGCGGCTCAAAATTTAATGAACATGGTATACATTGACGATAGGATATTGAAATATATTAGAGATATTGTATTAAAAACTCGAAGTCATCCTCAGATAGCTCTTGGATGTGGTCCACGAGCATCCCTTGTCTTAATGAAGTGTTCTAAAGCTAGAGCTGCTATCTTAGGGAGAATATATGTTACACCTGATGATGTGAGAGCGTTAGTTGTTCCAGCGTTAAATCATCGAATACTATTAAAACCAGAAGCCGAATTAGAGGGTTTAGATGTTAAGATAGTAATCAAAAACATTATCGAAGATATACCAATCCCTATTTAAAGTTTTTATTTGCATTAAAAGTAGAGTTAAATTTATAAGAAAAAAGATCTAAGGAGTTTAGGCAAGGAGGAATAAGATGTTAGGAGGAAAGGGAAGAACTTTAGTATTATTTTCAGTTTTTTTTCTAACAGCAGGTTTTGCGTTTGAAAACTATTTTTTGATTTATTTCGCCATACTTTTATTATTTAGCACAGTTGTAAGTTTACCATTATTTTATTACCAGATGAATATCGAAGAATTAAGAGTATATAGAGAACTTGAAAAAGAGAAAGTGTTCAAAGACGATTTCGTTCATGTTAAAGTAATTATTGAAAACACTGGTAAAAGTGGTTTTGATTTTCTTGAAATTAAAGATTATTACAACCCTCAACTCTTTAGGTTAGTCTTAGGAGAAAATTTTATTTCAACTAGAATTGGTCCAAAGAAAAAAATTAAGTTTAGCTACATTCTCGAGCCAAAAGTAAGAGGTGAGTATCCTTTGGGGCCAATTTCTCTAATTGTCAAAGATAGATTAGGATTTAACGCTGTAGAAAGAGTCATTCCGGATAGTGTATCTGATATTTTAGTTTATCCACCCTACGAGGATATTAAAAGAATTGAAATTTTAGGTTCTAAACGCTCTTTAAATTTAAATTACGGAATACAACGATCTAAGCTAAAAGGCCTTGGATCTGAATTCTTTGGCATGAGAAAATATGTGTTTGGAGATCAATTTAGATTGATTGACTGGAAAGCAAGTGCTCGGACTCAAAAATTAATTGTTAAAGAATACGAAAGTGAAAGAGATGTTACCGTTATGATTTTGGTAGACTCGTCGAATTCTATGGCAGGTGGTGCTATTGAAAACACAAAATTTGAGTATGCTATTAGAGCCTGCATGCTTTTAACTAAAGTAGCGTTGTCTCGTAAAGATAATGTGGGTGTTTTTACATTTTCAGATAGGAAAAATTTCAAATTTTTAAAACCTGGGAGCGGAGATGATCATTTTTACCAGGTGTTAGATTTTGTTGCTAGAATAAAACCAGAGGGTAAGTCGAGATTTGTTGAAGCGATGGGTTTCTTAAACCAGCGCTTTCAAAAACGTAGTTTAGTTTTCATAATATCAGATTTAGAAGCAAATGTTAAAGAAATAGGACAAGCAATCAGAAAACTAGCTCCTTTCAATCATACCATTATTTTAATCAATCCATTCAGTCCATGGTTTGAAATCCATGAAATTGATTTATCATCCACAGATAAGGCTCTTGCAGAAGCTATTAGCGAAGAAATGATGGAGCATATATTAGCATTAAAGCAAGAAGTAAGAAATTTAGGCGTAAACATCATAACAGTTGGACCTGATGATATGATGAACCAAGTTTTAGGGACTTATATGGAAGCAAAGAAAAAAGGGAGTGCGTATTAAAAGATGGCGAGATATTACCTTTTGATTTTAAAAATTATTAATGTACTTGTGTTCCTGTGGATTTTAGTTATTTTTTTATCTATTTTTCAATTTGACGAAGTAATCACAACCAGTGAAGGAGAACTTGTTTTATCTTCATTTCTGACTAGTTTAAGAAATATTTTGACATATGCAATATTTACAATAGCATATGGAGTTGCGTTTGTTTGTGTTATGATAGCCTCTATCATAACAGTTCAACCGTTCATGCGTACTTTATTAGAGCAATTTTTTCGAGGATTATTAAGTCTCTGGTTTACCTTTCCGAATGGTACTACGCCGGAATTCAGTGAAATTCCAGATCTAATAGGTCAAGAATTCGCAGTATTCAGTGAAAACCTCTATCTAATTGCATTTCAAATATTATTCATTATCGCTATCTATTATGCTATCAAAGCATTTCTGAGAACAGATCCAAAAAACGATCTACGAGTTGTAGGATCAATCGTTCTCATGTTAGTAGTTCCACTTATGGTTTTTGGATTTAAAGATATGTTTGAATTATTCAGTATAACAATTCCGTATTTAGAAGATCTACCTTATCCTTTAGATCCATCATTAGAGGTAATTCCTATTGATAATATATTTCAATTTTTTGCAAGTCCTGTAATTCTTCTTGCAATCGCTTCTTATATATATTTAGAAATGGCTTTTCAAATAAATTATACATTCACTGTTACTAAACCATCTTTAGAAAGAAGTTATAGGTTAGAAGCTCAGCTAAGTGTGTTACAAAGTGAATCCTATTATATAACAGCAAATGTTGACAAAATCAAGGAAGAAGCTAAAAAAAGGAAACAGGAATTAAAAATTAAAGAAAAAGCAACTATAGGAAAATTTTTCGCTAAGACAGGAGATACATTTTCTTATGTTAAGGAAATGATTGAAAAAAGGAAATTAGAGGACGAAGAAAAAAAATTAATTACAGCTGCTTCTAAAACGAGGAGACTTGGAAGATACATACACCGACTTTTTCAAGAAGACAATGAAGCCCGCGATACTCTAACAGCCAGATCATCGGCTCCTAAACCTAAAAGCCTAATAGTTTCAACAATTATCAATTTTATTTTCCGAGTTGGCTTACTGATCATCATTAGCTTTATTATTATCCATCCAAAATGGTTCATGGAAAATGTTTTTAATTTACCACCTGCTATCATAGAAAGCGTTGCAATGTTTTCTCCAGAAGTTATAGTAATACTATTAGTTCCATTGATGCTAATATTTCCTGTGATTTCAAAGATTATCTCTTCAATAAAACATAGGAATCTAATTATTCGGCTCCAGCAAGAAGGTAGGATAAAAGAGATACTAGCTTCAGTAGGAGATTATGTGAAGAAAGAAGATATTAAAGAAGATAAAGATATTGAAATTCAAGAAACTACCGTATGAAGCCAATAATATTATATTTCTAAATTAATTGTAAACCTTGCCAATTCTTTCTTTTTTTCTTTTGAGACCATTAAGGTATCAAAACAATAAGTGTTTATATCCATTTCCTTAATATTTGGTTTTAATGCACAATCTTTATTATCAATGATGAAATGGCCTATTATATCTCTATAATAACGTGCTACTCCAATACAAGAAACTTCGAGCCCTAAATGTTTCATCATTTTATCTGCTGGACCTTTTACTGTTGCTCCTTCTATAATTGGGCTTATTGCAATTACTCTTTGCTTGATGTCTTTCAAAGTTTCCCTAATTCCTGGGATCGTTAGTATAGTTCCAATGGAGACTACAGGGTTCGAAGGACAAATTATAACTCTCTCAGCATGCTTTATGTAATCGAGTACACCCTCAACTGGTTTTGCTTTATCAATGCCTTGGAACTTAATGTCTAATATTCTTGGTTTGCAATTGTATCTAATAAAAAATTCTTCAAAATGCATTTCTTCTGAATCAGTTGTAATTATCGTTTGAACGCTCTCATTAGTCATTGGTATGAGATGAGATGTTATCCCCATTTTTTCAGCTATTTTCATAGTAATTTCTGCTTTACTAAATCCCTTTTTAAAAAGGTCCGATCTATATATATGCGTTGCTAAGTCTTTGTCTCCTAAATTGAACCACTCAAAATCGTAAAATTGTTTTAAAGATTTTAAACAATTAAAAGACTCGTCTTGAATCCCCCACCCTTTTTCTTTATCTACAATTCCCGCCAAAGTGTACGTTATTATATCTATATCAGGGCAGATTTGTAAACCGTATAATTCTATATCGTCACCTGTATTTATTACGATCTTTAATAAAGCGGGATCAATTACATTCGCCAATCCTTCTATAAATTTAGCTGCTCCTACTCCACCTGCAAGCACTAAATAATAAATATCATCCATATTTTAACGCTCATTCTTCATTACTTATCCTAAAGATAATATCTTTCAATTCCTTACGATATGGTTTTTGAGTTGTTTTAGTCGAATAACCTACTGTAAAAAATGCCATCGGTACGAAAGAACTTGGTAGTTTCAGTACTTCCTTGATAATTTCTTTTGCAAATAAAGGTGCGCAATACCAGCATGCTGATAACCCCTTATTTTCAAATGCAAGAAGTAAATAGGTTGCTGAGGCGCTTACACTCTGCACTCCCATAATATACTCATTAAATTCTAGTGTATTATCTGAAATGGGGCCTAAATCAGTAGTATCCATGCATAGAAGTATTAAATAAGGTGAATTGAGAAATTGATTTCTTGTTTTATTTGTTTTCTTAAAAACATAATTATCTGATTTACCTTCTGATATCAAGTCTTCTTTTAATTTAGAATTCATCTTTTCAATCAAAGTTTCACGAATCTTTCCTCTTTCAATTATAGAATATCGCCAGAATTGGTAATTGTGAGCACTTGGAGCCCATCGAGCTACATCTATACAATCTTCTATAAGTTTAATGCTAACTTCTTTATCGTTAAACTCTGATTTATAACTTCTCCGAGATTTAAGAATGGCTTCTAAATTCCTATTTATTGGTTTCTCTCTAAATAAATCTATCTCGCTTTTTCTTAAAATTTGGTTTATGGAAGATTTCTCTATTATTGAATATTTATATCCTCTGATTATAACAACTGGTAGACCTTCGTCCGCTTCTCCCATGACTAATTGAGCAGCAGAAGCCAAATTGTCAATCTGACCGATGATTGTACTCTGTAATTCTTTCCCATATAAATCCATACTACCTCGCTTGTCCAATATTGAAGATATTCCAGAAACACCTAAGGCTACTCCTACTGCTCCCAATCTAAACGATCTTCCAAAAGAGTCTGAAATTACTACAGCAATTTTTTTTTGTGCTAAATTTTGAAGTGAAATCCGGATTTTTTCGGCTTCTCTATCTGAATCTAAAGGGAGCATAGAAATTAAATCCCCTTTTCCGACATTAGATTTATCAATACCTGCATTTGCACATATAAAACCGTGGTTCGTTTCAATAATCATTACATGTTCTGCTTTCAAAACTTGTCTCGATTCATCTAATATCGCTTGAATTAGTTCAGGGCTTTTACTAGGCAAATTATTTTTTCTTATCAAGGGAGCCATTTTATCGTACAGATCGATAGCCTCTTGACTTGGGACTATGTCTCCTAAATTTCTTAGATTTCCCAAACTTTTCGATATTATGGTTTGGGCAATAATAACAACGTCTCCATCTTCTAATGAGATACTGTTTTTCGTTAAAGCATTAAAAATTATTATTGGAATATTGTCGCCAGGCTTTATTAGGGGGATATCTTCTACCCCAATAATTTCTATTTTTCCTTTCATATTCTTAAATCTTCTTTTTTTAAAAATTAAATCTTATAGTTCTTTAAATCTGAATCCTTGCTTTTCGCGAATTTTTCAAATCTAACTGGAATCGCACAACACGCTGAGAAGAAATTGAAAACAACATCAGGATCATTTTTTTTTACCCATTTTAATGTATTTTTTGAAGGTATTTCAATCCTATTTATCCCAGATTTAATTGCATATTTTTCTATATCTAATTTCACTTCCCCTCTTGGTCTCATACACCCTAAGGAAATTTCTGCGTCTGGGTAGACAAATCTAGTAACCGCAATAATTTTTGCGATATCGCTTGGTTGAGGTCTAAGAAATTTATTTACAGAATTATTTGGAGGGATTAAAGCAATCAATACTATTAAAGAGGGGTCTAGTCCCGATTCTTTCAAAAACTTAATTGTTTCCAATTCTTTGTGAATCTTGCCATAGAATAACCCTATACATATATGAGGAACTATATTTATACCATATTTTTGCATGAGACTGATTGATTTTTTATAATCGTCAATATCTTTATTTAAATGGTAAATATTGTTTATTACATCTCTATCCATAGTAATATCAAACGAAACGATATCAACCCCCGCAAGTGCTAATTGCTTTGCAGTTTCTTCATTAAGCAACCCCGTATGAGCGTTGATTATTAAATTCGTTTTCTTCTTGATTTCTTTAATGGTATCTAGAAAGTTTAATAAAGGTACTGAACCATCGGGAAGACATCCTCCAGAAAGTAAAACACCAATTCCATCTTTTTTGTATAATTCTAACAAGTAGGATTTTAATTCGGAATTGTTCAGGATAGGTTTCATACCATCTAAATATTTTTTATTACAATGTTCGCAGTGTAATGAACATTCACTTCCAGTAATGCTTATAGCTGGAAACCGTTTATTAGGGATATAAATTTTTATTAGATTTCCAAATTTTCTCTTCTTTACTTTGTAAGCAAGATTTAAAATTGGTTCTAATTCTCTATTATCAAGTTTTAACAATTTTTCATAATCTGACCATGTTTGACTACCTAATTCAAATCTCTTAACTAAATCTTTAATATCATTCATATTTTTCCAGCCAATTCTTATTTGAATATTTTTTAGACACAAGTTTATCTGCTAAATTCAATTCATAATCTGTGAAATTTCCGTCTATTAATTTAATTCCTAATGTCGCCTCGAAACCGGCCTTAAGATAGAACAAGAATTTCGTTTCATCATAATGTTCTAATCGTTCTTTGATGCCGATGCACTTTGCATAAACAGATTTCACCATTTTAGTTTTCCCTACATTGTAGGGTGCTTTTAAAACGGAATACATAAGGTTAGGATCAAGTTCTAATAAAATTGTTCCATGTTGAAGGAGATACCCCTTCTTTCTTATTTGTGCATTTCCTGAAAATTTCTTTCCGTCTAAAAAAATAGCAGGGCAATGAATAACTCCTTTTTGAGGCTGCAAGCCATATTGTGTTAAAGCATTAACAATCCCCGCCTCAATAATTTCAAATTGCTCAATCACATTCTTAGCATCAAGGTTTTCTAGAAATTTCAAAGGACATACAATAGAATATGTAATTTCACGAGTACTATCATGGAATACAGCACCACCTCCTGTTATCCTCCGTAAAACATTAAAACCGTTCTCTCTGACAGCATTCAAATCTACTTCGTTAGAAATACTTTGATTTCTTCCAATAGATACCGTTGATGGCTCCCATTTGAAAAATCTTAGAGTGCTAGGAATTTTTTTTTCAATGGCTGCATTTAGTATTGCTTCATCTAAAGCCATATTCCAATATCCATTTCTCGTTTCTAACGGAAGAAATCTCCATTCTTTCAAGCCTTTTACCACTCTATTTATGAATAGTATTCATTAAACTTTTAAAAATTTCATCCATCTCATGTGTTAATAATGTTCTAGGATAATTATAAATAGGACCCGAAGGTTTTGATGTATAGTAAGGGCGGTTACAACCGGGACAACCCGAAGTTAAAAACGCATCGGAATTGCTAATAATTTGCCATAACTCCTTCTCATTTAAATTAAACTTAACAATTTCACCAAAATTATTAAAAGTAAAATCTTTAAGAGTTCTATTATTGCTCACTAGAAGATATCTCCCTAATTGTATTTTTCTAAAGTTAAATAAATTCGGTTGGCTTAAATTTTCAAGTAATGTCCCTTTTATAGGCATAAATGCAAAAAGACTTACTCTTATTCTTAAGTCGTGAAGTTCTTTAATCATTTTCAAGATTGCAATCGCAGTTTCTCCCAATCCCACGATTAAATGCGTTGTAACATTTCCCTCTCCAAAAATTGTAAGCGCTTCTTTGAGATTTTGAATGTGGTTACTCCAATTATAAGGACCTCTAACTACTTTTCCTTTTACCCGTTCAAAAATCTCAGGAGTAGCACCATCAAGAGCTATACCTACCCGATCCACACCAAGAAGTTTTAATCTTTCTAAATTATCTTTACCCATAGGTGGTATTGCTATAGATATTGGAATGTTGCATCTTTTTCTAATCTGGGAAACGATTTCTATAAGATCTTGAAAATTTTGCAAATAATTTAAAGTTTGGATACAAATTCTTTTAAATCTTTTTGTAGGGGGCATATAATTCAATTTCGTCAAAAAATCTTTAAAACTAAAAACTGGCCAACTAACTCGTGATAATAATTCAATGGAACTTCCTGATTCTCTAGCTTGGGGACAGAAACCGCAATTTGCTGTACAATGGCCATCTTTATAAGTCATTAAATAACATGTCGTTGGAATATCCTTAAATCCTTTACTTTCGTATAACCCTAGTACTGAAGCAGTACCTATCGACACTCTAATCTTATCTATTGCCATTATTAAAATGAAAATTTTAGTGAGGAATACCTTTTTGATAAAGAATATACCTTAATTCAAAAAAAATTTATTGTTTAAATTATTCATGTTTATATTTTAATAAGCAACGTTAAAAAATTGATTTTGATTTAAAATGGTTAATACTGAATATGATTTTCAAAAAATTGAGGAAAAATGGCAAAATATATGGGAACTTGAGAATATTTTTGAAGTTAAAGAAGATTTGAACAAAAAGGGAAAAGAAAAATATTATGTACTAGAGATGTATCCATATCCAAGTTCTGATTTACATATTGGACACCTACGCAATTATTCAATAGGGGATTCATTTGCAAGATTTAAAAGGATGAAAGAATTTAATGTTTTATATCCAATGGGATATGACAGTTATGGATTACCCGCAGAAAACGCAGCTATTGATCACGGAGTTGATCCCGAAGAGTGGACAAACTTAAATATAAAATCAATTCAAAAACAACAAAAACGGATAGGACTTTCATACGATTGGACTCGAATGATCTCTAGTCACGATCCTAATTATTACAAATGGGATCAGTGGTTCTTCTTGAAAATGTATGAAAAAGGTTTAGCATACCGACAAGAAAGCTATGTTAATTGGTGTCCAAAATGTATAACAGTATTAGCTAACGAACAAGTACAAAGTGGTAAATGTTGGCGTTGTAATTCTGAAGTTGAACAACAATTTTTAACTCAATGGTTTTTGAAAATTCGTGATTATGCTGAAGAACTCTTAGACGGTTTGGATACGGTGGACTGGCCAGATAAAGTGAAGATTATGCAACGAAATTGGATATCTAAATCGGAAGGAAGTACCATACGATTCCCAATTGCTAAAGAGGACAGAACCATTGACATCTTTACAACTAGAGCTGACACATTGTTTGGCGTAACCTTTATGGTTTTCGCACCAGAACATCCTTGGATAAAAGAATGGGTAAAAGGAACGGAATATGACGAATTATTTGAACAGTTTTATAATGATGTAATGAAACAAGATAAATTTGAAAGAACTAATATTGATATTGAGAAGAAGGGGATGTTCATTGGTAAACATGCTATTAATCCAATAACTAAGGAAGAAATTCCGATTTATATTGGGAACTTTGTTATTTACGAATATGGTGCTGGAGCCGTTATGGCCGTCCCTGGACATGATCAGCGCGATTTTGAATTTGCCAAGAAGTATAATATTCCAATAAAAGTTGTTATTCAACCATTTGAATATGAATTAAATGCGGATAGGATGACTAGAGCTTACATTCGGGATGGAATTCTAGTTAATTCTGATGAATTTAATGGCATGGAAAACCGATCTGCAATAGATTCAATTTCAAAAAAGCTAGAATTAATAGGAATGGGAGAAAAAACTGTAAATTACAAATTAAGAGATTGGTTAATTTCACGGCAACGTTATTGGGGGTGTCCAATACCAATTATTTACTGTGACACTTGTGGAATCGTCCCCATCCCATATGATGAATTACCGGTAGAGTTACCAAAAGATATAAAATTCACGGGAAGAGGAAATCCGCTAAAAACAAGTGAAATTTATGTTAATGTTCCATGTCCAAAATGTAGGAAACAAGCAAAAAGGGAAACAGACACAATGGATACATTTGTAGATAGCTCTTGGTATTTTTTTAGGTATTGCGATCCCGATGAGAAGGATTTACCATACAAAAAAGAAATCGCAGATTATTGGATGAATGTTGATCAATATATTGGTGGAATAGAACACGCTATTATGCATTTATTATACGCTCGATTTTTTACTAAAGTAGCTCGAGATATCGGTCTTCACTCATTTAGTGAGCCTTTCCAGCGTCTTTTAACTCAAGGAATGGTTAATAAAGCACATCCTTTCTGTCCTGAATGCGAAACCTTCGCATTGAAAGCAGAAATGCACAATAAAAAGTGTAACCGATGTGGAACGGATTTTATTTTAAAAAGTGTTAAGATGAGTAAAAGTTATGGCAATACTGTAGATCCTATTGGAATTATGAACAAATATGGAGCAGATGCAGCTAGATTATTTATTTTATTTGGAGCAAGCCCTAAATCTGGATTAGAATGGTCTGATGAAGGTGTAGATTTTGCTTATAAATTTGTAAAAAACACATTTAAATTATTAATTGAATCCCCTGAAATAATCCGAAAGAAAAAAACGATTAGAGACACACTTATTGAATATAATCTTAATACAACAATAAAAAACGTAAGTGAAGCCTTAGAGAAGATTTCAATTAGAGATGCCATTAACGAAATAATCCAATTTACTTCCGAACTAAATAGATATAAGTTTGAGGGAGTTAATAACGAAATTTTTGACAATTGTAAAGAGAATTTAACTCTATTACTTCATCCGTTTGTACCTCATATGACTGAGGAAGTTTGGGAGCAAATGGGAAAAAAGGGCTTTTTAAGTTTAGCTATTTGGCCTAGCTACGATAAAAATACTCTTTCTGTTGAAAATGATTACAAATGGAATTTAATGAATAATACTATTGATTCAATTAATCATATAATTCAAATTATTAAGAAAGAAAAGCTAAATGAGATCATTATTATTATTGCAGCTGAATGGAAATTCGATTTAATGCTGAAACTTCTCTCCTTAGCAGAAAAATCAAAAGATCAAAGAGAAATAATTGGAAATTTAATGGAAAATCAAGAATTTAAAACTAAGGGGAAATTTATTTCTCAAACAGTCATTAAAGTATTGAAGAATCTTGGGAAATTTGTTAAATCACCAATCAATACCATGGAAGAATTTGATTTCTTTTTTGAGATCAAAAATATTTATGAAAAGAAATATAAATGTAAAGTAACAATTATCCCAGAAAATGAATCGCAAGAAAAGAAAGCGTCCCAAGGGTTACCTGGAAAACCTGCGATAATAATAAAATAAGAGATTTAACTCCGTTTTTACCCTTTTATATTCTTGGAATTTTTATTAGCTTTTTTAAGTAAACTATGTAATTAACTCAATTAATTTAAATATATATTGCTAAATCTATAATTATAGATTAAATTATATTTCAATCTTCAAATTTTTCTTAGATTTTAAATTAATATGACATTTTATGAGTTATCAGTTATTACCACTACAGGCTTTCCATATTATAATTTAATTCTAAATACTCCTCCAAGCGGTGTTAATTTAAATTTAAGATTTTTTGACTTCACGCAACAGAATTTAGAACCATTGACGAAATTAGATCCCGTAAGCTCATTTGAACTCAATGCAGGATTACTTTCTGCACTGTTTGAGTTTGCTAGGAATATTGATAAAAAGATTGAAATATTAGAATTTAAATCTAATAAAAAAAATCCTGGTCATCCCGATAATAATCTATATGAAGGTGATGTATTAATCACGACCCAATCTGAGTCATATCTCCTTCAAAAGTCAGTTAAAGCAAAAATCAAAATTATTTATAACTTAGTTATCGCAGATAAAATTCCTCTTGATTCAGCCCTAGAATTGCTACAAAACGAAGAGGATAAAATTATCGAGATTCTAACTGATAAAGAAGCTAGAAACCGCGTAGACGCACAAAAGAAAGCGATAAATAGTTTAGCAGACGATTTTTTAAAAGAAATGAGTAGTTATGGGCTTAAAGGTATCTGTATAACATCGTTTGATCTTTCACCAATCAAGAGTTTCGGGACTTTATTTTCATTGGCAGATATAGACGCTATTCTAAGAAACATTAGCGTATTTCCGAATATGTCAACACTTGAATGGATTTACCGACAATCACATTTTTCAAATGAACAGTTATGGGTATATATAATAAAATCAGGAGTTGGTCCAACTATTAATGGACTGTTTGAGCCTTATTTTTATTTACTGTTTGCTGATCCACAATCATATTTAGGTGAGTTTCCAGGAAAACTTGCATCTATGTTTGATCAAATTTTAGGATAAATTAAATAAAAGTGTGTTAGATCTTAAAAATTAGAATCATTTGCAGCTTCAATTATAACACCTAATGACTCTGCTTGAAGAGAAGCACCCCCTACTAAACCGCCATCGATGTTTTCCTTTTCGAAGATATATTTTGCATTACTGGGTTTTATAGAACCTCCATATTGGATTCTGACAACTTTTGCAGTTCTACTATTATAAACATTTGTAATCAACTCACGTATAAATATATGAATTTCTTCAGCTTGTTCCGGAGTAGCAGTTCTTCCCGTCCCAATCGCCCAAATTGGCTCATAAGCTATAACCGTTTTCCGCAATTCTTCATCACTCAAGTCTTTAAATGAAAGTCTAAATTGTTTCTCTATAAATTCTTTTGTTTTATTGGTTTCTCTCTCATTTAAGTGTTCTCCAATACATACAATAGGATTCAGGTGAAAACTCAAAGCCTTTTTTAATTTTTTATTTACGATTTCATCGGTTTCTTTTAAAATATCTCTTCTTTCGCTATGACCCAAAATAACATAGCTACATCCTAACTCTTTCAAGAATATAGGGGAGATTTCACCGGTAAAAGCACCTTTTTCCTCAAAATACATATTTTGTGCTCCTATCATTATGTTCGTATTTTTAGTGAGTTCAATCATCGGAATTAAAGCTGTATATGGTGGAGCAATTACAATATCGACGTTGTTTATGTTTTTCACAAGTGGAATCAACTTTTTTAGCATATCTGCAGCGTCAGAAGGTAAGCCTTTATTCATTTTCCAATTTCCACCGATTATTGGTCTTCTCATCAATAATTCACCTATTAATATTTTTATATACTATATAAAGCTCATCTACTATTTCAATTTAAGCTTCATTATTATTAAGGGATGTTAATTCCCTGAAAATTTTTCTAAAAAAGAGTAATGAAGAAGTTTATTCTTCTTTTTTAATTTTTTCCTCTAATTTTGTAGCTTCTAATAATTTTCTTACTTCTTCTACATCTGGAGGAATTACTTTTGGCAATCCGAGTTGATCTCTTCTTCTTTCTATCGCAGGTTGCATTGGGATGGCTTTACCACTTTCTAAAATAGCGGAAGCTTGCGTTGTATAGTAATCGGGTGCTTCACCTTTTTCAACGCTAAGATTTTTTAAAATGGTAAAAATTTCTGTGAGCTCCACTTTTTGAGGACAAACTTCATCGCAAGTATCACATACTGTGCATCCCCATATATTGAAAGCATTTTCTTTACCAAATATTTTCTCTTTTAACCCAAGAAGTGCATCTAAAATAAGTCTTCTAGGATTATAACGCCCATTTGTTATCTGTGCTACAGGACACGCTCCACTACACGTAGCACATTGATAACAATAAGCTAGCGTATTACCAATGTCGGATTGTATAATTTGATTTCGAAATTCAAAATCTATTGTTGCCATAATCGTTGATTTAGTTTTATTGTTACTTACTATCATAAATCTATCTTTAAATTTTAATCATATCTTTTTATTAAGATTCAAAAAATATTAGGTGGGTAGATACTTTCTAAAAAGAATTGGCTTTCTACATTTTATTATCAATAAATAAAAAAAAATTTAGATGTGTTATAGGAGTTTGTTTAGGATACTGTATTTATAGTTTAAATTATACTATTTAATTCATTTTTCCAACAATTTCTCTAATAGTACTTTCATTTCCCGCTCCAATCATTATTCCGTTCTTAACAAGCGGTTGACCTTGAATTTCAATAATACCGTCAAATAAATCTCCATTTTTGAAGAAAAGCAGTGTCGGAATAGCAGTTATACCAAATTTATTACCGAGGGCCCTATTTTGGTCAAGATCAATTTTAATTAGCTTAAATAGACCTTCATCATTAAGTTTCTCCAAAATTGGACTTAGAAATTTGCATGGTCCACACCATTGCGTATAAACATCTATAATAACATTTCCTTCCTTCATACTATCAGCAATTTCAATCCCAAAATCTTTCAGTTCTTCGATTCTCGTCATGATTAATCAGTTTGATAATTTCAATATTTTTAAAAGTAGATTGTAAGTGTGTATGTTTAATATTAGTCAAAATAAATATTTAATTGCTTTTATTAATATCAATTATAAAACATCAATATACATCTAAGAAAAGTAGTGTATTTTTTTTCACAGCTAAATTAATTGGCAAAAAATCAATTCTACTACATTGAATAACAATAGTCGCGGAAATTTTAGTAATTATGAAGTGAAAGAATCCTTACTTTTAATTACTTTCAATTGAGCTATTAACCAACATAATTCTTCATAAGTGGAAGAAGATTTAAAGATTTCTTGCGTTTTTTTCTCTAAATCCTTCTTTAAAGTGCTTTTTGAACCTTTTAATAAATCGAGCTGTAACTGAGCTAATAATCTACATAACTGTTTATAAGATTTTTTCTCTTGAGATAGCTTATGTGTCGCAATAGTGATTTCTGCTTCTAAATCTGGATCTAATCCTGCCTCAACAAGCTCTACAGTCTCTTCATATTGTATTTCTAGTTCTGCTCTTCTATCTAGATTCTGTCTAGGGCTTATACCTTTCTTTAATAAATCCTTAATAGCTATAAATGCCCCATATTCTTTATTTTGAACAATAGTTTGAATATTAGCTGTGTTTTCCTTTTTGTTGTTCAATAGTTTTGCTTTGGTTAGTGATAAATCCCTTCTCTTCTTAGGTATTTTTGATCCAAACCATAAATACATTGTTTTAGAATCATCAATTAAAAAGACTTCATTATCTTTAAAATCGGCTTTATTAATCTTTTTTAACCCTCCCCTTACACCGACACTGTACAATTTCATATGCAATTTCATTTCAAATTATTTTTATAAACTAATAATCAGAATATCTTTTAGCTTTAAGGATATCTAAAAAAATAAATCCTTAAATTTTCAAGGATTTTTCTGTTAAAATTTCTACCTTAATCTTAGAATCTTTCTTCGCCATAACATCTTTAAAAGAATTTAAATCCTTATCCCAATTGTGCATTGGAACAACTATTTCAGGTTGGATATCTACAGCAGCATCAGAAGCTTCTTCGAAATCCATAGTATAAGTTCCTCCACATGGAAGTAGTGCGACAGTTATATTTCTTTTTTTTAGATCTTTCATTTCTGGAATTCTTTCAGTGTCACCAGCATGATAAACGCTTTTACTGGCCGATTCTATTATAGTCCCAGTCCAATTATTGCCTTTTGGATGGGTGCTTTTCTTTATTGTATATGCTGGGAAAAGTTCTATGGTAAAATCTTTATAAGCGAACTCTTCTCCGATTTCTAAAGCTTGTCCATCAAATTTTTTTAAGCTACTTTCAATACTAGCAGGACCTAATAAAATTGTATCCTCTTGCCAAATCTTCTTAATATCCGATCTCGAAAAATGATCTCCATGCGTGTGAGACGAGACTATAATATCAGCTTTTTCTTCTCCATCTTTAATGTTATAAGGATCTAAATAGATAATCCTACCACTAAATATTTTTATTTTAAAACAGGCATGACCTAGCCAAAAAATTTCCATTTGAGTGTCTATATTAGTCACCTCAATATCTTTTCATGAAATTTTATTTATTATGTCTATAAATGATTTACAAGATTATAATTCTTGCTTGAAAATCATACTAATCATATACGATTCGAATTGAAAATATTAATATTGATGTTTATTTTTCATTTATTATTCAACTACAATTCCCTATAGAGTGTGAAGAATGAATTTAACAAGAGATGATTTGACACAATCAGATGCTACTATGAATCAAATGCGGAATATGGTATATCACCTAGAACGGTTTATGAAAATTAATGGTGTGACTGAAACGAGAGATAACCTTAAGAGGATGGGAAGAAATATTGCAAGAACTTACGTAAAATATTGGAAACCGATAGATAGTATTAACTTATCAAATGTGAGAGATGCTATCACAACAATCTATAAACATATCTTAAATAGTACCGTTTCAATCGAAATTGATAAATTAAATAAAACGATTACGGTTCGAGACAACGATTGTTCTTTATGCAAATACAATTTAGACGATATCGATGTTGCGGGATGTGAAATTATTGCAGCAATGGTATCAGAAATTATAACTCTGATTAATAAAGAAAAATCGTTATTAACCCTGGAACCATTTGATATCCTTGAATCTCGAACATTTGGTCACAAATCGTGTATTCAAAGTTTTAAATACAAAGAGGAGGGTGTTTAAAAATGGGGGCAGTTCAATGGTTATTAAAAAAAATCACGAAAGTATTTGGTAGAAACACTACTTCTTTATTTTACGTTCTTCTCTATCGCGAAATATTAAAAGAGATAAATAATATTACGAAAGATGAAGAGGATAGTATTGTAATTCTTCGAGAGATCGGTAAGAAAGCTGCCACAGAATCATGTGAACGTCACACAACTGTTTTTAAATGGATGCCTGGGAGCCCAAGAAAAGTAATTGAATATTTTGAACTTTTATGGGTTGTTGTTTTTGGAAAGGAATTAGAAGAGGGGGACTTAACTTACGAGGAACTTCCTAAAGAAGGCTCTAAATATAACGATTATCTTGTTACGATAAAAAGCTGCCCACTTTGTGCTGGATATGGAGTAGATGATGAAGATACTTTCAATTTTAAAAAAATAAGCAATCAAGATACTGAAGGTCTTGCGTGTGGTTTAACGGGAATGTTAGAAAGCGTTGCTAATTTCATACTTAAAATAAAAAGAAGCGATTATAGAATTAATATAGTAGAGCAGAAGTGTTTAGCGAAAGGTGAAGAACATCTTCAGTTTATGTGTAAAATTTATGATTCTCTGGAGTGGAAAGAGCTAAGCTCCGTTCGAATTCAAGATAAAATTAAATCTGGAGTTAAATTTGAAGAATCTATTGAAGAAGATGTTGTTCAAGAAACTAAGTTAGACATTATTGATAAACTTCAAGAAGTTTTATCTCTTGATAAAATTGAGGAACTGCTTGATGAACCCTTAGAAGGTATTAAAAGTAAAGTCGCTGAGATCATTGAAGATAAATTAAACATGGAACCAGAACACTTTTTCGATTATTTTAGAAATTATGAGGACGACCTATTAAGAATCATTGGTTATCTCGCAGTTCACCTGCTTAATGAATATGGGGGATTAATCGAAAAAACTTTAAAAAATACTACCTTTGCTAAAATAGCGGGGTATCTTTTCAAACAGCTAAGAGAATTTGTGTTATTATTCATCCCTATTGATGTTATAAACGATTATCATCAATTATTAATAAGTTTTCTCGATGGTTAGCTCCAGCAGAGATGGTCGAGAATGTAAGACAATTCTCGGGTAAAGATGATCTTAATTTTCTCTTTGAAGGAGCCCAAATGGCGCTTGAAAATTTAGGAATTGACTTTTCAGAGTTAAAGGATAATGTTTGGGAAGAATTAAGAAAGGAAAGAGAAAACGGTTTAATTTCTTCGGATCAATCAATGATGGAAAAAACTGAAGAAAACATCCCAAAAATTATTAGGATTTTCCAAGAAATTTTAATGTTGTTAAGCGATATTTTAACGCTTCCAATAAGAGTATTAATTTCTGAGGGTCATTACGGTCTAAAAACTGCTATTAATTCTGTAGTATCTGAAGAAGAAGGGTTGTTCGGCAGTATAAAAGATAGGATTGACACAATTTTTGATTATGTTCAAGAAATTAGGCAATAATCAAAGATGATAAGATAAAAAAAAAAGAAAAAAAAATTATTTTAATTTAAGTTCTTAATCCTAAATACATCCACAAAGCAAAAGTCATCATTAACCCTCGAACGAATCCGATCGCTATACCAGGGGGAACTATTGAATCTAATGCTCCACAAACCACAAAAATTATAAATCCTACCGCTAAATAAATAAATTTTTTTCTCAATGCACCAGTTGCTTGTTTGGCTTTTATTAAAAAACCAATACCTAGAAAAACTAGAGCAAAAACGAGAAATAAAGCAATTAGTAGAAATGTTGGATGTGTTCTAACAAAACTAGCGTCTATTAAATCCTCACCTGGATTAAGTAGAGTCCATGTGAAGGAATCTGTTGTTTGAACCCAAAGGAAGTATTCGAATACAGCTCCTAAAACTATAAAAACTCCAATTAATATCCATTTTTTTTTTGGTATTAGAAGTTCGCCACCGAGCCACATCGCGAAAACCAATGCTGGGGCAACCCACATATAACTTAACAACGAAT
>Ga0255055_10001260_pt1 | contig 18877 bp, 17 predicted proteins | sample JV7_2_27_MG_FD_188633 | JGI IMG/M metagenome (GOLD analysis project Ga0255055, IMG submission 188633) | Seawater microbial communities from Jervis Inlet, British Columbia, Canada - JV7_2_27 | ecosystem: Environmental > Aquatic > Marine > Inlet | place: Canada: British Columbia | collected... | reverse complement strand
TTGGTCAACGTAGTAACCAGACAACGCTCTCCCTTGTCTACCCTCGTTTTTATTTGATAAATAAGGTCGTCTATTTGCCCCTTAACTGGCTTAACCTCCACAGTAGGCTCCAGCAACCCAGTGGGGCGGACCAATTGCTCCGCTACTTGCTGGCTTCGCTCATATTCATAGGGCCTGGGCGTAGCAGAAAAGTAAATAACCTGGTTGATGTGCCTGTTGAATTCCTCGAAGTTCAGTGGGCGATTGTCCATGGCTGAAGGGAGGCGGAAGCCATAATCAACCAGCGTCTGTTTTCTAGACACATCGCCGTGGTACATGCCCCTTATCTGAGGCAAGGTCATATGTGATTCATCAATGAACAACAAGAATTCAGGAGGGAAGTAATCCAGTAAAGTCCAGGGTGTGCTTCCGGGTGATCGCCTTTGAAGATGTCGTGAGTAATTTTCCACGCCGGTACAATATCCCACCTCTCGAAGCATTTCAATATCGTAATTGGTCCGAGCCTCGAGCCTCTGAGCTTCCAGTAGTTTCTCCTGGCTCTGAAATTCCTTTAATCGTTCCTCTAGTTCGATTCTTATATCCTCAATTGCCGCCATCAACTTATCCTGAGAGGTAACAAAGTGCCTTGCTGGATAAATATCTACTTGATCAGCATTAGCCAGCACTTCACCGGTCAGTGGGTTGACCTCTACAATACGCTCAATCTGGTCCCCCCAGAACTCGATCCTCAAGGCTGTTTCCTGATACGCTGGCTGAATCTCCAGAGTGTCCCCTCGAATACGGAATCTGCCTCTGGTGAAATCATAATCATTTCTTTCGTATTGCATATCCACCAAACGGTGGACTAGCCTATCTCGCTTGAAGTGTTTGTCCTTTTCAATGGTAAGAGCAAAGCTGTGATACTCTTCAGGTGCACCCAGACTATAAATGCAGGAAACCGAAGCGACAATAATGACATCTCGGCGGGTAAAGAGAGACATGGTTGCGGAGTGCCGTAATTTGTCAATTTCGTCATTTATGTCGGTTTCCTTCTCAATATAGAGATCGGTACTTGGGATATAAGCCTCCGGCTGATAATAGTCATAGTAGCTAACGAAATACTCTACTGCATTTTCCGGAAAGAATTCCTTAAACTCGGTTGCCAGCTGAGCAGCCAGGGTCTTGTTGTGACAAATAACCAGGGTTGGCTTTTGGATTCTCTCGATGATATTAGCCATAGCAAATGTTTTGCCGCTGCCAGTGACACCCAGCAATGTCTGTTCACGGTAATCCTTCGTTAGTCCTTCAACCAGCCTATCGACTGCCTGAGGCTGATCACCGGTAAGACCGAAATCAGAAACTATCCTGAACTGTGGCATTTGGAGTTAATCACCGCAATAATAAACAACTGATAAACCTTAATATATAAGAAAAAACGGAATCTGCATAATCCGACGCAAGAGTAACGCCATTTATAGATGTCATGTTAAGTCGAGGTCTTGTTTGAGACATTGAGCCATGCTACAATTTTAACATCCTGATAGAGAAGAAAGGAAACTGAAGACATGAAGTCCTACGAGGAACTGGCTAAAGAACAGGCGGACAGAGAAAGCACCCTCTTATCCAAGTTAATGGGAGAGGCTGGGATAGAAGAACTAGCTGATTTTGAAGCTGGATTAAGTGGGCGGCAAAGTGAAATCTTATTCAAGATAACCACCGAAATGGAAGATACTCAGAATGCCCTGAACCAGGTCGAACAGCTTGCCCAGAGACTCAGGAAGCATCTGGAACGGTTGAAAAAACTACATCGAACTCTCTCTGAGTAAGGTAAATTCACAAAGAAATTGCGCAATGCAGTCTGAATCGAGAAAATTGGTTAGACTACGTTTTGCGCCCAGTCCCACAGGATATCCACATTTAGGCAATATCAGGACTGCTCTATTCAACTGGCTCTTTGCTCGCCATCATAGCGGCAAGTTTATCTTACGAATTGAAGATACTGACATGACGCGCAAGGTAGAAGGTGCCGTGGAGGTTATACTAGATAGCCTGAAGTGGCTGGGACTAGACTGGGATGAAGGGCCTTATTTCCAATCACAACGATTGTCTATTTACAACGAAATCGCCCGTAAATTGCTTGAAGAGGATAATGCCTATTTGTGTTACTGCTCTCCAGAGCGGTTAAGCAAAATGCGCCAAGAACAGGCAAGACAGAAACAGCCGCCGAAATATGATCGCCTTTGCCGAGATCTAACGCAAGACGAAAGAATGCAGTTGCAGGCAAAAGGTATGAATCCCGTAGTTCGCTTTAAAACCCCTCTTGAAGGCGAAACCACTTTCTGCGACTTAATTCACGGAACAGTGACCTTCAAACACGATGTCCTGGACGACTTTGTCTTGCTCAAGTCAGACGGTTATCCCACATACCATCTAGCGAGTGTTGCAGATGACCATTTAATGGCTATCTCGCATGTCCTCAGGGCTGATGAATGGCTTTCCAGCGCCCCTCGCCATGTTTTGCTTTACCAGGCTCTAGACTGGCAGGCCCCGCAGTTTGCTCATTTGCCTATGATTCTGGGACCTGACCGGGCCAAACTATCCAAAAGACATGGTGCAACTACCATCACCGAGTATCAAGGGCAGGGATACCTCCCGGAAGCCATGGTCAATTTCTTGGCGCTTCTGGGCTGGTCGTTTGATGATAAGACGGAGTTATTGTCCCAGGAAGAATTGATGAAGCACTTCTCTCTGGAAAGGGTAGGGAAAACAGCAGCCGTCTTCAATAAAGATAAACTGGAATGGATGAACGGAGTTTATTTGCGCAAACTGAATCTGGGAGAATTTGTCCAGCAAGCCATGCCATTCTTGGATAGGAATTTACCGGAGTCAGTTGAGCGGCCATTGAACTTAGATTATGTTAGCCACGTTCTCTTTCTCGTTCAGGAACGAGCCAAAACTCTAGCTGAAGTTCCTCCGCTTACTAGTTTTTTCTTCCTTGACGAGCTGCAATACGATATAGGCTTGCTTTTAAGTAAAGAGGTGGATGCTAAATCGGCTACTAAGGCTATCACAACTACTCTGCAAGTATTAGAAGAAATAACCGCCTGGGATGCCACTACACTCGAGGATATTCTGCGTCCCCTGGCTGCAGAACTGGGCTTAGGAACAGGGAAATTCTTCGGTTTATTGAGGGTAGCTGTTACAGGGCGAGTTGCAGCACCACCATTGTTTCAGACCATGGCAGTATTGGGAGAAGAGAAATGCCTTAAGCGGTTGAACATGGCAAAGCAACAGCTATCCACTTATTTAAGCTAGAATGCCATAGAGCCAAGTATCAGGGCTCTGAATATCCTTAACTCTTTCCGGCTTGCCGAGTCGGTCGAATTTTCGCAGTCCCTGCTTTGGAAACCGAGAGGGTATTGACAAAGCTTTGTTCTTATAGTATCAATATATGTATAGCATAATTATAAGGAGGGCATGATGGCAACAGCTTATTGTATGAAGTGCAGGAAAAAGGTAGAGATAAGAAATCCCCAGCGCGTTATGCTCAAGAACCGCAGACCGGCGACCAAAGGTGTTTGCCCTAGCTGCGGCACAAAAGTGTTCAGAATAGAGAAAGCCTAGATTTTTGCCGCGCTTCCTGGATGTTGAGGGGTCACGATTGGATAGCGCTGTTATTTGTGCGTGCGTGAATTTCAAAGGCGAGTTAGCTTGAATCTATGGGGGGCTCTATCGCCTTGGCACCTTTCTAGGGATAGTCTCAGAAAGTAAAGACCAGATAGTTGGTTATCTTGCTAAGGTTGCGGTCAAGTCTTATATATCTGTATGCCTTTGATTCGAGATCCTCTAGAGCAGTTTCCAGCTTCTCGCTGAATGTATTTCCATTCCCTTATTAAATGTGCGCTAATTAACTTGTTCCCATGTGAAAATATTCAAGTCAGTGTGCAATTGCCAAAGCCCCACTCGATTCCATTGCCAGCCATACCTGGAAAATCTCCCATCCATTCTTCTGTCCTGTGCGCAGATCTCTTTTTGTGTTTGTCTCCCTTGCCATATTCCCCGTCGATTTCGAAAAAGCAAAAGAAAGGAGGAGATGTCGCCAATCATTTGAACGAGTATATTTGCTTGCAAACGACTGAAGTAATACACTTATACGACCTAAGACACCAAAAAAGACATCAGGGGCAAACTGCCTTGCCCTAGGTAAGGAATACATTAACTGGCAGAAAACGTTAGCAGGAGGCAAAAGAAAGCAGAGGCAATATGAAAGTTCTAGTTATTGGTTCGGGTAAAGTGGGTGCTGCAAGTGCCTGGGATCTAGTCAGAGATAGTGATGTGGAGATAGTAGGAATAGTAGATAGACGGAGAAGCAACCTTGAGAGGTTACAAAGATGGATAAATAGCAACAAGCTCAAACTGCATGTTCTCGATGTCAGTAATACCGCGGATATGAAAATGCTCATGAAAGAATATGACGCTGGCATCATTTCGCTACCTGCTAGAAAAACAAGCTATACGAGTGTCGAGGCTGCGATTGAAGTCGGATTAGATGTCGTTGACATACTCGAAGATTATCACAGACGACCAGACCCCTATGAGACGGAAGGCTTGAATACTCCCAATCAAATGACCCTGGAAGAGTATGGAGAATGCCTCCATGAGAGAGCCATGGAGAATGACGTGATATTGGTTGACGGATTAGGCTTTGCCCCCGGTCTAAGTAACATTACAGTTGGTGAAGCTATCAGGAAAATGGACACGGCCGAGTCGGCGATAGTGAGAGTCGGCGGCATCCCTGCCAAGGAAGCTAGTGTGAAATATCCCCTAAAATACATGATTACTTGGGCATTCGAGCATGTCTTAAGGCAATACATGATTCAAGTGGAAGTGATTAAGAATGGTAAGGTAGTGGAAGTACCGGCACTGAGTGGTCGTGAAAAATTCAGATTCACCAAATTTGGCAGGAATGAGGAATTGGAGTGCGCCGTGACCTCTGGCATGCCTTCTTATATCCATACGAGACCACAGCTTAATGAATTCGCCGAGAAGACTATCAGATGGCCAGGTCATTTTGAAGGGATAGATACACTCAAGGAATTTGGAATGCTCGACCTTACGCCTGTTGAGTTCAGGAGCATGAAGATAGCACCTCGGGATTTCTTATTATCCGTTATCGGGCCCAAGCTCAAGGCAGCAGACGGTGATGCTGATGTATGCGTTATGTGGAACACAGTGACTGGAACAAAAAACGGACACAAAATGAGAATAGATTATTATATGTGGGAGGAGGCGGATACAGAGAACGGAATTTCCGCTATGGGAAGAGTCACCGGCTTCCCTGCCGCAATAGCCGCCAAACTCATAGGGAGGGGAGAAATAGAAAAGAGAGGCATAGTGGCTCCCGAGGATGCTATAGAAGGAAGAGTCTACCAACATTTCATGGAGGAATTAACTGAAAAGAACATAACCGTACTCGAAGTTACCGAAACGAGTTAATTCGGGATGCTATAGACATTTGCTGAAGATGCTATGCGCCGGGGGCAATGCTAGCTAGAAAAGATTTTGTCGACATCGGGAATAGGCATACAGTGCAGAGACATGGGAAAGTATTATCTTTCCGGGAATGAGGCAATTGTCGAGGGTGCCATTAGAGCGGGATGTCGTTATTACGCTGGCTATCCTATTACCCCCTCAACCGAAATCATGGAGACGATTTCAGTCAGGTTCAATGAGATTAGAGGTGCATTTATGCAGATGGAGGATGAGATTGCCGCTATCTGCTCAATTATTGGGGCGTCATGGGCTGGTGCTAAAGCCATGACTGCTACATCAGGGCCTGGCTTCAGCTTGATGCAGGAAGGGATTGGATACGCTGCTATGACAGAAACACCAATCGTGGTCGTGGATGTTCAACGGGCAGGTCCCAGTACAGGACAGGCTACACGGGTGGCAAGTGGAGACATAATGCAGGCGAGGTGGGGTTCGTCCGGAGATTATCCGGTTATCGCCGTGTGTCCCTGGTCGGTGCAGGAAGCATATGAACAAACGATTAATGCCTTCAATCTTGCTGAGAAATACAGGGTTCCTGTTGTATTGCTTACTGAGGAAGCAATCGGTCATCTGCGGGAGCGAATAGACGTGGTGAAAGATATTGAGATATTCAACCGCAGGAAGAAATCAGGTGCAGCTCCGTTTGGTACTGAGGAAAGGGATGGAGTGCCACCCATGCCCACTTTTGGTGAAGGAGAGAAGGTGCTGGTGACTGGCTCCACGCATGACATTCATGGTTTCAGAAAAACCGACGACCCACTAGTCCAGGACAGATTGGTTTCAAGGTTAAGTGAGAAAATAATAAACAATAGGGAAAAAATCATTGACTACGAGGATTATTATTTGGAGGACGCCAGGGTAGTTGTTATCAGTTATGGCTTTACGGCAAGGAGTTCGCTATTTGCCGTTGAGGCTCTGCGGGCGGAAGGGAGAAAAATCGGGATGCTCAGGCTCAAGACTCTGTGGCCCTTTCCCGATAGCTTGAAAAAGATGATCGGCCCAAGGGCTGATGTATTGTTTGTTCCTGAGATGAACAAAGGGCAGATTGCCGGAGAGGTAAGCAAATATGTCTCTTGCCAGGTAGTAACGTTTACTCAAACTAATGGGGAAGTCATATACCCTGATGCCATTATAGAGCAATTGAGGAGGTACCTCTAATGTCCAGGGATATGCAACAATATCTGCGACCGGGATTAACTTCAACACCCTTCTGCCCCGGTTGTGGTCACGGAATTTTGATGGGATTGATTTTAAGGGCAATCCATCAGCTTGAGTTAAACATGGATGAGATGTTATTCGTCTCCGGTATAGGTTGTGCTGCCTGGATACCGAGCCCTCACTTCAATGCTGATACTCTTCATATTCTGCATGGCAGGGCTATTCCTGCTGCCACAGGAGCTAAGTTGTTTAACCCAAAATTGAGGGTGATGGTTGTCGGTGGGGATGGCGATTTAGCGGATATTGGGGGAAACCACCTTATTCATGCCGCACGTAGAAATATGGACGTGACTGTCATCTGTGCCAGCAATATGGTTTATGGGATGACCGGGGGTCAAGTCTCCTCTACTACATCTGTAGGTGCTTTTACGCAAACAACAACCCAAGGAAATTCTTATCAGCCACTTGACCTGTGCCAGCTTGTTATCGCTGCCGGTGCCAACTATGCAGCCCGCTATTCGGTAACTCAGCCATTTGCCCTGATAGCAAGCATCAAGAAGGCCTTACAAATTAATGGTTTCTGCTTCATCGAAGTTTTGTCACCTTGCCCGACCCAATTTGGCAGATACAACCAACTTGATACTCCTGTAGCTATGATCAAGAACCTGATGGAGAAGTGCATCACTAAGAAGAAGGCTATGAAGTTATCATCAGAGGAACTGAAGGGTAAGATAATAACTGGGGAGTTCACTAATGGAGCCGGTTAAGCAAGTCATACTGTGTGGTTTTGGGGGACAGGGTATTGTCCTGGCTGGCACCATACTAGGCCAAGCAGCCTTCAGTGATGGGAAATGGGTTAGCAGCACGAATTCCTATGGCTCAGCGGCCAGAGGGGGAGCTTGTCGGGCCGAAGTGGTGATATCTGAGAGGCCAATAGTCTTTCCCTTTGTTATTGCCGCCGATACGTTGATTGCCATGTACCAGACTGCTTATGACAAATATATCGGACGCGTCAAACCCGGTGAGGGAGTCGTGATTTATGATGAGCGGTTTATTCCTGAGGAGATGAAAGAATTAAGACATGTAGGGGTTCCTGCTACCGACACAGCAGTTGAGGAACTCGGTACCGGAATAGTTGCCAATGTAATCATGCTGAGCGCAGCCGTAGAAATGACCGACGTAGTTAGTAAAAAGGCGCTAGAATCTGCAATAAGAGGAATTATTCCAGAAAGATTGAGGCAGCTGAATCTAAAAGCTATGAATATCGGATTCAGACTGGGCGGACCCAGGTCCGATCAAATACACGGGAGATAAATAAGGAAAGGCGATAGGCTAACGCCGGTGGAAGGAAGAACACATATACCGATAATAGATCTGAAGAGGTGTCATATCTGTGACCTATGCCGACTACTTTGCCCTGACTTAGCCATAACAAGGAATGGCAATAGGAATCAGATTGAGATTGACTACAGCTATTGCAAAGGGTGCGGTATTTGTACCGCCGTATGCCCCAGAGGCGCTATTGAAATGATACTGGAGGATAGTGCTGGCTAATCTTCCACCCCAACCTTCGGTTTGAATGATATCCTATTTTGTGGCTCGATCTCCTGCATCGGAGAGATGCCGGTCACAGTCTTTGCTAATATATAGATGAGCCTCGGTCAGCTCGATATGCATGTCGAGAGATGCATTTGCCCCGTTCTATTGTGGTTAGCTTTTCATCGTTCATGATCGATTGCACGCCCCACTGATAAACGAGATGTCTTCCTACCTAGGCTCACCCGGCATTAGATATCAATGTTCTCTCCAGGCCCATCTTGTGCTGGAAGATTGAGACTTTTAATTCGTCTTGACTTGAGTTAGAATTTGGCAGATATGGCTCAGAAATATAGTCCTCACGAAGTCGAAAGGAAATGGCAGCATAAGTGGGCAGCTGACCATATTCATGAGGTAAAGGAAGATAGTGAGCGCCCGAAATTTTATGCCCTGACTATGTTCCCCTATACGTCAGGAGACCTTCACGTTGGCCATTGGTACGCCATGTCACCTTCAGACGTTTTTGCCAGATTCAAAAGGATGCAGGGCTATAATGTGTTGCACCCCATGGGCTTTGATGCTTTTGGCTTACCGGCAGAAAATGCTGCTATCAAACACGGAATCCACCCCTATGATTGGACAGTGAAGAATATAGATAATATGCGCCGGCAATTCAAGGGTATGGGGGCAATATATGACTGGAACCGTGAAGTAATTACTTGCCTACCGGAATATTACAAATGGACACAGTGGTTCTTCCTTAGATTCTATCACGCTGGCCTGGCCTATCGGGCTAAGGCACCTGTTAACTGGTGTCCTGAATGTCAGACAGTGCTGGCTAACGAACAGGTGGTAGGGGAAGGCTCGTGCGAGAGGTGCGGCACACCAGTGACCAAAAAAGAGCTGGAACAATGGTTTTTCAGAATTACTAAATACGCCGAGGAACTGCTCGATCATAGCCGTCTGGACTGGCCAGAACGCATAAAGATAATGCAGAGGAACTGGGTGGGCAAGAGCGAGGGTGCTGAAATTTCCTTCCGACTTGAGGATGCGAGTATAAAACAGACAGAGATAAAGGTATTTACCACCCGCCCTGATACTGTTTTTGGGGTGACTTTCTTCCTCCTGGCTCCAGAACATCCCTTAGTCCCTCAGTTAACTACTCCGGAGCATAAAGCTGAAGTAGACGAATATATTGCTTGGTGTCGCCGGCAAACTGAGTACGAACGGACAGCAATAGGCAGGGAGAAGACCGGAGCCTTTCTGGGAAGCTATATTGTCAATCCTCTAAATGGAGAGAGAGTACCTGTATGGATTACTGATTATGTGCTGCCAACCTATGGCACAGGAGCAGTAATGGCGGTACCTGCTCATGATGAACGGGACCTCGAGTTTGCCAGAAAGTTTGAGCTGCCTGTGCGGACAGTCATTGCTCCTCCCGGTTGGACGGGCGAGGAATTGTCGGAAGCATATACTGACTCAGGTACAATGGTAAATTCTGGAGAGTTTAGCGGCTTAACCAGTGAGCAGGGATATGAGGCAATCTGCAATCTATTGGAGGAAAAGAGATGGGGCAAACGTACAATTACTTACCGACTTCGTGACTGGCTTATCTCCAGGCAGAGGTATTGGGGAGCGCCCATACCTATGATTTACTGCGATAAATGCGGCATAATCCCCGTACCCGAAGAGGATTTACCCGTTCTGCTGCCTCCCAATGCGGAATTTAAACCTACTGGTGAATCTCCCCTGAAATATTGTCAATCATTCGTCAATACGACCTGTCCCAAATGCTCTGGGACAGCAAGAAGAGAAACCGATACTATGGATACTTTTGTGTGTTCTTCCTGGTATTTCTTAAGATACACCAGTCCCGAAACTGGTGATGCCCCTTTCAATGCTGACAAAATGAGGTATTGGTTGCCTGTGGATTTATATACCGGGGGTGCTGAGCACGCAGTCATGCATCTCCTATACGCTCGTTTCTTTGTCAAAGCATTGCGAGACATGGGCCTGGTCAATTTCGATGAACCCTTCAGTCGTTTATTCAATCAGGGAACCATAATTTGTAGTGGCGATAAAATGAGTAAATCTAGAGGCAACGTAATTGCGCCTGACGAATACGTGGCTGAGGGAGGAGCTGATGCCGTTCGAGGATATCTCATGTTTATCGGTCCCTGGGAACTGGGAGGGGAATGGAATGATAGAGGTCTTGTGGGAGTCAGTCGGTGGCTAAACCGAGTGTGGAGCCTGGCGACGACAGACTATTCTAGCCGTGTTGTTGATCTTGAGACTGAGAAAGAATTCCTGCATTTAATGCATAAGACAATTAAGGAAGTGACTGCTGATTTAGAGAGGCTCCGCTTTAACACCATGGTGGCCAGTCTTATGGAATTCAGCAACTATTTATCCAAAGTCAAAGAGCGTGGGATGGTGTGCGATTCTCTATGGCGGGAAGCTATTAGCCATTTCCTCCTTCTCCTTGCCCCCACTGCTCCTCACCTTGCTGAAGAATTATGGGCCAGAACCGGGCATTCCTATACCATTCATAATCAACCATGGCCTGAGTATGATCAAGAGTTAGCTAAGGAAGAAGAAATTACTCTAGTCATTCAGATAAATGGCAAACTTCGTGATAAGTTGCTTGCACCGGCTTCCATAAGCGAAGCTGAAGCCAAGGAATTAGCGCTGAATCGAGAGCGGGTGAAGGCCTATATTGATGGCAAGAAACTCACTAGAGTCATCTATGTCCCCAGGCGAGTGGTCAATATAGTTGTAGCTTCGTGAAATGAGCACAAAGGAGTAAGGTAAAATGAAGATAGCATTTATTGGCGGTGGTGCTATGGGAGAAGCGATAATCAAATGCCTTTTGACTAAAAGGGTGGCTGCGCCGCAAGATATCGCGGTTAGTGATATCAGTCTGTTGCGGCGTGAATTATTGAACAAGGAATATGGTGTGAATACTTCAGCCGATAATAAGAAAACGGTGACAAATACAGATTTGATTATCCTGGCAGTGAAACCTCAGAATCTGCCCCAAGTAATGGAAGAGATAAAAGGGTTGGCGCCCGGAAAGCTGGTGTTATCCATAGTAGCTGGGGCCACTCTGTCCAGTTTATGCCATGGTCTAAATCATTCTTCCGTAATTAGAGCTATGCCCAATATGCCAGCGCAAATTAGTGAAGGAATGACTATCTGGACGGCAACTACTGAGACCAAGCAGAGGCAAAAGAAGTTAGCTCAGACTATACTAGGAGCTCTGGGTAAAGAGGCTTATGTTGCCGATGAGAAATATTTGGATATGGCCACTGCTTTAAGCGCCAGTGGTCCTGCCTATGTCTTTCTCTTTATCGAGGCGCTCATAGATGCTGGTGTTCACATTGGTTTGCCTCGCGATTTGTCCCAAGAACTGGCGATACAAACTATACTTGGCTCCACACGCACTGTTGACAAGACAGGCAAACATCCTGCTGATTTGAGGAACATGGTTACTTCGCCTGGGGGAACCACTACCGAGGCTCTTCTTCAGCTTGAAAGGGGAAGATTCCGCTCTCTTATCATCGAGGCTGTCGCCGCCGCTCATAAAAAAGCTGAACGCCTTTAGTGATCTGTAAGATGGATTCATGTTTTGAATACCGCAACTGTCCTAACTGTGGAGAGGACGATTTTACTGTGATTTTTGACTCTAATATAGGGGAAGCCGACCTCAAAGAAGGCATAAAGACCGTATATATGCTATGGGAAAATGGACATGGAAGGTATGTCAAGTGTGAGAATTGTCATCTCATATATGTGAATCCCATTGAGGAAGCGAGTAAAATCAATGGTGACTATTCCAAGATGGAAAATACCGATGCTCCCATCATTCGGGGAAGTCGTTTGCGTGCAGCCCAATCACAATTAGGATTAATTAGGAGGCACAAGAACGGTACCACACTCTTGGATATAGGTTGTGGTGAAGGCTTTTTTCTTTTTCACGCCGCCAAGCACGGGTATACTACTAAGGGGATTGAAGTATCACAAGATGCGGCAGAATATGCGGGAAAGGAATTTGGCTTGGATGTAGAAGCAAAGCCCTTTGAGGAGCTGCAATTTCCAGATGACTATTTCGATGTAGTTACTCTATGGCAAGTTCTGGAACATGTGCCGTACCCACTAATAGTTCTCAAAGAAGTTCATAGGATACTCAAACCTGAAGGATTGCTGGCAACATCAACGCCAGATATTGAGAGCATACTGGCCAAAATCTTCCGAAGACAATGGTGGAATCTAAGGAGATTACATATAAACCAATTTACATCGAGGACTCTTGCAGATATGCTGAAGCGGGCTGGATTCGACAATGTATTTTCCACTAAGTATAAGGAATACATAAGTATATCCATGCTGGTCATACCATTGTTAAAACGTTTGAAAATGTACGAACGAGCAAGAGGTCGATTTCATCCCAGTTCCACTTCAGGCAAAATCATGAATAAATTGACATTAGCGTATTCCTCAACATTAGGTAACTGTACGGTGATTGGTTTCAAATAGAAGGATAATAAATGGCAAACATTTCTTTATCACAAGGCATTAAGATGGCAGCGAAGGGAATGCATAACTACATAACTGATCACCCTATAGTGGTTTCTTATGAAGTAACGCTTTCCTGTAACTGCGATTGTCGTCACTGTGACCTTGGGGGATTAGTAAAGGATGAAAAGCAAATTAAGCCAGAAGAGTATGGAGTCTTAACTCGCCAACTAAAGCCAGTTGCAGCGCAGATTTCTGGTGGAGAGCCACTTCTACGGAAGGACATCGCAGACATTGTCAAGGCTATTCAGCAGGCCGGACCAGAATATGTGATACTCGTTACCAATGGTGCGTTGCTGAACGAGAGCAATTATCTCCAACTACGTGAAGCAGGAGTGAACCAATTTTCGGTGTCACTTGACTTCCCTGATGAACGGCATGACGAATTTCGGCAACGGCCGGGTCTCTATAAGCGTTTGGAGCACAGTCTTCCTCGATTAGCAAAGCTTGGATTTCGGGATATCATATTGAACACAGCTATAACTAAGGCAAATTTGAAGGAAATCTTACCCCTAGCGGAAAAGGCTTCTGAGTGGGGTGTGGATATATCGTACAGTGCATACACTGCACTGAGAACAGGGAATAAGGACTATGGTCTCAACAATGGAGAGGATCTGGAAATTCTACACCGCGCCATCAACGAGCTAGTAATACTAAAGAGACGGGGCGCCAATCTAGTTAACCCAGAACTCACACTCCGGGACACCCTAAAATTCTTTGAGCAAGGATATATGCCGAATTGTCAGGCAGGCATAAGATTTCTTGTCATAATGCCTGACGGGAGCCTAGTTCCCTGTTCACTACACCGTAGAAAATATCTTAGTCAAAAGGAAATGATAGAGGATTTTTCCCGAACTAATCGATGCGGGGATTGTTACGTCGCCATAAGATCCTACAGTGAGATGTCGCTTTTGAGTCATGCGAGAAATCTCCCTACATACATACGCGAAATGGTTCTTCACTGAGAGACATTTGCTAACCATTACATCGACACTATATAACTGCATAAGAAATGGTTTCAAATAAGAGTTTGAGGTTGCTGCCCATCAAGTTGATGTAAAGTCTAAACAACTGTGACTATTAATCTATAAAGAGCAAACAGCCATATCGGAGTTTCCAAAGCAATTGCCCATTTTTGCCGATAGAAACCTTTAAACCCCCATCCACCTGTGTCTTTCCACAGATTCAGCGTGAATCGCCTTCTGCTGAATGGATAAAGCAACATTAGCCCAGTGTTTGTAGGTAGATCCATTAAGAGGTGTGTACCAACGCAAATCAACGCAAGCAAAGCATATTTCCAGGAAAACAATGCAGCGATTGCTGCAACCACGAGTGCAAAAAAGGGAGTATGTAGTTCAGCATCATGGAATTCCTTCTTTGCCAATCCTGTGTCAACTATTAATTGATCCACACTTGACAGGTGGTGAAATGCATTTGCCAGCACCATACCCTCTACACTATCTGTATAGCTAGCAATTGACAATCCGACAGCGACATGAGCGAGCCACATTTCTAGTATCTATCTTACATATTTGGAACGAAGTCTATACTTATCGTTTCGCTCAGCAAGTTAGGTTGCCCAATTTCGGACGGGATCCGAATTCAGATTTACGTCATCTTTCTCGGAAATTCTTCACTCTCGAATTTCGTAGTGCCACCCTTCAAGACGCTGCACCATATAACTAGAGCTCTATAATATATCTTAAATAGTCTATGGGTGGTCTTCGAATAGGCCTCCTAGCTGACCACCGGTGTCTCACCGGGATGTAGCTTGCGCCATTTCCCCAACGATTGTTCCCGTGTTTCCTTGTGATCAGGATCAGGAATGCAGGCATCCGTCGGGCAAACCTCAACACATTTTTGCGTATCGAACCAGCCGACGCACTCAGTGCATTTATCTGGGTCAATTATATAAATCTCATCCCCTTCAGTTATGGCCTCATTTTTACATTCTGGTTCGCATGCACCACAACTAATACACTCTTCATTAATCTTATATGCCATCCGTCTGTTACCTCCTTAATTTTTAGCTCCTAATTTTACATTTTACCATCGTCAGTGGCAAGTTCCATAGGCACAGAGAATTTTTCCTTTAGAGCTACAGCCACACGCTCAGGAACCATGCCCTCAAGACAGCCTCCTAATTTGGCCACTTCCTTGATCAAGGAAGAGCTGAGAAACTGATATTGCGAGCTAGTCATTAAACAAAGTAACTCAATATCTGGCGCCAGTTTTCTATTCATCAACGCCATTTCAAATTCCCTCTCGAAGTCAGAATTTGCTCTCAACCCACGGACCATGACCTTTCCTCCTACCTGTCGTATAAAATCTACGGTCAGTCCCTTAAAAGCCTTAACACGGACGTTTGATAATCCAGCTACTGCCTCCTCCACCAAACTTACCCTTTGCTCCAGAGGAAAAAGCGGCTGCTTGGTAGGATTCTCATAAATGCCTACAACGAGCTTACCGACCAGGGTTGCTGCTCGTTCAATGATGTCCATGTGCCCGTAGGTGAGGGGGTCAAATGTACCTGGATAAACTGCAACGTCCATATTTAAACCTCCTTCTGATATATGAAAACAAAAGTATCACCATAGCGGCGTTGCGCAATAAGATGAAGACCGTCATAGTCGGAGTTTAAGGGGAAACGGTTTGCGTGGCAAAGCACGATTGTAGAATTTGCCACCAGCAATTTCGACTTAGCTAGATTTACCAGCAAATTACTTGTAGTAGAATTAGAGTAAGGTGGGTCTACGAAGATAATGTCATAACTCTTGTCGAGGAAGGTAATTGCTTTGCTTACACTACAGCAATAAATGTGAGCCCACTCTAATCCCCCTATTTTTTCCAGATTAGCTTTTATGAGGTCACAGCAACTCTTTCTATAGTCAACGAAATCGACCCATTCTGCCCCGCGGCTCAGAGCTTCGATACCCAGAGTTCCACTGCCAGCATATAAATCAAGAACACGATGCCAATTAGTAGTTCTATTCTCCAAAAGAGAGAATATAGCTTGCCTTACCACACTGGTTGTCGGTCTAACCGTGCGTTTCGGCAGAGTTTTTAACCGAGTTCCCTTTACTTTACCACCACTGACCCGCATTCGTAATTAACCTTCTATAGAATTTCGTGGTATTATAGTATATTACCATGCGATCTCTTAGTTCAAGTAAGCCGAACTTATTGACGGACAGGGTGGTATGTTCTATACTTTAGGATAAAGCTGAGAATAGGATTGAAATGAGCACAGGATTTGAAAGGTTTTCTGAAGGGGCTCGTAGAGTACTAACTCGGGCTCAGGGAGAGGCACAACGCTTGGGTCATAATTATATTGATACTGAGCATATACTGTTGGGTATAGCGGGGGAGGAGTCGGGGGTTGCGGCGAAAGTTTTAAGTAATTTTGGTATCTCAGTAAGTAAGATACAGGCGGCTGTAGAATTTGTAATTGGAAAAGGAGAGCGCCGAGCCACCAAGGGGGAGGTTGACCTTGCGCCGCGGGCAAAAAGAGCCATCGAGTTTGCTGTGGATGAGGCACGTCGTCTTAATTCGAGCTACATAGGTGTTGAACATCTATTACTGGGATTACTGCGCGAAAGCGAAGGAGTGGCTTTTAGTGTTTTAGAAAGTTTTGGTATTACCCTGGAGCGAACACGAGATGAAGTTAATCGAGCTGCTAAGCAAGAAGCTGTTCGAACTCGTACCACAGGTCGCTCTGCCACACGCACACCAACACTGGACCAACTTGGGACCGATTTAACTGCCCTGGCTCGGGCGGATAAACTCGACCCCATTGTCGGACGCAACAAAGAGATTGAACGTATAGTTCAAATACTTAGTCGTCGTACTAAAAACAATCCCGCGCTTATAGGTGAAGCAGGTGTAGGCAAAACTGCTATTGTGGAAGGACTGGCACAACGCATAATAGCCGGGGAGGTTCCTGAGGTACTACAAGGGAAGAGAATAATTGCACTAGATATAGGTGCCTTAGTTGCCGGAACGAAATATCGCGGTGAATTTGAGGAAAGGCTGAAGAGGGTTATTGAGGAAGAGAAAACCGCCGGTAATTGTATTCTATTTATTGATGAAATGCAGACCATTGTGGGTGCCGGAGCAGCTGAAGGTGCAGTTGATGCTTCTAACTTGCTCAAGCCTTCGTTATCGCGTGGAGAGATTCAATGTATCGGTGCCACTACTTTGGACGACTACCGCAAACATGTGGAGAAAGACCCGGCTTTGGAGCGGCGGTTCCAACCTGTCTTGGTAGCTGAACCTACCATGGAGGAAACAGTGGAAATACTGCGGGGCATTAAGCACAGATATGAAGAATTTCACCAATTGGACATAAGTGACGAGGCCCTGCAGACAGCGGCCACATTAGCTACAAGATATATAGCAGACCGTTTTTTGCCGGATAAAGCTATTGACCTAATAGATGAAGCGAGTTCCCGAGTACGCATTAAGCGGGGTAGTGCCCCGATTGGATTAGCTGAAGCGAGGCGAGCTTTGGAAAGCGTACGCAAGGAGAAAGAAACAGCTATGGCAGCTCAACAGTATGAGTATTCCGGTGAATTGCGTGATCGCGAGCTTCAGCTAACGGAAAGAATCGAGACAATGGAGAAGGAGTGGCAAGTTAAGAAGGAGCAAGGCCGACCTGTAGTTACCTCGGAGGATATTGCTGAGGTGGCCAGCATGTGGACAGGTATTCCTGTGATAAAGCTGACTATTGATGAAACCACCCGCCTTCTACAGATGGAAGAGGCTCTACACCACCGCATCATTGGCCAAGATGAGGCCATAAATACCGTGGCTAAATCGGTAAGGAGGGCTCGAGCCGGGTTAAAAGACCCGAGGCGTCCCATTGGTGTCTTCATCTTTTTGGGTCCTACCGGCGTGGGTAAAACAGAGTTAGTAAGGGCTTTGTCCGAGTTTATGTTTGGTAGTGAAGATACCTTAGTCAGGCTTGACATGTCGGAGTTTATGGAGCCTCACAATGTAGCTCGCCTGGTTGGAGCACCACCTGGTTATATTGGTTATGAGGAAGGTGGTCAATTAACCGAGGCAGTAAGGCGGAAGTCCTATTGTGTTATTCTTCTCGATGAGATTGAAAAGGCGCATTACAATGTATTCAATATCCTGCTCCAGATTTTCGATGATGGTCATTTGACCGATGCCAAAGGGCGAAGAGTTGATTTTCGTAATAGCATCATAGTCATGACCAGCAATGTTGGTGGCGAGCTTATTAAGCGTCATAAGACCATTGGTTTTGCTGCTCATATCGATGGCGAACGAAAGCAACGGACAGAATATGAGCAAATGAAGGAGAATGTTCTGGGGGAGGTGAAGAAAGATCAAAGATTCCGGCCCGAGTTTCTTAACCGCATTGATGCCCAAGTCGTGTTCCATGCTTTAAGCGAGGGACATATCCGCCAGATTGTGGACCTGATGCTTAACCAGGTTGTCGCTTCCCTCAAAGAGAAGAATGTCACTTTGGAAGTAACCGATGGAGCCAGGGATTTTCTAGGCAAGAAAGGTTATGACCCTGATTTTGGAGCCCGCCCCTTGCGTCGCACTATCCAGAATTTGGTTGAGGATCCACTCTCCGAGGCTTTGCTGCGCGGTGAATTCCTGGCTGGAGACACGGTGATTGTGGATTGTGTCGAGGAGGAAATTGTAATGAGACCCTTAGTTAAGGATGCTGTATAAATATGGCTCAAGAAATAATCGAGGCGCCACTACCGGGGAGAATAATACAAGTTGAGGTAACCGTGGGGAATACAGTTGAAGAGGGTGGCGTGATTTGCACCATAGAAGCCATGAAGATGGAAAATCCTATATTAGCTCCAGTAAAAGCCTCAGTTATAGAAGTGGCAGTCTCACCAGGGCAGATAGTTAAGACCGGGGAAAAGCTAGCCGTTATCGAGTATTAGGTATCTTGGCCAGGGGACTTGAAATCTAGCAATCAGGGCAAATCAAAACTCAGAAATGTTTTCATTTGTCAGCAGTGTGGCAAAGAAAATCCTAAGTGGTTAGGACGCTGCCCTGAGTGTCAGGCCTGGAATAGCTTCGTAGAAACTAG
>Ga0255055_10001259_pt1 | contig 18882 bp, 12 predicted proteins | sample JV7_2_27_MG_FD_188633 | JGI IMG/M metagenome (GOLD analysis project Ga0255055, IMG submission 188633) | Seawater microbial communities from Jervis Inlet, British Columbia, Canada - JV7_2_27 | ecosystem: Environmental > Aquatic > Marine > Inlet | place: Canada: British Columbia | collected... | reverse complement strand
CGTGATTTTGGACTGCACCTCGGAGGTGATATCCTGGACGTCCCCGTTCCCGCTGGTTTTAATCTGAATGTACTTTGTCTCTACAGTCATATTCACCCTTTACCAACTTTTCCTGACCTCCCCTTAATTAAAAACAAGGGGTTATTTGTTCAAGCCAATTCCAGATACCGACTGATTTCCCAGTCTGTCACTCTAGTCCGGTATTCATCCACTTCTGCCCATTTTGCCCGACTGAAAACACCGCATATAGTAGAACCCAGGGCATCTTTTATCACCTGATTACTTTCGAATTCATGCATGGCTTCAGCCAATGATCCCGGCAAGGAGGCAATGCCTTTTTCTTTCCGGTCATCCTCACTCATGTTCCAGATATTCAGATTGTTTAATGGAGCAGGACAGGGTAATTCCTGGTTTATTCCATCCAGTCCTGCTGCCAGCATGGCGGCAAAAGCCAAATACGGGTTTGCGGATGGATCCGGACATCTTAATTCCAGACGGATCGATTTGTTCCGACCGGTAGTATGTCGCGGAAGCCGAATTAAAGCGGAGCGGTTTATCTGAGCCCATCCGATGTATACCGGAGCTTCATACCCCGGCACCAAACGTTTATAAGAATTGGCAGTTGGCGCAAGAATTGCGGACATACCCCGGGCATGTTTCAGCTGCCCAGCGAGGAAGTGATAAGCCAGCTTAGAGAGATGGTGTTCATCCTCAGCCTCGTAGAACAAGTTCTCCCCTTTCTTGCTGAATATGGACTGATGGGTGTGCATCCCTGATCCATTAACACCGAATATCGGTTTAGGCATAAATGAAGCAATCAAATCATATTTGGCCGCGATCGCTTTAACCGTATACTTCATGGTGATTACATTGTCCGCAGCTTTTAGTGCTTCCCCATACCGGAAATCAATCTCATGCTGCCCTCGGGCAACCTCATGATGGCCCATTTCAACTTCCAGCCCCATCGCATCAAGCGCGTGCATCAGCTCTGTTCGGACCAGTGTTGCCTGATCCCTGGCGGAAAAATCAAAATACCCGCCCACATCATAAGGGACCGGATGCATACCTTTTTCTCCATTCCTTTTGAATAAAAAGAATTCAGGTTCCGCGCCAATATTAAATACCCATCCCTTTTCTTCTAATGTAGCCAGCATCCGTTTCAGAGCTCCCCGGGGGTCTCCCTTAAAATGTTTCCCGTCCGGTTTATAGATATCACAAAATACCCGGGCTCTCTGCAAATCTTTAGGATTCCAGGGTAATACTGCATATGTATCTGGATCCAGCACTAACCGCATATCACTTTCCTGAACCCTGGCAAACCCTTCTACAGAAGATCCATCAAACCAGACCCCATCCTCCAGGGCTCCCGGCAATCTTTGAGGTGTGATGTCCACACTTTTTACAGATCCAGTGACATCAGTAAACTGCAGCGATATAAATTTAACATCATCTTCTTTGACGCGGGATATTAATTCCTTGTGATCCATATTTCCTCCAGTAGTAAGAACATGAGCATCTGTCGTGATTAACTCAGCTCAGTGGCCAGATAATACAATTTAACAAAAAAAAGCACGCCTGGGCGTGCCTTTTATACTTGATCAGGTCTAATGGCAAGCCCTTCCCTTTTTAAACCAGAAACCGAAAATTCGTTCTTCTGGGCCATTAAAGGGCTTTTGTCCCCTCCGTCACCAGATGGTTTTGAGCCGCTTTTTTTCGGGAAGGATAAAGAAGCCCATGGCCGGGCTTCAGAGGCATCCGCTGATCATTCGATCTTCACTGCAGGTTTCTGCAGTTTAGCATTCCCCTCGCGGGGAAGAACCTCCACCTCGTCACCTCAGAAAACTGAGGCTCAGCCGCTATTAATCCTTCGTTATATATTTGTTAAGTTACTGAGAGTGATTTTAGCAAGTGTCCTCTCCCCTGTCAAGCAAAAACCTGTGTAGAAGACTTCCACAATCAGGAAAATCGGGGGCTGTTAGGTATTGCGAAACCAGGCTGAGGTTTTGCTTTTCTGCAGTTTACACAAGTCCTTGAAAAAGATATAATGCCAGTGTTCAAGGGGGTGGTTGAGTCCCGGTGGACTCCCCGGTCTTCAAAATCGGTGGCGGGTCGTAATGCGAGCCGCGGTGGGTTCGACTCCCATTCACTCCCGCCTTTTATTAGTCATCCCTCCCCTTATGAGCCAATCAGAAATCCCTGAAGAAACCCAATCCAATACAGAAATTCTTATCACAATTGTTAAACAGTTTTTAACAATTGATCATTTTACTCTGGGAAAAACCCAGGACGATTATTTAATCGAATTTGAAGGTTTATTAAATCAACCTTCACTGGAAGCTTATGATTTTGCAGCACAGGAACTTCGTCCCCATGGGCTTACTCCCCTATTCAGAACAAGTGGCAAAAAACATAAAGTCATTCTTAAGAAAGGCTTATCCCAACCACAAACCCAAAAAAACAGGGTAAACTTGATCCTATTTTTGATCACATTTGCCAGCATCATCTTTTCCGGGATATATACATCCTATACCGGACCTGAAACACTAGATTTATCCATCATTTGGGCTCATGTTAGAGTAAATCTGGGGCAGTCTATTGCTTTTGCTGTCAGTTTGCTCAGCATCCTGACAGCTCATGAATTTGGTCATTACTTTGCCGCCCGGATTCATAAGACAAAGGTTACTCTGCCATTTTTTATCCCCTTCCCAATCAGTCCCTTTGGAACAATGGGAGCTTTTATCCGGCTGCTTGAACCTCCGAAAAACAAGCGGGTTTTGCTCGATATTGGTTTGGCAGGTCCAATTGCCGGATTGGTAATCGCAATTCCAGTTCTGGTCTATGGATTAACCTTATCCACAATTGAAATTCTCCCCTCTGTTCTTCCTGATGGTTTCATGTTTGAGGGAAACTCCATTCTTTACCTGTCTTTAAAGTACCTTGTACACGGATCTTTACTTCCTGAGCCATTTTCCTTCCAAGGAGTCCATCCTGTCATCTACTGGATTCGTTATTTCTTCACCGGTCTTCCTCTGCCCAATGGTGGTACAGATGTCTTTATTCACCCAGTAGCCTGGGCAGGCTGGGCCGGATTATTAGTAACATCCTTAAACTTGCTTCCTGCCGGACAGCTGGATGGTGGTCATCTGATTTACAGTCTATTTGGAGATAAGTTAAAGTGGGTACGACCGGTTATCTTGGGCGCTTTGGTAATCCTCGGGTTTATATGGTCAGGTTGGTGGTTGTGGGCTTTCCTAATTCTATTTCTAGGACAGATCAGGGCTGAGCCGCTGGATGAGATTACCGAACTCAATCCGGGCAGGAAAATCTTGGCCAGAATTGGATTGATTATCTTTTTCCTGGTATTTTCACCGGTTCCGTTAATCGTTTTATAATTACAGTCGTCTTCCTGATTATTGATATTTAAACGATCTGTGATCCCTAAAAGACCACGGATCGTTTCATTTTAATAATAAAAACTCCCCTGGAGGGGAGTTGAATTCTTAAATGACCTTCATCATTTTTCTTTTGACTTCGTTTTAGATTTTTCCGATTTCTTGTTTTTTGTTTTTGCCTCATTCTCTGATCCGGAAGATTCGGATTCTCCACTCGCATGGTCATCAGACAGCCTGGATTCCCGTCCTGAGGGAGATCGGTTGTCCGTGGCATAAAAACCTGACCCCTTAAATACAATACCGACTGGTAAGTAAACCTTTCGCAGAGTTTCTGTTTGGCATTCAGGACAAATTTTCAGAGGTTCGTCACTGAATTTTTGTCTCCGGTCAAATTGAACACCGCAACTTTCGCACCGATATGTATAAATAGGCATAATCCACCTTGATGTGTGCATCATCAACACACAATCAATTAACCATCGAGCATTATAGTACTTCCAATCAGTAATAGCAAGGGATACGGAGATGCACTAACCACTCGTAATAAAACCCTTCCAAAGACAAATGTACCAGTAATCTAGGGAGTATTGCTTGGAGATGGTGTTGGTGTATTGGTAGTTGTAGCAGTAAATGTCTGAGTTGCTGTCAGGGTAATTGTTGGCGTTGAAGTAGGAGAAGGTGACGGGGTTGGACTGGGAGTGGCAGTCGGTAGTAGTTTTTCTGCTGCTGTAATTTCCCATTCATCCGGCACATACTCAAGGGGGAGATTCATCAGATTTTGCCAATTAAGAATTGCTTTCTCTCCCTGATCAAGATTTTCAAGTGTCAGCGCACGCCAGTAATAAACTTCAGCTAAATTTGCTTCGTTTTGTGCCTGCTGTTCTGAAATATTCAGGTAAACCAAACAGAGTGAATATTTACTGCTATCATACAATATCTTACTTAAAAAGAGAGTGACATCAAATTCATACCTGTCAGTACTCCGGGCATTAAAAGCTTCTGCTACCGCTTTCTCTTGTTCCCCCAACTCAAGATAAACCAAGGCCCGGATCTGATATAAACTGCTATTATTGCCTCCGAGTGCTACTGCCTGATTGAGAAAATGCTCTGCTTGATTTAGGTCACTGCCAGTCTGATAATAGGCTTTCCCCAGTGAATAATAAAACTGCCATGTTTTTTCCGGGACATAGGCGTCATATTTTGTCAGCATTTCCAAAGCTATGTCTGCTCTTCCTGTTTCCAGGTTCACCCGTCCCCCCACCAGGTAAGAAGGAACATAATTAATATCCAACTTTAATGCCTTTTCTATTGCCTTGGCGGATCCTCTGTAGTCATTTAATTCCAACAAAGACCAGGCCCGATACAAATACGCCAGGTGTGATCCGGGTAGATGGTTAACTGCCTGGTTTGCGTCCTCGTAAGCGAATTGAAACTCGCCCCGGTCAAGATAATATTTTGCCCTCTCAATGTATACCTGTCCAAATTCCGGATCCAGAAGCAATGCCTGATCCAGATCCTGTTTGATATCATTTTCCGGATAAATGACCTGGGAAATAAGCGCCCGTCCGTAATATGCAGGGGCGAATGAGGGATCCAAAAACAAGGCCCGCTCATATTGTTCCTGAGCTTCGTTATATCTTCCTAAATTTCGCAGAGCTTCACCAACCAGGTAGACGATATCCGGAGTCTCCACTTGATTTTCAGTTGACCTCATGTATGTTAGCATGGTTTCAAAATCACCCCGTCGATATGCGTCCAGGGCAGTTTGGTATGTTCCATACCCCGGATGCGGAGTTAAAACATAAGCTGGGGTGGGAGTATAGGGTTTCTTCAAAACCCTGCCAATGGGCGTTTGCAATATAGGATTCGGCGTCCCCGTTAACTGTGCTATAAGCCCGGGGTCTACCGACGGTGTCCAGGTCATGGGTGTAATAGTTAATCTGGGAGAGAAGATGGATCTCCGTCCAGGAAGCAGGCCGCCGAAGTAAATCACCACGATGATAGTAACCCCTCCGCCCAGAAGTGGAAGGAGCTGTTTGTAGTTATATCTGCTTTTTTTGCGTTCTTTTTTGGGTTTATCTTTCTTCCGGATATCTTTGAGCTCTTTTGACCAATCCCGTTTTCTTATTTCAGCAGGTTGGACTTTCCCCGGGTCAAGAGCGCCAAATAAGATCATTCCCAACCTGGCTTCCTGGTTTCCAGGGTCGAGGTCAATAACCTTCTTTAAACAAAACACCCTTTCTTTTGTTGAGTCCACAACCGTACTCAACAATAGCCAGTACTCAACATTATCCTGATCTTCTTTCAGGAGTTCTGATAATTTATCTTTTGCCTGAAATCGATCACCTTGTTCTATGGCAAGTTTTGCCAGGAGAAAACGTTTGTCTTCTGCCATCTATGATCCTGTAATATTTTAGCGGCTAAACCAAAGTGTAGCACAGGCCACTCTGCCGGACAAGAGAGGGTATAATGCTCAACATGAAAAATGAAGCAAAATTCCTGGGCTGGATGATGTTTGCCCTGGCAATTACATCTGGCTGTCAAGCTTCAGCAACAGTGCCGACCAAAATCCCCCAATCAATCTCCCCTCCCCTGACTCCTTTCCAGGTGAAGACCAATACACCAATTATTACCCCGACCCCTATCACCGTGCCGACTGAGCAGCCTCTTTTCCCCAGTCCAACTCCTTTTAAGCATGTCATTCAGTCTGGCGATACGTTGTTCTGGATCGCTTTGAAATATAATATATCCCTGGACAGATTGGTGTCAGCAAATCCCGATATTGATACCAGAATCCTCACTGTTGGCACCCAACTTAATATACCCTTTGAAACTGATGAAGATCTATCTATTCCCACTCCCACTCCTTACCCGGTTTCTGTAAATACTCCTACTTGTCTGCTGACCAATGACGGTGGGATGTGGTGTTTTTCAGACATTCATAATAATCAGGGACTCAGCCTGGAAAACATCTCTGTAGCACTGAATCTTTATAATGACGAAAACAAATTAATGCAGAGCTATATTGCCATACCTCCGCTGAATTATCTCTTTCCTGATCAGACAATTCCCGTAGCAATCTTTATTCCACCACCTCTTCCTGAGGGATATCAGGTTACTGCAATATTAATTACTTCTCTTCCATCTGAAAGGGAGGCAGCCCTGACCGAAATATTAGATCCTGAGATCCACTACAATGACGGTAAAACAATTGCGGAAATAACAGGATCAGTAAGGGTAAAGGAATTTACAACTGATGAAAATCAGGTTTGGGTGGCAGCTGTCGCTTATTCTGATGGGTATCCTGTCGGGATCAGGAAATGGATCAGTGCCAGGGAACTCCAACCTGGACAAGACATTGTTTTTGAGATGAATCTTTATAGCCTTGGCCCACCGATTGACAAAATACAACTCTTCAGTGAACTCCATTAATCAAAAAACCCGGGTGAAATTTTATAATCAACCGGGCTTGAGATTAAGATCAGATATAAATCAGGGATTGCCCCAAATAAGGAAACTGTCCCTTTTACAAAACTGTTCTCCATACTTGTTCATAAAGCAAACCTGATAAGGAATGGTCTCCCCATTCTTGGCATCCACTGGATTCAACTTGAAAAAGGAGCATCCGCCCCCATCTGTCGGTGAGCTTTGATAAGTGATCACCCCTGCTGTAGGCGATTCCAGGATAAGTTGAGAATCCAAATTATCCTGCGGGGTATTGTTTTTGTGAACACAAGCGCCTACTTCCTGGTGCTCAGATGATGAGATCTGAGGGAACAGCTCCCAGGTATCAACAACAAATTCAACGACCGCAACCGGGGCAACCGGCTCTACCTGTGCTGGAACAGCAGTGAGAGCCTTATCTGTGTTTCCCCAGATCAGGTAGCTGTCTTTTTTACAGTATTCCTGACCCCCGATTCCCTGAAAACAAACCTGATAGTCAATCGTTGTGCCGTTCTGGGCTTGAATTGGATCCAATTCGAGGAATGAACACCCTCCAGAGTCCGTTGGGGAAAATGAATAGGTTATAACTCCCTGATTCTCTGTAGTAACCGTTAACACAGCCTGGGCATTCTCCAGAGGTGAACCCGATTCATGAATGCAGGCTCCGATCTGCTGGTTTTCCTGAGAAGATATCTGGGGGGATTGTTCCCAAATATCCAGCTGGATATCCCTCTGGTTTTGAGTTTCTATAGCTGGCTTTTTTGTTGATTGATAAAAGGAATCTTTATACTTCTGCCCCAATGGTTGCACCCGAACCTGCTGTCCAAGTTCTGCAAGTGCATCATGCAGCAGGCAATAATTTTCAAAGCACTGCTGCGTGACTCCCTCACGGATTTCTACATGGCGGGAGATCGGTTCACCTGAAACTTCAAATCCAAAGTAGCGATCGATGAAATCCATGAAGTAAACCGGAATATAAAAGCCGTTGCTGGGCTCTATCTCCCTAAAATACTCCGTTGAATCTTTCTGGTACACCTGGTATGGATCGCGGTCCAAATCCAGCAGTGCGGAAATCGGGCGGAGGGATACACCAAGTGGATTTGTAGAATCCTCATAAAGGACCACATTGTGGAAAATCTGCTCAATATTGCCATCACCTGCCCGGAAGGCAGTGGATAAGGCATCCCCCGTAAACCGGGTCCCAAATCGGGATATAACCTCCCCAAATGGGGACTGGATATTCTCACCGGCTGATCGTCTGATACCTGCATTTTCCAATCCAGGATACTTTGCGCATTCCCCGGCACATTTCCAGAGACCATAAGGCATCAAATGAACAGTTCCCGGGGGATCATCCTCAAACCGGAAGAAGCCCATAGTTTCAAAATATTGTTCAATTGTATTCTTTTCCGGATTTAACCTGGCTCGTGTAAGCGGAAGCCCGACCCAGCGTTCACCCCCCATTTCATCGTAGAATTTCGAAAATTCCGGAGGGATAACATACCCATTGATGTATCTCACTGCAGAATTCTCGGGATCGTTGTTTGGTAAATCGGAGAAGCCGGCGTCTATTCCTACTGGATCCAGATAATATCGAGGGGAATTATCCGGATCATAAACCAGTACAGCCCCTTCGAAGTATTGTTTTTCCAGATTGGAGCCAGCAACGTATTTTTTATTGGAAATAGGAGGACCAAGAATTTCGTCACCCTGGAGTCGATCATATAGCTCACTAAAGCGGGGATCTACAAGGTAATAAGCAGCTTGATTGCCTGCGTTTCCAGTGCAGGCTGAAAGAATCCCCACAATCAGCATTATTAATATCAAACGAATGAGCTTGTTTAACATCCCTATTCCATCCCCAAGAGCATTGTATTCCAGGGAGTTTTTTCTGAGTCAGTCCCTTGATTCTAAACGAAAACATTGATATACGCAATAGTTTCTTTGCTGGTTTCCGGGAATAAAGAACTCCTAGAATCAATAATAACTATATCTGAATAAGAAATATTAAGTTTTGATTCAATAATTTAAAGGGGAATTTATGGAATTTTAACCCGCCTGAGGGGATCCTGCTATTCATCCAGGCAAGAATGACTATTATCATTTTGTTTAAGTGTATAATTGCTGATGATCTGGGCAGAAATTATACTATTTAAATAAATAATCTGCGGAGGAAAATGGTTATGACGGAGATTAATAATTATCTAAAAAGTCATGAAATTGTGGCTGAACATACCTACAAACAGCAGCCGGTTGTCCATGGGTATGCAAACCGGACCCTGCATATTAATCTTTCCCAGAATTCGATTGAGGAAAAACTGGTTACCCAACAAATGAAAGACTTGTTTACTGGTGGACGGGGTTTTGCTCTCTGGCTGTTGTGGAACGCGGTAACCGAAAAAACCTCCTGGGAAGATCCGGAGAACGCTCTTATTATCGCAAATGGTCCTCTTTGTGGGACCACGGCATATCCCGGGATGGGAAAAAGTACAGTTGTTACCCTCTCCCCCCTGACAAATTCAGTTATTGACAGCAATGGGGGTGGCTTTTTTGCTCCCTTCTTGAAATTCTCAGGATTTGACGCCCTGGAAATTACCGGCAAAGCTAAAGAGGATTCCATTATTGTCATAGATGGAAATACCCAGGAAATCCGGATCGAAAAAGCGCCAGAAGAGGTACTTAACACTTATCCGCTGGCGGGAATCCTCACTGAAATGTACGCCAAAGATGACCGGGACAGAAAAAATGTCTCTGTTATTACATCCGGAGAAGCTGCCAATCACATTCGTTATGCTGGTCTAAACATCAGCTTCTTTGATCCCCGACGGGAAGAAGTAAGAGTAAAACAAGCAGCCAGGGGAGGTTCCGGACGGGTTTTCAGGGATAAACATCTCAAAGGTATCGTGGTTCGGTTCAGCGGGATCACCGGATCTAGCAACAATCCCGCCAAACCAGATCTTATCCGGAAAGCTGGAAAACGAATCAACCAAGAAATTACCCAATATGATGCCCAGCAAAATAACATGCGGGAAATCGGAACAGCTCATCTGGTTGAAATCATGGACCATTTTGATCTTCTGCCTGTGCACAACTTCCGCTATGGCACTCATCCTGATCATGTCAACATTGATTCCACAACCTGGCAAAAAGCCTTTACCCAGGATAAAAGAATGGACAGCTGCTGGCTTGGCTGCACTCTAGCCTGCTCCCATGCTGTAGATGGTTTTGTCCTCAAAACTGGACCACACAAAGGAGAAAAGGTGCTTGTTGATGGTCCGGAATATGAGTCCGCAGCCGGTCTGGGATCCAATATTGGCGTGTTTGATCCTGAATCTATCCTGGAAATGAACTTTTACGCCGATACATATGGAGTAGATACAATTTCGTTCGCCAATTCTGTCGCATTCTGCATGGAATGTTTCCAGGAAGAAATCCTAACCCTGGAGCGGACAGGCGGCATTGATTTAACCTGGGGTAACGCAGAAAGCGCGTTGGAACTGCTTCACCAGATGTCCCGCGGTGAAGGTTTTGGTCTCATCGTCGGGCAGGGAACCCGTTATATGAAATCGTATTTTGCCCAGGACTTCGGCGGTGATCCAGGTTTCCTCCATGACATCGCTATGGAAGTAAAAGGGATGGAGATCTCTGAATACATAACCAAAGAATCCCTCGCGCAGCAAGGAGGTTATGGCATGGCGCTTAAAGGTGCCCAGCATGACGAAGCCTGGTTAATCTTCATAGATCAGGTAGATAAACAGCTGCCCACATTTGAAGCCAAAGCTGAGGCCCTGCATTACTTCCCCATGTGGCGAACCTGGTTCAGCCTACATGGTTTATGTAAACTCCCCTGGAATGACATCAAGCCGATAAATAATAAAGAGCGGGATCATCCGGAAAGAATCCCCGAACATGTGGAAAATTACACCTGGGTCTATGAAGGACTGACCGGGAAAAAAGTAACCATTGAGGATTTAATTACACAGTCTGAACGGGTTTACAATTTTCAGCGTGTTTTTAACCTCCGTGTTGGTTTTGGTACACGAGAACACGACTACCCTCCCTATCGGGCGGTAGGACCTGTGACAGAAGAAGAGTATGAATCCAGACAGGACAGGTATGATCAACAACTGGAGGACCTGGTTGGTGTAGATCCTGCTGGATTGAGCACTGAAGAGAAAAGAAACAGGCTGCGAAAATACAGAGAAGATCAGTATGAACAGCTTCTGGATGCAGTGTATAAAAGAAGGGGCTGGTCAGAAAACGGCATACCCACCAAAGAGAAGTTAGCCAGCCTGGGTATTGACCTTCCTGAAGTGCTTCAAGTATTAGAAAAAAACCTCTAACTCCCCCCCCTTTTTAACCAAAAAGCTCCTGATCTATCTCTCAGGAGCTTTTGTTTTTAATCTCAAAGGGACCAAATCTCAATCTTCATTTTCTGGCTCTTGTCGGGACAAATCGAGATATTTTTTCTTCCAGCTGAACAACAAGTTGAGCGCTTCTAAAGGACTGAGCTCGTTAATATCCAGGCTATCCAACTCCTTTAACAGCGGATTCGTGCTGGGGAACAATGACATCTGTTTTGGCATTTCAGGATCCATCGTTACAGCTTTGCCTGACGAATCCACCAACAGCTGCATGATTTCTTCCGCCCGGAGCACGACAGTTGGCGGCATCCCTGCAATTTGAGCTACATGAATCCCGTAAGATTTATCAGCCCCACCAGCGGCAATTTTATACAGGAAAACCACTTTCCCCTCAGCTTCACTTACCGATACTTTATAATTCCGGATTCCGGGAAGCAGCTCTGGGAGCTCAGTCAGCTCGTGATAATGAGTTGCAAAGAGAGTTTTTGCCCTTTTATCTGGATGATTATGGATATACTCCACCACCGCCCAGGCTATAGACACACCATCATAGGTACTGGTACCTCTACCTATTTCATCCAGGATTAATAAACTACGGGAGGTGGCGTGATTGAGGATATTGGCGGTTTCAACCATCTCCACCATAAAAGTAGATTTCCCTGCATGGATTTCATCCTGGGCTCCGATCCTGGTGAAAATGCGGTCAATCATTCCAATTTTGGCGCTTTCAGCTGGCACATAACTTCCCATTTGTGCCAGCAGCACAATTAACGCAACCTGTCTTAAAAATGTCGACTTGCCGGACATATTGGGACCGGTTAAAATCCGAATCCTTTCACCGGGTTCAAATATCGTATCGTTGGGAACAAATCTGGTCCCTTTTAATGATTGTTCAACAACTGGGTGCCGGCCATTGGTGATCTCCAATACATCCTCTTCAACAACCACAGGACAAACATAACCCTGGTTGGCAGCGGTCTCAGCCAGAGATGACAATACGTCAATATGCGCCATGATGCGGGCAGTAGTAACCAAACGATCAATTTGAAGCGCCAACCGATCACAGATTTCATAAAACAATCTTCTCTCGATTTCCTTGATCTGATCCTCAGCGTTGAAGACCTTCGTTTCATACTCCTTTAACTCCGGAGTTATATAACGCTCGGCATTGACAAGAGTCTGTTTCCGAATATAGTGCTCGGGCACAAAATCTGCTTTGGCTTTGGTGACCTCAATATAATACCCAAAAACCTTATTATGGCTTACCTTCAAGGTCTCAATGCCGATATTCTTCCTTTCCACTGCCTCCAGGTTGGCAATCCAGTCCCTGGCTTCTTTAGTTGAGGATAAATAATTATCCAATTCCTCAGAATAGCCGGGCTTTATAATGCCAATTTTTCCCAGGATTGAAGGAGGATCCTCTTCAATAGCTGAAGCAATTAAATCCAACGCATCAGAACAAAGAGAAAAATTCTTAAATACCTCTCCCAGATATTCTTTTTTTCCAAATTTCTTGGGGAACAAATCTCGAATTGCTGGAAGCTGCTGCAGTGTCTCCCGAATTCCTACCAGATCTCGAGGCCGGGCTGTTCCCCCGGCAACACGGTTGCTTAATCGCTCTAAATCCTGTAAATCCTTTAAAGATTCCCGGGTTTCCGCCCGGAGCATGCCATCTGCAAAAAAGACCGTTACTCCTTCGAGTCTTTTTTGAATCCTCTCTACATCCAGCAGCGGTTTACTGACCCATTGCCTGATCAGCCTTTTCCCCATTGGCGTGACGCTTTGGTCCAAAATGCCTAACAATGAACCTTCCGCCGAGCCAGACCGGATAGTTTCTGTTATTTCCAGGTTTCGCCTGGTAGCCGCATCAAGAGTCATAAACTCTTGGAGGCTGTACATGTTTAATCCAGTAAGCAATTTAAGTGAATCCGGTCTAGTTTGTTCAAGATACTGCAATATTGCCCCCGCAGCCCGAACAGCAAATGGAAAACCGCGTATGCCGTATCCATCCAGCGTTGATACCTGGAATTGATTCAGCAGCACATCAACACAACGTTCTTCGTCAAACCGCCAAGCGGGAAAAGAAGTAAAATGGGTGAGGAATCCTTCTTCATCCCAGGGTTGATTGTCCGGGAGAAGCGCTTCCACCGGATTTAACCGCAAGAGTTCTGAACGCACAAGATCTAGTAAATGATTTTCCCGGAGTTCAGTGACTGCAAATTCCCCCGTTGTAATATCCACATATGCAATTCCGGCCCGCTGCTCATCGAAGACAATGCTGGCTAAATAATTATTGCCATCTCCCGGCAGTAAGCTGGATTCCAGGATCGTGCCGGGAGTGATCACTCTGACTACTTTCCGGGGCATCAAACCATCTACCGGGACATCACTTACCTGCTCACAGATCGCAACATGATATCCCTGTTCAATTAAACTTGATAAATAATTTTCAGCTGCATGATGGGGAATCCCTGCCATGGGAATCCGGGTACCTTTCCCAATATTCCTGGAAGTCAGTACAATATCCAACACCCGGGAGACAATCTGGGCATCCTCATCAAACGTTTCGTAAAAATCTCCAAGTCGGAAAAAAATGATTGAATCCGGATATTGTTTCTTTATATTCAGATATTGGCGCCTTACGGGAGTCACTTTCTCTTTCGGCATGATCCAATTCTATATTGAGAAAGGGTAAATCACAAGGGATTAAATTCAGATAACACTGTAAAATTTATTAATTGATATTCCAGGATCTTCTTGATAATCGTTTCCCTGGAATCATATTCATTGATAAAAAATCTGAGAGCATAATATCAGAGATTTTTGAGTTTACTAAAAACATGATGTATAATGTTTCTAAATATTTCCGAATCCGACATAAAAGGAGAAGAGCTTCATGGCTAATGTAACATATGAAAATGTGTACAAGCGATTTGACGAGGTTGTTGCTGTCAACAATCTTAACCTCGAAGTTAAGGATAAAGAATTCCTCGTTCTAGTAGGTCCGTCAGGCTGTGGGAAATCTACTGCGCTGCGCTTGCTGGCTGGATTAGAGGAAATCTCTGAAGGAACTCTCAAGATCAGTGACCGAGTTGTTAACGATGTTGCCCCGAAAGACCGGGATATAGCCATGGTGTTCCAGAGCTATGCACTGTATCCTCATATGTCCGTTTACGATAATATGGCATTCGGTTTAAAACTCCGCAAATACCCAAAAGATCAAATTGAAGAACGAGTCCAAAAAGCTGCAGATATCCTGGGAATTACAACCCTGCTGGACCGGAAACCCCGCCAGCTTTCAGGTGGTCAGCGGCAGAGAGTTGCTCTGGGACGGGCAATCGTTCGTGAACCGCAGGTTTTCCTGCTTGACGAACCGCTCTCAAACCTTGACGCAAAACTCAGGGTTCAAACCCGGGCGGAAATCACCAAGCTGCATCAAAAGCTGGAAACCACCTTCATTTACGTTACCCATGACCAGGTGGAAGCAATGACCATGGCCAGCCGGATCGCGGTGATGAATTACGGTGTTCTGATGCAGGTTGACTCACCCCAGAATCTTTATGACAGCCCAAACAACCTCTTTGTGGCTGGATTTATTGGTTCCCCAGCAATGAATTTCTTTAACGCAGACATCGCTCAGGAAGGAGATGATATCGTTTTAAAAACGAATTCCTTCTCAGTTAAAGTCCCGGAAAACCGCCGCGGGGCATTAAAGCCATATGTTGGAAAATCAGTTGTATTTGGCCTGCGGCCGGAAGACATCCACGACCCAAACTTTGCCCCTCCCCGCATCGTCTCCCAAATTGTTGAGGCAGAGGTGGATCTCACAGAGTTGATGGGGAATGAAATTTTCTTATTCCTCAAGAGCGGCGATAATGAATTTGTCGCCAGGGTGGACCCACGTACAAGCTACAAGATGGGTGACAAGGTGAAGATGGCGTTCAATATGGACAACATGCACGTCTTTGATAAAGAAACCGAACAGGTCATCAAGTAAGAACTTCTAACCACTCAGGAATCAAAACGTCTCCTCGCCGATTTCTTGCTAGGAGACGTTTTCATGCAGGAGGGCGAATGCCTTATTCATACTTAAAACCTTTGTTGGATAATAACGGATCAAAAATCGTTCTTCTTATCCTGGACGGATTGGGAGGTATTGCTCTGACTCCCGGTGGAAAATCAGCGCTGGAATACGCGAAAACACCCAACATGGACCGCCTGGCCGAGGAAGGCACTCTGGGCCAAACCATTCCCATCCGCTATGGGATCACTCCCGGATCGGGTCCAGCTCATTTGGCCCTATTTGGCTACGAACCGCTTGAATTTGTCATCGGCCGGGGAGCGCTGTCCGCTGCTGGGATCAACCTTCCCCTAAAAGCAGGTGACATCGCTGCCCGGGGAAATTTATGCACCTTTGATGGAAACCGAAACGTAACAGACCGGCGAGCTGGAAGGATTTCTCATCCAGAAGCTGCCCCCATAATTGAATTGTTAAATCAGGTGCAGATTCCAGAGGCGGAAGTGGAAGTCCGCCAGGTAAAAGAATATCGTTTTGTGGTAGTTATGCGCGGAGAAGGTCTTAATCCAGCCCTTAATGATACAGATCCCCAGGAAGTTGGCGTGCCGCCCCTTAAGCTGGAAGCACAAAATCCGGATTCCAAAAAATCCGCCGAGTTGATGAACAAGTGGATTGAAAAAGCTTACCAGTCTCTGGCTGACCAACCAGTTGCCAACGGATTTTTGTTACGCGGTTTTGCTACCGATCCCGGATTGCCCTCATATGAAGATGCTTATGAGTTGGAGGCAGTTTGTATCGCCGAATACCCCATGTATAAAGGCGTATCGCGGCTGGTGGGCATGGATGTGATCGAAGAAGTTGAACCCGGGGCTCTTGGTGAGTTTAATACCGTAAAAGAACACTGGAATGAACATGATTTCTTCTTCATTCACATTAAAAAAACAGATAGCTACGGAGAAGATGGAAACCTGGAAGCCAAAGCAATGATTATTGAAGAGGTAGATCAGGCGCTTCCCGTATTACTGGATCTAAACCCGGATGTGTTAATCATCACTGGAGATCATTCGACTCCTTCTGTGTTGAAATCCCATTCCTGGCATCCAGTACCATTTTTGCTCTGGGCACCAAAAACCCATCGAACCGACCTCGAAACCGCGTTCACAGAGAGGAATTGTGCCAGGGGAGGTCTGGGGACTTTCCCGGCTGTTGAAACGATGTCCCTGGCTCTGGCTCACGCCGGACGTCTGCAGAAGTTCGGAGCTTAATCTCCCCTTGATTATCAAAAAGAAGGCAGCTGGATCAGCTGCCTTCTTTTTTGTATATATCCTGGATAAACTCTAGCAAGATCCTATTTACTGAGGGGGGAAGGAAGAGTTCTTGTTTTTCGTGACAGCAGCCAGCCGAGTAGAATCCCGCCAGTCAGGGTTGTAACACCAAAGACCAGGAACACATCCTGCCAGAATCGGATAGGAAAAAGTCGAATGAGTGTATCAGTATACAGGAAGAGCCAGCTGTCTCCTTCAAAGAATATCAAGTGGAAATTGGTAAATAAAGAACGAAAACTCACAATGGACAGGAACAAAATAGTCCCCAAAAGACCAGCGGTCAACCACCCTCCTCTCGACACCGATAGGATATAACCATTCCACCAATTCCGGAATCTTGCATAAACTCCACCTAACACAAGAACAGCAACAGCTCCCCAGAAGACCTTAAACACGCCCTGAAGAACAATTTTTACATCTTCCAGATGCTCCAATTCCCGCTCGACATATATTGGATCTCCAGAATCAAATTTTAAATCTCCCAAATCATCCAGGGTGGCTTTTGTTACCAGGTAACGCCTGGTTCGGTTTCCAAAATCTAAACGTTCTTCTGTGCTGAATCCATACTGGTCTTCTGGAAAGTTGGGCAGCCGATATTCCAGGTTCATGAAGACCGGGCTTAATAAAATCAGAATCGAAAGGACACAGATCAAGACTGGGATTGAAACAGTGATTACTCCGCTGAGTATTCTTTCCAGGTTTATTTTTTTCACTTTCCCTCCGACAGGTAATCCGGATCAGACAGAATATTATTCAAAACCATTTGATTCGTGATCCACTCAATAGGCGCTTTATTATCAGTAAAAATCTGCCCGCCTTCCGGCACTTGTCGCATGTTTACCAGAGCGATTCTCAGGGACTGAACCAAAGTTGAATTCGGCGATTCGGTTTCCAGCAGCAAAGCCAGGTTATCCTCTAAAAATTGGATGTCTGTCGGCTGCATTGTGGCATAAATAATTGAGTTAAATGTTCCTGGAACATCCATCACATAAACTGATGGAAATACAGATTGAATTGTTGCAGCCAATCCAGATAATAATTTTTCATCTTCCGGAGTCCGGCCCACGTTGAGGACCAATGCACCCCGGGAATCGAGGTGGTCAAATACAATTCCAAAAAACTCCCGGGTGGTCAAATGCCAGGGAATATAGGGCGGGCGATAGGCATCAATGCTGATGATGGTATAGCTCTTCCCGCTGTGGGCTAACCCCCACCTGCCATCCTGAGCAATAGGCTTTAGATTTTCTCCCGTCATGTTAAAGTAGTCCTGACCAACTTTCACAATTTCCCCATCTATTTCAAATCCATCGATTGGAATTGGTCCAAATGCGCTTGTTGCCTGACGGGCAGTTGTTCCAGCAGCGAGACCAATAATTGCCATATTATTTACATCAGAGGGGTAAAAAGGAGGTAAATTAAAAAAAGGAGCCGGCAGTGCCTGCATCCAGGTTCCCTCATAAGCCTCCTGTTCAGGATGGTAAATTGAATGAATGCCCTGTCCTTCATTCAATCTTAGATAACGATAACCGTCTCTTTCCAAAACCTGGATATAGTTATAGGAAGATTCCTTTTCATATATTTGATTGGCGGTCTTTTTTACCGGACCTGAACCCCAAAGGATCCCCATCCCAATCAGTATTACAGGCATCCAGATCCACTTCAACACAGCACGCCAACTTGTGGATAGTCCCAGGCCAATCAAACCCACAATCATTAAGAACAGGGAGAAGACCACAAAAGTCATTCGGGTTCCCAACCATGGAATTAACAACAAATCGGGAGTGAAGGTACCCAGGAACGAACCCAGTGTTGATACCGCATAAATTCGTCCTGAAATTTGTCCAGCTTGTCTGGAATCAGTTAAAACCAATCGGATCGCAAATGGGGAGATTGTGCCCAGAAGAGTGATAGGGACTATCAATAATACAAGAACCGCTGAAAAAGCGCCCAACAACACGCCTACCTGCAGCTGGTCAAAGGCATCTGCGGCAGCATACAAAACAGGGCGGGCGATAAAAGGAACAAGCCCCGCTGAAAAAGCGCCCCAAATCAGTATCGTGTAAAACACCTCATAATTGGGATACCGATCAGCCACTTTTCCGCCCAGAAAATATCCAGCGGTCAGATAAATCAAGATCAGCCCGATAATGGCTGCCCAGACCAAATTACTGGTGCCAAACACGCTGCCCAGAAGCCTGGAGGCAGCGAACTCGATCCCAAGTGTTGTCATTCCAGACACAAATACTGTAAAGTATAAATATTTTTTCATGATTAGCTGGTTGTTTCAGGGATACTTTTTATTCTGCACCAAGTAGAAAATCTATCGCAATCGCCACTAT
>Ga0255055_10001258_pt1 | contig 18899 bp, 21 predicted proteins | sample JV7_2_27_MG_FD_188633 | JGI IMG/M metagenome (GOLD analysis project Ga0255055, IMG submission 188633) | Seawater microbial communities from Jervis Inlet, British Columbia, Canada - JV7_2_27 | ecosystem: Environmental > Aquatic > Marine > Inlet | place: Canada: British Columbia | collected... | reverse complement strand
GTGACGACGGTAAGTAACCTTCCAGAATGTGATCTGGGGGTTACCTGTGAGATAGACATCTTGAGCGCCATAGGCAACGAGCTGCATTAATCCTCCTCCCATGTTATACTATTGCTAAAGAAAAAAAAATTAGGAAAAACACCATTTTTACTAGTTTTCACCACCAATTTTATTGATATCGAAGTTTTCCATCATGAATTGCCTTAGATATTTGTCAAGGTATACCTCTTTCTTCCCACCATGCTTCCTGGTAAAAACATACGCCTCCTTTTTCTTTTTGACAGTCCAACCGCTTTCAAGGGCGTTGTAGAGGAATGCCATTTTCTGCAGTTGGATCGTGTCCACCTCAACACGTGCTGGGGCCGAGATATGCATATCCATTTCTAAGACAAAGGCTAGAAAAATTGGTTGAATTTTGAACTTGTAATATCTTCCTCTAAACAAGCTATTAAATATATAGTTGGGCCATTATACATATATGCCCAGTTTCAAGCCTAAGGCGAATAAGAAGATATCGACTTGTGATAAGGCTTCTACGACTTTAGACAGCAAACATCAAGAAAAGATGGATGAGTTTGCTGAGATCGAAGGGAGTCTTATACCTGCGTTAGAAACAGAATTGAAGTCTCTAGAGGATATGGCGACGAAAGAGAATCTAAAGTCATACGAGATTGCGGATGTAAAATATAAGATGGATAAACTCAGAAAGCGTATTCGCGATCTCGGAAAGAAAAAGAATCAGTACCTGCTCGACAATTCACATATCATTTTTGAATACTTCGAGAAGAAAAAGGGAATGTCCGAGGGCATAGGGAAGGTAAAAGTTCTGCACTCATTCTTTGCTAAGGGAAAGACACGACCCCAGGGGAATCTCGATGGTGCGACAGATGTCAAGAAGTATCTCTCCAACATCGACGAAAATTTTCTCAACATGGACGACTACAAACTCAATCATGAGGTCTGTCAACATTGTCATGGCGAATTGATTCCAGTGGACCACGAAGGGGTGATGGTTTGCAAAAGTTGTGGCAGACAAATAACTTTTCTCATAGAGCATGAAAAACCTTCCTATAAGGAGCCTCCCAAAGAGGTGTGTTTCTATGCCTACAAAAGGATTAACCATTTCAGAGAGATCTTAGCTCAGTTTCAGGCTAAGGAAACTACACAGATACCGGAAGAGGTCCTGAAAAATATTAAACTACAGATCAAAAAGGAACGGATCAGTCTCAAGCAGATGACGAATAAAAAGGCGAAAGATATTCTGAAGAAATTGGGATACAACAAATACTATGAACATATCCCATTTATAAAGGATAAGCTAGGTATAAAACCACCTATTATGAGCCAAGAGCTGGAAGAGACATTGTGCAGCCTCTTTATGGATATCCAGAAGCCTTATGCGAAACATTGTCCGGACGATCGTGTCAACTTCCTCAACTACTACTATGTGTTGTATAAGATGTGCGAGCTCCTTGGAGAGACACAGTTCTTGCCATATTTCCCCATGCTCAAGGACCCGGTCAAACGGATCGAACAAGACGAAATATGGAAGAAGATTTGCGCTGAATTACACTGGGAGTTTGTACAGACGATATAACCAAATGCCAAAGCATTTACTGTCTGTATGTACCCATGACCGAGTCAACCAGATAAAGCCCGAATCCATAGTTACAATTGAGATGGCTATGGTGTCTTAAATGGTCCTTGGTGTCGCCAGGAGCATTACCATTACTGTGAGATACACATGTATTCATTGTGGCAATCGCCGTCCACAGATATAGGGAATATAAATGAGGTACAAGACCAATGTAGTAGCAAAGGGATACACCTATTACAAAGGAGCCAAGATTACCAATGACATGCTCTGGAAAATCTGCATCCAGAGATTTAGCCACACATAGTCTTCCCCTGTGGTGCGTTTTATGATAGTTCCAGAGCAATTTCGTGTGAAGAGGGCGATGGGTGATATAGAAATAGATGTCACCAGTCACGGTGAACACAGGGAGAAGAAACAGGGATGGGAGTAGACCTAGAGTCTCATTCGGGTAGTATGAGGTCAATATTTGGGACAGCGGTAGCGTGTAGAGAAGTTGATTCTTTAAACTATTGCTTGCAGCCACGAAAAAATCAGCATGATCTTTTTCATCATATAACGAAACCATGGTCCAATAAATGAGCATATGAATGGGGAAAATCATGTTCATGTTATCTATTATCATTTCATCATCTCTAACTGGGTTTGAATTTAACTTCGGTAGCACCTAGACTGCATCCCTCGCAGAATGTAACCGACTGTCCGGAAAGAGAGAAGTCATTTGGTGAAAGCTTGCTCCAGTCCGTTCCCGGATCTAGGATACCACACTTAGTATAGATGTATCCTACAAGCGCACTGCACCAGAACCGATCGGTCTTCTGAGGCCGCGAATCTTTCTTGAATAGAGCTTGTATCCAGTCCTCCGGGACGATATCATAGGGTTTATCGTAGACAACGGTGTGAACCTTCTTAAGGTTTTCCACTGTAAAGTGCGTATCGTCGCACTCCATCCGGCGCAAAAATATACCCTTGCCTTGATAACTAGCTACGATCTCATGTAGCGGTGTAATCTGGACCCCAAGCTTTATCTTACCATCCTGGGGATCTGGTGTCCCTTCCCAGCTAGATTCCCATACAAAGGTGCCCTTCAGACACGGGTGTATAAAGGAGGGATCTTTTAAGATCACGGCGGAGTGCGTGTAGTTACTATGTGTTCCATACTGAATGGCGTCAGTAAACCATCCGAATGGACCTGACGCATGAGTACTGAAGAGTAGTAAGTCACCGGTTTTTAAGTCCATCTATATAGTAACAGCTGAACTTAAAAAATATTATCTACGACGCATTTTACGTCTCCCACCCCTTGATCTTCTTCTGGTCTTCCTACCACCACGGAATACTGATCTCCCCTTGGATCCTATTTTGACAGCCCCCTGTTTAACAGCACGACCTAACCGTCTAGCTGATATCTTGACTTTTCCCATCACACTCCGCAACATCGGTGGACCATCCCTATCCCCACCCATTCGTCTCCTCCGGGTGCGTCCCCCTCGGCGTCTCCTCTTAGTGCGACCACCTCTGCGTCTCCTCTTAGTGCGACCACCTCTGCGTCTCCTCTTAGTGCGACCACCTCTACGTCTCCTCTTAGTGCGACCACCTCTGCGCCTACGACTCTTGCCACCACCTCGATACTTACCCCTTGAATACTGAGAAGGAATACCCGGGTCCCCCGGAGCGCAACAACCACTGTTTTCACTCATTATACACTAGTGAGTGAAAATAATTTCCCATAACGGTTACTTAGCGTCTACGTCTCTTGGTGCGGCCACCTCTGCGTCTTCTCTTGGTGCGACCACCTCTACGTCTCCTCTTAGTGCGACCACCTCTACGTCTCCTCTTAGTGCGACCACCTCTACGTCTCCTCTTAGTGCGACCGCCTCTACGTCTCCTCTTAGTGCGACCGCCTATCTTCTTCCTCAATAACCCGGAGAACGGTCTCGAACCAGGCCCATCCAGAGTTGGCACGCCTGTATATTCAGCAACGATTGTTCCCCCATCGCCCCAATCGCCTCTGTTGGAAGAAGATCCAGATCGTGTTGTACTGGGGGCTGCTGTGCTGCTGCCACTTTCTACTGTTTTCTGCTGTAACCTGCGTATATAGTCTTTCGTTCTCTCTCCTAGATCTCTATACTTAGCGAGTTTCTTCTCACACGTAGCGAGTTTCTGCGCCATATGTCTCCTGTCCTCTTCGTCATCCGAAACACTATGCTGCCTTAAAGACACTTTTTTAGCCTTAGCTGACATTCTATATATTATACGCAGAAGTTATCTCCTGCGTCCCCCGGATTTTCTCGTTTTCTTTTTGCCTCCCCTACCCCTTCTCTTAACGTGACCACCTCTTCGTTTCCTCTTGGTGCGGCCACCTCTGCGTCTTCTCTTTGTGCGGCCACCTCTGCGTCTTCTCTTTGTGCGGCCACCTCGCCTAGACCTTCGTCTCATCCCTCCACTCTGCCCCTCTGAGGAGCCCGTGCAGCATCCATCCTCATCGCCACCACTATCGTACCCGTCCCCCCCGTACTCCTGTGGCATCAAACCTTGACCCTTTCCTCCTCGCATCGTTTTTATACGCATCTCTAATATCAGGTGAGATTTTTCTATATTTTTCTTCGTCGCCCAAATTCTTTGAGCTCATCATGTTGTTTCTCCCACTGCTTTCTATGCTGCTACCATTCGGGCCAGGATCCTCGATAGGGTCGCCCAAAATCATCATCCAAAACTGTGAAATGCCTCGGCTCATATGTTCTCTTGCCAACTAACTTCGGCCTGCTTATGACAGGTGAAGTGTTTCGTGGAGGATCTCTGTTACAACCTACTAAATTCCCCATTATATACAATTAACTAAGGAAATGTAGCGTGCTTCATAATAGTTCCTAGAGAGGAGACAATTATTATAAAGTTGGACTGAGTTTACATACGTGGGAATCCGACCAGATTGGCACCAACGCCGAATCCAGCTCCCGAGCGCGCGGAGACCGCAATGCTTGGGACATATGTATCCAGGATGCTAAATGTAGCAGCTGCCGTAAGAGCAATCAACATAATTTCATCGATGTTCAATGAACGTTTCGGGATTGCATAGGCCGCCAGTGCAACCATGATACCCTCAACTACGTATTTAACGATCCGTCTGACGAGTTCGCCAAGATCAAGCATGCTCGCTATACCTGCCATTATATACTTCCTCAAGAAAAAAATATATTGATGATAAAGGTGCTTAAACTCATCTGGGACCGCAATATATATAATGACAGATTTACCATTCGAAAGAAAAATGACTCCATCTGGGGACACCAATCCTAAATACATCGACTTGTTGGATGAGGATAAACCAGTAGCAGGACAGAAATTCGCATGTCTATCTTTCGTCTCGCCTGAAAATATTCTGGAGAGAAAGGAGTTGTTCTACTTTCAGGAGTTCCTAAAACACTGGGATTTCACTAAAGGAGTACAGAAATTTACCCAGTTTCTCAACTTCTTGGCATTCAAATATGACATCGATTTCGACAACATCATGTCAGATCTGGATGAATTTATGAAAAGTGAAGGAGACAAACTTGCAACCACAACCATCCAGGATGATTACAAGAATTTCGTTGATGCGAAGGAAGATGATCTCCAGAAGGCATTCGATAGTCAAAATCAATTCCAGACTAATACGCGCGGACTAAAAATCAGGGGATGCTACCCTACACAAGAGGAGGCCGAGCTACGCTGTAGGATGCTACGTGAAGTTGATCCTCACCACAATATTCTTGTGGGTCCTGTGGGAATGTGGGTACCTTGGGACCCGGAAGCCTACCGTACAGGCCGTGTTGAATATCTTGAAGAGGAACTTAACAAACTCATGCATGAAAAGCAGAAGAATGAGACTAAGGCCAAGGAAGCATTCGAGAAGCGTCTATTAGAATCTAAAAAGACAGCGATTGCTGAAAACAAGAAGATAGCACGAGACAGTGGTAATAAGTTAACACAGAATATTGACAATCAGGGTAACCTTATTGGAGTGGGTAAGATGACCTCAGCAGAGACGAAACTAAGAGAGAAGGATCAGGTAAGTTCTGCTGATATTCGCCGAGAGCTCTTTGAGAGTAACGACGTGCGTACTAAGAAGCGTGATAAGGCGCTAGAGGAAGCCCTCCAGTTGGAGGTGACAGAGAGGGATGAGGAAAAGGCGGATGAAGATAAGGCTGATGAAGGTAAGGTTGATGAAGATAAGGCTGATGAAGATAAGGTTGATGAGGATGAAAGTAAATAATGAAGGTTGTTTTTGTACCTTATTATCCAGTGGATGTTAAACGTCAAACAAGAAGTCATCAGTTGCATTCCTCCCCCCCCAGTTTCTCTGCACGTGACCAAGATGCTTTACCGTCAAGTCCACGAATTCTGCCTTCGTAGAGAACTCATTACAGAACTCAAGATCTTCTCCGCCCATCCCGTCTCTGTAATAATGGTGATGGTTATATAGTTGAAAGTAACCGGGGCACCCCTGCCATGACGTCCCTCCTCCATAGTAATTCAGGGGGTAATCATTCGGGTGAGGAACCGGTTTTCCTGCTTTTAGCTGACTCATCTTGTGGTATATCTCCCGCTTACAACCAACAACAATATCACTTAATACCTTCCTTGGTGGGGTGACCGCCACGGCCTTATAACTATGGTGACCATTATCCCTTTTTGTCAGTCTCATCATGACTTGGCCTTTTTTTTGATTCCGAATAGTCTGCCACGACTTCTTTCGATTGTTCGCTGATATCCCGAGTGGCAGGATGACGTCGCTATCGAACACCAGATACCAGGCATTCGGGTGCTGGGCGTATACGACCTGCTGGGCATATCTAAGCCCCCCACCCTTGTTAAACTTCCACCGAGGATTGCTATAGAAGTCATAGTAAAGGATCTCTATCTTTGGATGCTTCTGGCAGAGTTCAATTGTGGCCTTATCATCTTTATGGGTAACAATGAACCACTTCTCTAATTTTGGCAGATTTAGAGGTATGATTACTGCCAATAGATCACTGTACTTAGTAGATACGGTTATTCCGATAATCCGCATATACTAAATTAATAGAAAGTATTTGACCGATCAAGAAAGCACTTCAGATCCAATATAAAAATATCCCTACATTAGATATAATGGATTTCCCGCCAAGGATCAGACTCGTAGTCGGCCGAACAAAACTTGACCCCATACCCGAGGAGATTAGCAACCTACCATCAACCCCCACAACCCAGAATGTAAAGCAAGTTGAACCTCCCGCACCCAAGAAGCCGAAAAAGAAATCGAAGAAGCGGTGTGCGCACAGCGACTGCCGCACAAAGTTGAAATTAACAGATATGGAATGTCGATGTAAGAAGCGGTATTGCAGCAAACATCGAATACCTGAGGTGCACGAGTGCATTATACCACTTAAGGACCACGCTAAGACAATTAATTTGCCTTGTATTCGTCCTAAAAAGATTGATCTCTTATAAGCAATGTGTGTTTCCAATTAGATCTTGGTACCATTGTCGCTGTAAAGCTTCTCAGTACCAACGTGTGCAGCCATAGTTACCAGAATGACATGACCAACACGGACACTTAATCAGAGTTCCCCCTTGATTGCGAGACCGGTAGCGGATACGGGGGTTTGTGCGCCACCCGACATGACTACTGTTATTACAGCTTTTTGGTTGGGGGGCACGACAGGGTTCGGTAGAACCACCCTTCCCATAGGGATAATTGATGTGGGTAGTGATTCCATTGTATTTCCGCGGACCACAGACAAGAAGACGGGTATTCACTCTATTTCCAATGTAATCAATGAGATAGCCTCGTCTCCCTAAAGAGGCGGGATTGCCGGCAAGTTTAAGGCCAGACTGATTCGTTTTTGTTCTCATACGACCATTGCTTACTCGTTTAGGTACATATCCAGACATTCTACATTAAGTGGAGAGAATTCTACAATTTACAATGTCCTGTTGGACATGTCGGAGGATGATCCTGGTCCTTCCTTGTCAGTGTATTGTGATAGTAGCATCCACCATGTGACCATGGAACGCGGATCCAAGCCGCATCGATCTGTTGGGGTGTCCAAACAGGTCTAGCTTGCCTTACAGCATGCTGAGGTTTGCCCGCAATGAGGGTGGGGATGATGAACATTAACCATAAGCAGAAGGAAGTTCTCATTATGGTTAGCTCTGAAGGCTTGTGTTTAAATCAACTTTGGAACTCATAACAGTTTCAATCAAACTACCACTTGCTTTTCCTGACATTGATCCTAGGCCCCTTAACATCTGTCTTGGGGTCATAGTTAGTCCCTTCCTCATCGTCAGAGGCAATATCCTTCGATAGCTCCCAAAATTCCTTTGCGCCCAGCTTGAAATCGCCATGGGGTTCGGCCTTATACCAGAATATCTGGTCTTCTAACTTATTGGACTTCGCATTATTTGAAATTACGAGGCACTCATAGTTCTCGGTACATTGATCCATCACTTGACAGAATGATTCAAAGGTCGGAAACATACCCGCATAGTTCTCGTAGATTCGACGCCTGTTAGCAAGATACGGTTCCCGAAGTATGAAACTGAAATCAATATTTGTTCTCAGATTAGGAGGGACACCGAGCGGGTATTGCATTGTTATTACCAACATCACCTTCCAATGCCTCCCATTCATGAAGAGGAGTCTCATCAACTTTTCTCTCGCCCAACTGTTGTCATATAGACAATCATCAAGAATTACAAATGTTCGGGCGTCGATATTTGATCTTCCATAAGCCTTTTCCTCTCTTTTGATCTGTTTGATAACCATCTTTTGACGTTTAAGGATATTTTCAATAACTGCCGTATTGTATTCCTCATGAATGAAGAGTCTAGGAACCATCTTTGCATAGAAACCATTACCAACTTCAGTTCCTGAGATAACCGTTCCAATGGGTATATCCTGATGGTAATAGAGAAGGTCTCTGACTAGAAAACTTTTTCCTGTGTCGCGCCGGCCCACCAAAACAATCACTGGACCATGGGTCTCATTGGCCTTGAAGCTGATGTCACGCATATCGAATTTCTTTAGCTCTAAGTTCATATGGATTAGGTAGGAGATTAAAATACTGGGAGATTGTCGCGGTGGGTTTAATCACATTTTATTTTATGTGTCTAAAACCTAATGTTCGATCTCTACTATAAGAAGAACGAGAATCAGGGGGTATTCGAGGATTTAGAGAAACAAGAAGGTATGGAAAAGCTTCAGGATTATGTCCCGATTTATAAGAACTTTTTTGGCCAGACTGGCGTCGATCTCATCAATCTTAATCATAGATTTCACCTCCTCAATCTTACTGAAAGAGCGGGTCGCGCACGATATGCCTGTCGAGTATCTGGAGCAGCCCAACCTCTACCGAAAAAGACCTTTCTGAAGTTCAGCCCTCTCTTAGACCCGGTTAAGTATATGGTGGGGAAATACAAGGAATTAACTGAGGAAGAGCGTACTGCCATGCCTACGGTCAACGGCGAAGGACCGGCACAGCGAAAGGTCTGTGATCCAAATAATTCAGCTTATGTGGATGCCTTCTTTTCCTACTTGACGAGCCAGGCCTACCATCACCATAATGTGACGAACGCAATAGATTTCTTTGGATCTTTCCTAGGGGTGCAAAAGAGATTTCTTTTCAATGCTGTCGATGATCTCGAATATATCCTCGAGTCGGACTACTATAGGGAGAATGAAGGACAACTTTTTGAGTTAGCAGAATTTGACCAGATGCTTCTGGCTGAAGACTCTACAAGACACAATAAACGGAAAATAGCTATAGGTGTGCCTGCCGGCCATGTTGAGACTGTCGAGGTCCCCGAAGGTCAATTTGAAGGGCTATTTACCCCGGTGCAAGACACTAATGTCGGAATACTCCCTCAGGAACTTATATTTGAGTCAGAACATAGAGGAACAAGTTCTCGCCGCACCGATTCCTTATGCTCATCACGCTCATCGCACACCTCTGCCTCTGACAATGAATCTCTCGATGGCTCAATGGATGGCCAGATAGACAGTGAGAATGAGGAACATGAAAGTCTCAGTGATGGAGCGTCTGTAGATAGTCTATCTTCATTTGGCTCAGATATAGAGCTCCAAGCTACACTCTATAACTTCCCCGTCCAGGTCATTTGTCTGGAAGCGATGGACGATACCCTCGATAGTTTGTTAGCGGAGGATAATGAGATGGATGACGATGAATGGAGATCATGTCTTATACAAGTCATAATGACACTTCTGGCATATCAGAAGATGTTTGACTTCACTCATAACGATTTACATACCAATAACATCATGTTTTGTTCAACAGAGAAGCAATTTCTTTACTATCGATTAGAGAGTAGATACTATAAAGTACCTACTTATGGAAGGTTATTTAAGATCATCGATTTCGGGAGAGCAATCTACAAATATAAGGGACATACGATCTGTTCAGACAGCTATCACCCGAAAGGTGATGCGGCTTCTCAATATAATTGTGAACCCTACATCAACCCAAATAAACCTCGGTTGGACCCGAATCCAAGTTTTGACCTATGTAGGCTGGGGTGTTCCCTCTATGACTATTTCATCGAGGACCTGGACGACGACTTGATTGGAGAGCCTATTGCCGCACTTATCAAGAGTTGGTGTATGGATGATAAGGGTCGTAATATCCTCTATAAGAATAATGGTGAAGAAAGGTATCCCGACTTTAAGTTGTATAAAATGATAGCAAGAACGGTGCATAACCATACCCCAAAGTCCCAAGTCATACGTCCAGTTTTCAATCGTTATGTGGTGACCAGAAAGAAACTCCCGAGGAAGCCCAAACTCATCGATATTGATACGCTCCCTTGTTACACCGGAAAATAGATAGATTCTACATTATATGCATCATACAATGTAGGATATTGGAAGATTGTGCCTAAAAGTCGGGAGAATCGGTGAATACATTAGGGTCGCCGACAAGTTTTTTGAGTGGTGTGAGTTGATCAAGGATAAACTGGGCTGCGACGACACTAAGATACACGAGAACGGTATCGCGCATCAGGATCTTGAGGGGTTTATTTTCTTTCAGAATAAAGCGCATTTCAAGGAATTTGAAGAAGAGGTAAATGGCGGAAACGGCAAGAGCCACTATAAAGATAGAAGTACCCATCATTAATATACTGGAAAAAACAATTGTCCAACATCCTCCGCGCCTAGGTTGCTAGAACCTCAACACCCGTTAGGACGGGTTTGTCTTTCAGATTAATGTCCTCTCCGAGAACCTGAACATCTAAAGCGTCGAGTCTAAGCGATGGGGCATCTGTGAGTATCTTAATCTTTTCCTCCGAGGCACCACCATCATCCTCTTCCTCTTCCGCTTCCTCAATAGCCCGTTGTTGATGGCGCATTGTGCTAATAGCCTCAAGGCGATCAATGGTCTTTGGAGCATCGACTGTCTTTGGCGGACTGACAGCACCTGTTCGTGTGTCATAGTCAACAACACCATCCTTATCACTGAATGTCAGATGAGGAGCATCATGGGTTTTGTCTGGCCTTATCACGGGGTTCACAACAGCCGTTTTTTCCGTATTGACCTCTAGTCTAATGTTCCCTTCCCCCCTAGAGGGGGTCGCTACGGTGTTAACCATATCAGTGGTAACTTGTTTGATAGTATCGGCTGTACTCTTTGTCGCCTCAGTTATCTCGGCTACAGGAGGTTCCATCACTGTCTTTTCGGCCGGGTTGCCAGCGTCAGAGGCCTTTTTGACTACAACAGCGATATCTTCGGCTTCATTCTTTACCTCCCCCTTGTCCGCTGTAGTAGCCTCTTTCCCTTCTTCCGTATCTTCCTTTGCCTTCTCGGTTACATGCTCCTCAATAACTTCTTCTTCAGTAGTCTCATCAAGGTATGCTCTTAGAATCTGCTCAACTGGCATATTCGCCCTCACAACATTCAACAGACATTCCTTACAAATCAGCTCACATTCTCGTAGGTTTTTCTGCTTTTGAAGCTGTGTTATATCCACTTCAAAGAGGTATACGTTGCTGTATAGTTTGCGTGCGCATTGTATATACGTTTTGTGTATAAAGTCTGATAGACGTGGGATGGTGATATCGACCTTCTTCTGTTTACTGGCAACGCGAATGCTTGTAAGGATCTTGAGCTGCGTGATGTGAACGCATGTAAGCAAATCCTCGAGATAGCTACATCCACTTTTTTGTATGATTCGTTTCGTTTCTTCGTCTATTATTTCTTGATTCCACTTTGGTACTCTAGTCAAGAAGTTTTGGAATGTCATCAGATATTTTTCCTGTTCGTCATTGGTCACACAAAGCCCCCAAGCTTCCTTAAATATTGACTTGAAACCTTCTATGATGAGCGGTGTGAGTATATTGACTAGATTTACGGAGTACTCATTTTTTGCCTCGGTCAGTATGGCTGCATTATAGTCATCCATTTTAGTGTTATTCAATATTTTCTAAATCAAGTTCCGGACGCATATATGCGAAGTTTATCATAAGAAGCATTAGCAACTTTTCGGTTCTAAATTCTCTCCTTATCTTGTCGAAGTATACTAGGAGTGTTGCTTTCCTTCTCGCTTGGATGTGGCTATCATTCTCTATCACTGACAATAGATTCATGGCGGAGTATCCTCTCTCATACAAGCTCTCTGCGAATGCGGCAGATTTTGGAAGACTGGCATAATTAGCTCGTTTCCCAATGTGCCTCTTCAACCAGCGGTATGCTTGTCCGCCTACATCGTATTCATCAACTATACCATTCTTCTTATAAACGTGAAGGCTACATGGTGAACCGTTTATCTCTGGAAGAGGGACATATATGTTACAAAAACGTGATAAGATGGGGCGTAATAGTTTGCTTTGCTCTTCTATGACTATGAAAAATCGCGTTGTATGACTAAACTGCTCTATACAGCGTCGAAGGGCAGACTGGGCATCTGTGGTCAGTTTATCAGCATTGAATAGAACGATACTCTTGAAGATATTCCCATCTTTATGATGTATTATCATTTTTGCGAAGAACTTGAGTTCGTCACGAATGAAGCGAATTCCTTTGTTATGAGCGCAATTGATATATCTAACATACTTCTTAACAGCGATTTTATCAGCGTATAGCCCGTCTATCAGATGACTGAGCACGTGTCTTTTTCCTGCTCCACCCGGACCATGAAAAACAATATGGGGTATCTTTCCTGTCGTTATGAATGTGTCAAGTTTGGTCATTATAGAGGGGTGTATGTCTAACGTCATAGTGGGATAACAGCTGACTTTCACTCTAATTACAAATCATAGTGAAAGTAATAGTTTATGCAACACTTTCTAGGGACTGAGTATATGGATTCTGGCGGAATGCATCTAGCATACCAGGTTGTGTACGCACACACTCGATTGAGCTGCCTCGGGTGTTCTTTCCACCCATTTCACCATACGTCCGCACAGATCCACAAGTCTTTGGCATATCTGGCATCCCACTGGCCGCATGTCGGCTACCGATCTTACTGATTTTTATATTCTGGTCCCCATTGAAAAGAGGTTCGACCCCTGTATTAAACTGACTAGTCAAGAGCTTCTCCTTATTAGGATTAAGATGAGCATTATATGCGGCATCATATACTGGACCCCTAGTGCTCCATGGGGCGGCGGCAGCATCTCCGATGTAGGGACAGAGCGTGCTTTGTCTCTGTGTGTCACGAGGGTCCATTGTGGTCGTAGCGTAAGCGCCCCCATGGGTATCATAGCCGGGTTGACCAATATACTTGTTATTCTCGGTTTGTTCCCGAATAGTAACTGATGTACGATCCGCTGGGTTCCATACCGGTCCTGCTGGAGCCTCGGATTGGAATGCATTCCCGCTCGGTCTCAGATTTCCTATAACATTCTCCTTACGGGAAGGCCTCAGAACATCCATAACAGGAGCAACGACAGCTTTCAACCAGCCTCCGACGATACCCAGCTCCGTCCCTGGCCTAGTCGTCACCCTTGAGTTTGCGTAGGACTTGAATCCATCCTTTCCGTAATCAAGGCGCAGATCTCTCCAGCCTCCACGCCTAAAGGCCTCCCCGCCGTGATCCAAAAGCGATTTTGGCTGCTTTCTCTTGGATTGCTCGAATTTCGGGATAACAACCCCCTTTGAACTAACTCCCCCCTGATTGGCTGCACCATCTCCGAAATATTCCCGGGTAGTAAAGGGTCTATTGACAGATTGAAGGGGTTCCTCTGCTATAGCTCTCTGTGCCTTTTCTTCACCTGTGGTGGTGAACCACCTGTCTGGATTATTCAGATAGAAAGTATCAGGTCTATTCTTTTCGATGCGACCTTCAATGCCTCGATTTTTGATATAACTGTTTGCCGGTCCTTCATGATTTGCCAATCCAAATGTAAGCTTTGGATTGGTGGCTGTGCGAAGTTGGGAGACATTCTTAGGGAGCCATTGTTGGCGAGCCTCCATTCCAGCGTTGAATCCACCCGATCCTTCCGACGTATAACCCTTGTTGAGTCCCGGTCCCACACGAACCTCTTGCCATGGTTTCACATTCGAGATATTCCTAGATGGGTTCATTCTGGATTGAATGAAGTCTGTGTGGATGGGGACTCCATGTGTGTAGTGGATGTCTTTCTGTGGTTTGAAAAGAGGAGCCTGGGCCTTTTTGCGGATCTGCTGAGATCCAGATCCACTGTAGCTGTCAAGGATACTTTCATTCCCGTCGTAGCCACATGTTCGTTGGGTGACGTTCGACCCAAAAAAAGGCACCATATTGTTGAATTTTATATCCTTCTTCTGTACTGCGTCTCCCGTCAGTGATTTGAAAAGCATTTGGTTACTGGGATCCTTATCAGACTCGACTGCCTTCTCATAAACTTCTTGGCGAAAATAGCGATCGGTAGCAGCATTTGGATCAGGATAGAAGTTGGGATTATGTGTGAGTTCCTCGTATGTTTGGACGGGGAAGTTTGTCTGAGGCACGCGAGGTCGTCCGTGTTTGTCGAGCTCCCCCGGATGTAATGCACGAGAAGCTGGTGCGGAGACATTGTCAAAGTGCTCACGTTTTAGTTTTTTATTATCTTCCTTTTGAGATTTGTCGTCCTTAGATAAGATATACATGGCTCCGAGAGCTATAGCAGGTATTGCAACTTCCATTATTATATATACACCAACATATTTTCTTCCTATTGAGAACTAAAATATGATTAGCGGAGTTCAGGACACGGATACTGGGTCACGAAGTTATCCCGTTCAAGTAGTCGAGTATTCATATTGTTGTGAAAGGGCTTGCAGACATTTTCCTGTGGATTCAAGAAGAGGGGATAGTAGCGCGTCTGGGGGAGATCGCGATAGCACCAGGCCGGGTGGGTGACCCGAGACTGTTTTGTAATAGACCCGCCACACGTAGGATACTCGACTCGTTTGGACTTAACGACCCCAGAGTTGGGATATTGTCCTGCATTACAATCCTTCACAGCCCTTCTGGTAATACCGAATAAATCGCTCTCGATATTTATTGGGGCACCCCCTGGCACTTCCCTTAAGTTAGCACCCCATTCAGCCATCCTGATTTGCGGGTCGTCAAAAAAGCAGGGCTTGCATCCCCACCCCGGTTTGTTGAGCATATAACGCCCTGGACCAGTAGATTCTTGTAGGAGCTTGACCGTGCGACATTTATCATAGTTAAACCTTGTGAATGCCATACTATATTGGTCGCATATTTTTATTTCAAGCGGAATAATAGTGTAAAGGGGGCTCTTCACTAACGTTTATAATGAACCTCGAGATACAAGAGAAAAAAGGTCGTGTGCCTACTATCTGCCTAAACATGATCGTCAGGAATGAGAGTAAGATCATAACACGTCTCCTTGAGACCGTGTTGCCAATAATAGATACATATTGCATATGTGATACTGGGAGTACGGATGAGACCAAAACGATCATAAAAGAGTATCTTGACTCTAAAAATATTCCCGGGAAAATCATTGAACACCCCTTCAAAAACTTCGGCCATAATAGAGATTATGCCTTGAAGGCGGCTAAGGATATGGCCGATTATCTCTTATTTCTTGATGCAGATATGAAATTGGTTATCGACCCAAGCTTCGACAAAAACTTGCTTACTGCCGATGTATATTCCATTAGACAAGGCGTCCCGGGATTTACATACCATAATGTGCGTCTTCTCAGCACTTCAATAGATGCGGCGTGCGTGGGTTCTACCCATGAGCATTACTCGTATCCCTCAGAATCTTCTCAATCTAGATTGGAGTCTTTACACATACTGGATATCGGTGATGGCGGTTGTAAAGAGGATAAATTCGAGCGTGACATTCGCTTATTGAAAGGAGATATAGAGGAAAATCCCAATAACCCGAGACCACACTTTTACATTGCCAATAGCTACTACTCCATCGGCAAGTTTGACGAAGCGTTGGAAGAATACAAGAAACGGATATCCCTCGGAGGGTGGTATGAGGAAGTTTGGTATAGCCATTATAGGACGGGGTCGTGCTATTATAAGAAAGGTCAGCACGAGATGGCTATATTTTGGTGGCTGGAGGGATTTAACATGTACCCGAAGCGCATGGAGAATATATATGAGATAGTCAAGCACTACCGAATAAATGGGCGCCCAGAGTTAGCGTCTCATTTTTACAAGTTAGCTAAGTCAATACCCAAGCCAGAGAAAGATTCCCTATTCATTCATGATTCTATCTATGATCGTGATCTAGACTATGAGTTCACCGTTTTCTATTACTATCTAGAAGATAAATCTAGCTATCCCCCTCTAATGATCCATGAACTATGCTGCGATATGCTTGAAATGGGTTGTAATGTACAGAATGTCTTGGGCAATTATAAGTTCTACACGCAGGTCCTAACCCGAGATAAGGGTGGACAAATAGTCGAGCTACGTGCGGTATCCATCAAGGAAAACTATATCTCAAGCACACCGTCGATCGTAGATTATCAAGGTGGGTATTTGGTGAATATCCGACATAACAACACCACTATCGACGATAATTGGGGTTATGCGATGAGCGAAAGGGATGAGATTACACGAAATCAGTTTGTTATTATGGATGAGAAATACACGAAGAAGGATTGGGGTGTGATGCGCCTGGAAGACGAGCCGAAAAAAGAGAACCCATTAGGATTATTCTTTGGACGCCAAGATGTTCGTTTGCTCAATCATGATGGAGATATTTACTATACGGCAACAATCTCTCCAGAGGTCGCAGGGAAAAAGGCATGGCGGGTAGAGTACGGTCGTTACTATCCGGAAGGTAAGAGATTAGTAGGGAAGTGTATAAAACCACCTAGTTATGGGAATGTTGAGTGTGAGAAGAACTGGACATTATTCTCACATGAGGGGAAAGTGAAGTGTGTCTATGGTTGGTCACCCCTTCGGATCGGGTATATAGATGAGGAAAAGAAGGAGTTTGTGGAGGAATGGCAAGTAAAAGTTGGAGGACTGTTCTCGATGATCCGAGGGTCCTCCAATGGCGCATGGTATAAAGACCACCTATGGTTCGTTTGTCATATTGTTTCATATGAGACTCCGAGGCAGTATTATCATCTGTTGGTTGTCCTAGATAAGGATCTAAAGTCGGTAAAGTATGTTACTTTCCCATTCAAGTTCGAAGGTGCGCCGATTGAGTATTGCTGTGGGCTCTTAATTAAAAATGACGAGCTGATGATGACTTATAGTGTGAAAGATGGATGTTCTAAGATTATGAAGGTGCTAGTATCTGCATTTGGGAACTTTATGGATACTTGATTTCGACGGGGACATCGACGCTGAGGATGAGGCCGCCGTGCCGCTCCCATGTGGTCATATCCCAATCGCCTCCCTCCATATGAACCCTCACGGAAATTGCATTGGGACGCGTTGGCTGGTACGGGGCGAACCATGGAAAGCCAGGGCCAGACGATCCCAGTGGTGGTATCTGCCCTGGTAGATAAAGCTGAGAAAGATCATTGCATGACCAGTTAATCTGGTTACCAGGATTAGGACCCACGGGTGGTTGTAGATTCAGATAGGCCAATTCTCCTCCTTCGAGGCAAAAACAGTTAGCGGTGGTGTTCGCGCTTGTTATTGTCGCTTGCATTTGTGGGGACGTCGTTGGTAGGGTAAATGGATTGTCCTGGGCGGCCCCTCCACAATGTACAAATACCGTTATAAAGAGTCGCCCACCACCAGGCAAGGAGGTGAAAATGCTCGATGCTGGCGGCGCTGGTGCTGCCACGTCAGCACCTGAAATGCTGACCCCTAGTTTAGTTGCCAGGGCAAACGATGTCCCGGGAGGGTGAGGTGCCCAGGGCATACAGGCGGCTGGTGGCATTGCATTCCCGTCGAGCCCAATTCCAACAGCATCGGTTGTGGAGCCCGCCCCAGTGGTGGGAATGCTTGCCTGCTCATTATATGCTCCGCCCGGAAATAGCCAGATATACCTAGTTATCGACGCCCCGGTGTTAGCAACCATACCCACTGGTCCACCTCCAAGAGAGTCCTGGGGGAGTCTTGCGCTAAATGTATAATGGACAACCTGAACCTCCTGAGGGCCGGTTGGCCCATTAGGACCAGTGAGACCCGTAGGACCTGTAAGACCAGTTGGCCCTGTCGGGCCTGTATGTCCCGTAGGACCTGTCTGACAAGGTCCAGTGGGTCCAGTTGGCCCTGTAGGTCCAAAAGGTCCGGCGAGTCCTGTAGGTCCTGTGCAGCATGGACCTGTATGCCCTGTCGCACCCGTCGGTCCAGTAGGACCCTTAGAACCAGTACCCCCACAAGGCCCGGTTGGGCCAGTAGGGCCAACTTCGAGATTAATAGGGCCAGCAGGTCCTGTAGGTCCTGTGCAGCATGGGCCTGTTGGTCCGGTGGGGCCCGTGCGCCCTGTATGACCGGTATGTCCAATAGTCCCAGTCGGTCCTGTGGGACCTGTGGCACCAGTGGGAGAATCACCACCAGTGGGACCAGTTACACCGGCAAGACCAGTGGGACCTGTATCACCTATTTGGCAACAGCAATTCACTTGGGTTGCTCGGCGTGTATTATATAGACGGTAGTTGCTGTAGGACATATATAGAATGGGTACAAAATAAAAGCTAGGTTATTGACATATCGATAACCTAGAAGAATATTTTATGGCTTATAGTTGACGAGAACCGGGACATCGACAGAAACAAGAACCCCCCCACGGTCGGCAGTGGGTTCATAGCCTGACAAGCGGAGTGCTGGTGCACCGAGCGGACCTGTCAGTTCAATGGAGACGCTTATCATATTCGGCGTATTTGGAAGGGCCGCTACCCGCGAACCG
>Ga0255055_10001256_pt1 | contig 18911 bp, 24 predicted proteins | sample JV7_2_27_MG_FD_188633 | JGI IMG/M metagenome (GOLD analysis project Ga0255055, IMG submission 188633) | Seawater microbial communities from Jervis Inlet, British Columbia, Canada - JV7_2_27 | ecosystem: Environmental > Aquatic > Marine > Inlet | place: Canada: British Columbia | collected... | reverse complement strand
GTTGATTTGTTCCAGCCTTCGATTACAGACCGCTGGGCAAAGTCTTGTGCCACGGAGCTGATTGGCGGTCATTATAGATAATTGGATGTTCGGAATTCAACCGAAGACTTGCTTTTCGCAACTCTTTCCGAGCCGGGAGCGAGCGCCTTCCGGATCCTGCCTACCGCCAAGCAATCCCTTTCATTAATACAGCAACGTACTCCGTGCGTGTTTCCCGGTGCAAAGGAGCGCAGCGGGGGGTTCCTCGGAGCGGTGTGCGGGGACACTCCTCTCTCTCATCCCGGAGACGAATCAGGAATGTCCCCGGTGGATTACGGCGAGCGGAACGGCAGCGAGCGGTCCCGGGTCTCGCTCCGCAGCCTCGGAGGGGGGCTCCGTTCGTGGCTCGCCGTGCGATGTAGCTGCACGGCTGCGCTTAACCTCACTGCGCCCCCCTCCTGCGGCTGCTACGCCCTATACCGTGGACCCAAGGCGCAGCGGGGGGTTCCGCGGAGCGGAGTGCGGGGACACTCCTCTCCCTCATCCCGAAGATGAATCAGGAATGTCCCCGGTGGATTACGGCGAGCGGAATGGCAGCGAGTCGGTCGCGAGCGTTTGCCCAGCAGGCAGGCGAGCACCCGTCCCCCTTTGCTCTGCTCCGCCGGAGGGCGTCTTCACTCGCCTATATAGTCGCGCACCATTTCCAGGAATTCGGGAGAGACATGCTTGACGCGGCCTTTTCCGTAGTCGTACATCACCTGGACCGTCTCCGCCTCCGTGTAGACCCGTCCGTCGCGGGGATCGAACAGTTCGGCCCGGAACCGGAAGGAACTTCGCGCGACGTCGGTGATATGCATGCGAAGCCGCACCTGGTCCTGGAGCAATATCGGGAGCCGGTACCGCACGGTCGCCTCCGCCAGGATGACCTCGTAGTCCTCGATCTTCCCGACCCCCATCACCTCGGCGAAGAACTTCGCCCTCCCGAGTTCGAAGAGCGTCATCGTCACCGCGTTGTTCACGTGCCCCATCGCGTCGATATCCCCGAACCGCAAGGGGATGTCGGTTTCGAACACCTTTCCGGGGGCAGACGGAAGGGAAGCGGCGAGCGGATCGCCAAAGCGGCCCCGGAAGGCGATCTCGCCCGTTTGTTTCCGGGAGCGGGGCACCTCGTCCTTCCTCCGGGTCTCCTCGTCCATGTCCTCGGGCTTCCCCGCATACCCCACGGCGATCACGGCGATGGGGCAGAAATCGTCCGGCAGAGAAAGTGCGGCTTTCAAGGGCTCCTCCTTCCACCCCGCCATCGAGTGGACAAGGAGCCCCTGGTCCACCGCCCGGTAGAGAAGGCTCATCGTGGCCAGTCCCGTGTCGTGCAGGAAATATTCCCGGCTCTCCACGACGGCGCCATCGGCCTTGCCCGCCCCTGTCACGATCAGGACCGGCGCCCGCTTCGCCCAGGCGTTTCCCGCGTTCAGGGCCTCCTCGAGGGCAGGCCGGGCAGGGTCCTCCATCGTAACGATCACGAACCGCCACGGCTGCCGGTTTGCGCAGGAGGGCGACCAGCGGGCCGCCTCGATCATCCGCTCGATCTTCGACGGCTCCACGGGCCTGTCCGAAAACGCCCGCAGGCTCCGCCTCGCCGCAATCACCCGGGAGAAATCCATGTCACCGTTTCCCCGCCCGGCACACGAGGGCATCCGATTCCGGCGAAAAATCCGACCCGGCGAAATCCCCGAAAAACCGGATTCTGGAGAAGCCGACCCGTTCCAGCATTTCCCACAATTCATCGGGGTAGATCGGGTAAAGGGGAATGTCGTTTCTGACGATCCTTGGCTGGCCCCCTTCGGAAATCCTGAGCACCGTCTGGAACCGCACCTTCCGATCCCCCTCCCACACGTAACCACGACGGAACTCGATCGCCCCCTCGTCTGCACGCATGAGCGGAAGCGTCGTGACCTTCCCGAGAAGAAGCCGCTCGTAGTTCAGGATCTGGAGGAGAATCTCCCCTTCCCCCGTCGTAACCCCGGCGGCGTCCCGGAGAAAGCGCGCCGCCTCCTCCTGCGGGACGTGGACCAGCGAGTTGCCCAGGCAGAGGATGAGGTCGGCCGGCGCAGAGACGATGCGGGAGATGTCTTCGAATCCGCCCTCCTCCACGCGCACCCGGGGGTACGGGGCAAGCTTACCCCTCGCCCGGGCGACCAGGGCCGGATCCGGGTCGAAACCCACGCACTCCACCCCCGCGGACGCGAAGGAAAGGAGCTGCGCACCCGAGCCGCAGCCTGCGTCTGCGACGCGGCCCAACCGTTCCGCCGCAAGGATGCTCTCGAAGAGAGTTCTCTGGGCCTCGGAAACCGGAAAGAGCGCGTCGTAGACGTCACACAGGTCCGTGTAGAAAGCCATATCGCCTCCTTCGGATGCGCCCCATTGTAGCAGGGGAAAACGCGCCTCCTGAAAAGAAAAGGTTGACGGGCGAGACCCTCGCGACTATTTATTGGGAAACCTGTTCCAGACCACGAAGAAATCAAGGAGGGGAAATGATGAAAAGGGGATGGATCGTCTTGTTGACTGTCTTAGTCTTCACAGGGATCTCGGGCACCCCATCGCAAGCCTTCAACCAGCCGCCGCTCAACCTCGGCCTGACGGACATCCTGGACGGTGGCGTGCCCGGGGTGGGAACGTTTTTCACCGAGTACGTCCAGGCCTACCAATCCTCTTCCTTCCAGGACGGGAACGGAAACGATATCCCAGGTTCTCCCGAGGTAGCTGTTCTCCTGTCGATGAACCAGCTCGTCCACGTCTACAAGCACAAGCTCCTGGGCGCCCACATCGGCGTAGACCTTCTCCTTCCGGTCGTGGCGATCAGCACCACCGGCAGTCTGCCAACCGGTGCCCCTCCGCCTGCCCCTGCGTTCTTTCCCATTTCGTCTAATTCGAGTGTTCTGGGAGATCTGACCTTCGGGCCGTTTCTCCAGTGGCTCGACACGAAGCTACTCGGAAGACCGTTTGTTCAACGTTTGGAATTGGACTTTTCCTTTCCAACAGGAGAACATGACAGCCAGTATCTCCTCAATCCAGGAAGCAACCACTGGGTGATCGAGCCGTACTACGCGTTTACCTGGTTTCTCACGCCGCAATTTTCCACCTCCTGGCGGATCCACTACACCTACAGCACGGAGAATGACGACCCCTTCGACGCTCTCCAGGCCGCCGGGGTAACCGAAATCACCCCGGGGCAGGCGTTCCACTTCAACTACTCCTTCGAATACGAGTTTTTCAAGGGATTCCGGGGAGCCGTGGCCGGGTATTACCTCAAGCAGCTTACGGAGGACGATACTAACCTTGGGGATCTGAAAAACATAACGGGAGATTCAACAACCAAGGAGCAGGTCTTCGCGATCGGCCCCGCGATCCACTACTTTTTCAGCGACAAGTTTTCTGCGGGCCTCAAGACCCAGTGGGAGACGTCGGTCGAAAACCGCCCGGAGGGAAACAGGACGACCCTTCGGTTCACCTATCTGTTCTAGGAAATACCGTTCCTCGGAAAGGTTGACACGGAGGGGGCCGAAAGGCCCCCTTCTTGTACGTGGAACAGGGACGTTCCTAAGAACTCACGGAAAGCGGATACAGGAGTTCTTAGGAACGTCCCTGAACTTAGGTCAGATCAGCACGCGCCGGTTTTCCTCGGGAAACATCTCCTGGTCGATCGGGGGGTGTCCAGGGGGAAGCTGCATCCCCGGGTGGCCGTGGTACGGAAGCTTCTCCAGGGAGTCGGCATCCGGGGGAACCCCGGGGAAGCGACACTCCCCTACCCTGGCCACGATGTCCTTCCCTTCCTGGGTCACGCACACGGGAGTCCCGTGGATGTAGATCTGGCTCGAGGATGATACGAGGGATGTAAGCGGTCCGCCCGCCTGGACATGAAGCATAGCGAACATCAGGAACATTCCCGCCATCGCAACCAGGAGTATCGTCTTCACGGGATTCCCCCTTTTTTCGCCGTTTCCTGTTCGATGCGAGGAGAATAAGTGGAGATTCACGTGAGGCCACCCGTGGACCCCGAAATCGCTGTCGATCCCGCACTTGCGCTTCGCCATTGACTCCTTTCCCCCTGTTAAATGATCTTCCCGGGGAATGAATTCGATAACCCGTTTGTTGCAAAATTCTTGCATTTGCAATATATTTGCACTGAAAGGGGAGATGCGTGGGCCCACCTGCGGAAGCACTTCGAAGGCTCGGATATCCGGCTACGCGAGGGAGGGGGGAGATCCTTCGCATCCTGGCGGAGAGCCCCCTTCCGCTCTCGTCGAAAGAGATCCTGGACCGGTTCCCTCCTCCCAGGCCGGACGCGTCCACCGTGTACCGGAACCTCTCCCTGCTGGCCTCGCTCGGCCTGGTCCGGAGCGTCGCGCTCCACGAGCGGAGCCGCCGGTACGAGGTTGCCTCGGACGGAGCCCACCGACACCGGGTCGTCTGCAGGGGATGCGGGAGGATTGCATCGTTTGAGCCCCGCAGGTGCGACCTCTCCCGCTTCGAGGCGGACATCCGCAGCACGCTGGGATACGACGTGAAGGACCACTCGCTGGAATTTTTCGGCGCCTGTCCGGACTGCAGGCGGACGGAGAACAGACGATGAAGATCCTCGCTACCCTTCTTGCGGCCGCCGTCGTCCTTTCCCCCTTCCCACCGGCGGCGGAGGGGACCGAGCTTCGCGTGCTCACTTCCTTCCTCCCGATCTACCTCTTTACGCGAAACGTCGTCGGTGACGCTCCGGGGATCACGGTGGAGATGATGCTCCCCGCGTCCCTGGGATGCCCGCACGACTACTCGCTATCGCCCGGAGACATGAAGAAGATCGCCGCGGCAGATCTGTTCCTCGCAAACGGTCTCGGCATGGAGGATTTCCTCGGCGCCCCCGTAGGCAGAGCGAACCCGGGGATCCGCGTCGTGGAAACCGCCTCCTCCGTACCCCCCCTTCGGGCGGGGGGCGGTCACGGGGACGTAAACCCGCACACGTGGGTAAGCCCCCGGAACGCCATCTTGCAGGTTCGCGCGATCGAAAAGGCTCTCTCGGAAGCATCCCCCGCGAACGGGCCGATCTTTCACAGGAATGCCGACGCCTACGTGGGCAGACTCGCATCGCTTGCCCGGGAATTCGACGAGGCGGCAAGGCGTTTCCGGAAGCGGAACATCGTGATCTTCCACAACGTCTTCGACTACCTGGCGAGGGATCTCCGGCTTACCGTCGTGGGGCGGATCGAGGAAACACCGGGACAAAAACCCTCCGCCCGCGAGATGCAGGACCTGATCCGTACGATCCGGGAACGGGGGGCGGCGGCCGTATTCGCGGAACTCCAGTATCCCGAGAAACTCGCCCGGACGGTCGCCGAGGAGGCCGGGGTCCCCGTCCGCATGCTCGACCCGGTTTCCACGGGGTCCACCGCGCCCACGTCCTACGAGGACGCCATGCGGCGGAACCTGCGGACACTCACAGAGGTACTGGGAACACGATGACTCTCCCGGCGCACCATCACACGCTCGAAATCCGGAATCTCTCCGCCCGGGCGGGAGGTACGGAGATCCTCTCCGGGATCGACGCAGACATCCGGTGCGGCGAGGTCACCGCCCTCGTCGGGCCGAACGGGGCGGGGAAGACCACGTTGCTCCTGGCGATCCTGGGACTCGTCCCCTGTACGGGGGAGATCCGCTTCTGTCGCGCCGCGGAGCACGGGGAGGGCGTTCCCCGGATCGGGTACGTCCCCCAGCGGCTCGACTTCGACCGGAACGCCCCGATGACGGTACAAGACTTCTTCGCGCTCTCCTCCCAGCGATACCCCGTCGTCTTCGGGCACTCCGCGAGATCGCGCAGGTCGGCCAGGGAGAGCATGGCCCGGGTGGGCGCAGGCCACCTGATCTCCCGCCCGCTGGGGAAACTCTCGGGAGGAGAGCTTCAGCGGGTGCTGCTTGCCCTCGCTCTCCGCGACAACCCGGACATCCTGTTGCTGGACGAGCCTGTGTCCGGCGTGGACCTTTCCGGCGAGGAACTGTTCGGCGATTTCCTCGGACAGATCCACAGCGAGTCCCGGTTCAGCCTGCTCCTTGTCAGCCACGATCTTTCCGTGGTCAGCCGTCACGCCGACCGCGTCATCTGCCTGAACCGGAGAATCGTCTGCCAGGGGGCAACGACGGAAACCCTCACACCGGAAAACATCGCGGCGATGTACGGAAGCGACGCGCACCTGTTCCGGCACGGCCCTGCAGACGGCCACGGCCACGTGCACGCCCCCCCGGCTGCCGGGCGGGACGAGGGAAAGAGGGATTGACGGTGGAATCGCTTCTCGGGTCCCTCTTCTCCGCGATCGGGGTCCTCCTGCCGTTCGACTTCGCGGAACCGCTCTTCATGAAGCGGGCGATCCTGGCGATGCTTTTCGTCGCCCCCGCGGCGGCGGCCGTAGGCGTTCCCCTCGTCCACTTCCGGATGGCGTTCTTCTCCGATGCGATCGGACATTCCGCCTTCACCGGCGTGGCGATCGGCGTGCTTCTTGGCGTGCATCCGCTGCTTACGATGGTCGCCTTCGGCCTGTTCGTGGCCTGGGCGATCGTCCTGGTCAAGGGACGCACGGAGCTTTCCCCGGACACCGTCATCGGGGTCTTCTTCTCCACGGTCATCGCTTTAGGAGTAGCCGTAATCAGCGCGCAAAAGGGGCTCACGCGCAACCTCCAGGCATACCTCTACGGCGATCTGCTCGCGGTCTCCGAGGCGGAACTCCTCTGGATGGGGATTCTTCTTCTGGCCGTCTTCGCCTACCTGTTGCTCGCCTTCAACAAGATCATGCTGGTGGGCGTCCACGAGGGGTTCGCCAAGTCGATGGGCGTCCCCGTCCGCGCCCTGGAAATCTCCTTCGCACTCGTCGTCGCACTCGTGGTCACGACCGCCATCCGGGCAGTGGGGATCCTCCTCGTCACAGCGCTTCTCGTCGTCCCGGCAGCCGCCGCCCGAAACGTGGCCCGTGGGGCCGCTTCCGCCTTCTGGGCGGCCGCCGTCATCGCCGTGGCCTCCGGCCTCTTGGGAATCGCCGCCTCGTATTACCTGGACACCGCTACGGGGGCCACGGTGGTGCTGGTAGCCGCGGCGTTTTTCGTCGTCACGGCACTGGGAAGGGAGATCATCCGGCGGTAGGGAGCGAGAGAGGGGGGAAGGGAAATCCCCTCCCCCCCAAGTCGTTACGCAGAACTTCCAAGCGGTCGGCTTTAGGCCGTGTGAGGGAAAAAAGGGAACGACAGGCTACTCGGACTCGGGCTCGGGCTCGGGCTCGGGCTTCACGTACTTCGCTTTTTCCTTCTCCATCGCGTCCCTGCCCGCATCGTAGGCCGCCTTGATGATCGCCTTTTCCTCCTCCATGAAGGAATCGACCTTTTTCTTGACGTCGCCCCCCCACCCTTCGGATTTCTTCTTCATGTCTTCCACAACGTCGGTGATCTTGACCCGCGCCTCCTGTCCGGCGACAGGAGCGTAAAGAAGGGCCAGCCCGGCGCCGATCAGGCCGCCGGCAAGGAACGCCATGAATACCCCTCCTGCATTGCAGTTATCCTCCGCCATGTCGACCCTCCTTTCGAAAAACCCGTTTAAGAACATGGGACATGCCAGTCTTCGATCCGGCCAGCAGGCCGGCCACGGATCCCAGGACCGGAAGGACCGCAAAACTCAGAACTCCCGTGGCCGCATCCAGCGTTTTCCGTAACTTCCTCACCCCATCCGTCACGTGTTCGACGTTTTCCGCGCTCTTCTCGGCATGGGTCAGAATCCCCTGGACGATGGCATTCGTCTTCCGGAGGTCTTCCGCCGTCATCTCGAACTGCCGGAGAGATTCATCGATGCGGTTTCCCAGCTTTTCAATGGTTTTCAGGAGTTTCCAGATCGCCCAGATCATCACAACGACCGCCACGATGGTCGCAAAGGTCAGAACCGTCAACAGACTCGACTGGGTGACCAAACCGGACCCTCCTTTTTGTTGAAATATCGCAATTGAATGAGGCGATTTCTCCGATACTGTCATTAAAATACAGGAAACACCCTCCACCCGCAACCATTGCTGAAGTACAATGGACGGCACGGGGGACGCTTCGAACCCGCCCGGCATTTGCCGGAACCGAAGCCGCCCGCCGACTGTCAGTAGGTTAAGGGGTCGCCGTGGATCCAGACGCTCCTGCGCTCACCCGCCCGAAGAACCAGATGAACGAGGCGGACAGCCGACCCGTAGACCTCCTGGTGGAGTCCTTCCGGGAAGGGAAACCCGGGGCGTTCGACGCCATCGTCAGGGCCCACCAGGACAGGGTTTATTCATTCTGCGTCCGGATGCTGTCGGACCGGGAGGATGCCTTGGACATCGCGCAGGAAGTCTTCCTCTCGGCCTACCGGAACCTGGCGGGGTTCCGCGGAGAGGCTTCGCTCTCCACGTGGCTGCTCCGCATCGCGACCAACCGGTGCCTGAACCGCATCCGCCAGCGGTCGGCCCGGGCCGCGAGAGAGGTTGTGCAAGGCAGTGCGGAAGGAAACGACGACTCGTCCTTCCAGCCTCCCGGCAGGGAGGAGGACCGGCCCGACCGGATGGTGGAAACCCGTGAGACCGGGAAGATCCTGGAAGCGGCGATCGCGAGGCTCGACGAGGATTCCCGGGTGCTCGTAATTCTGTCGGACGTTGAGGGCTTTTCGTACGAGGAACTCGCAGGTGCCGTGGGAATCCCCCTGGGCACGGTGAAATCGAAGCTTCACAGGGCGAGGATGGCGCTGCGGAAGATGCTGGCGCCGGTCGTGTAACGGGTGGCAGAGATGGAATGCACCAGGACAGAGAACCTTCTCTCCGCGTACCTGGACGGGGACCTCCCGGAAAGGGAACGGGAGGGGTTCGCGGAACACCTTCGGCAATGCCCCCTGTGCGCCGGGGAGGAGAAGGCCCTGAAGGAAACGTTGTCCCTGCTCCGGAACCTTCCCGTCGAAAAAGCACCCTCCGGACTGCTCGAGGGGGTGCGCCGTCGCATCGGGCAGGAGAAGGAGACGGTTCCCTTGTGGAAGAAACTGTTCCTGCCCGTCCACATCAAGATCCCGCTCGAGGCGGCGGCCGTGGCACTGATTTTTCTCCTCGCGTACGGAATCCAGAAAGAGATGCCGGCGACGAAGCCCCCCCCGTCTCCCCCTGCGAAAGAGATGGCGGCAACGGTGGCCCCTCCGTCTCCCCCCGCGGCCGACGAGAGCGGAAAGCCGGCGCCGGGCGCCGATATTCAGGCGGAACGGCGGAAGACGGGCGCTTCCCCCAGGCTTCCGGCCGACGTCGCCGACCGGAAGGTCGAGGCGAAAACGGCACCCGTCGAGCCCAGGGAGGAAGCACCCTTCGAAACGGAGCAGGCGAGCACGCCCGCCCCCCCTCCCGTGAAGCCGCCCGTCCTCGCGAAATCGGAAATTCCAGCGGGACTTGCATCCCGTGTGAGCACCAAGGGCGGGACGATCGAACCCGCAACTCCCCGGGAGTCCCCTGCCAAGGAAGCCCCGGAACCCCGCGGGTTCGGCGAGCAGCTGTCTCGGCTTGAAAGGCCGTCGCCGTACGGGAAGGAAGTGACGATCGAGGTCGCCCGGAACGACCGGAACGGAATGGAGGACCGCATCACCAAACTCGCCTTGCGCCTGAAAGGGGCGGTCCGACGGGGAGGGACGTTCACGAGCAGAGGACCGGGGGAGACGACGTTTCTCAGCGAGATCCTGCAGGTCAGCATCCCGGTCGATTCCGAAGACGACTTTCTCGAAGGACTGGGAAGGATGGGGACGATTCCTCCGGAGGGGATGCCCGGAAAAACCGACATCCCCGCCGGTGCGTCCTCCGGCACCGTCGTCTATACGGTGCGGATCCGCGTCAGATAAACTCCCCGCCTGCGGGGGCCCGGGCAACCGCCTGCGCGCCTCTCCCGCTTGCGGGATTTCTCCTTCCGCGCGGGGAGCCGACGACGTCCCGCCCCCGTTTCATTCCGTCTCTGCTGCGTTGTCGAACAGCGTCCGGTACTTCCGGCAAAGGTCGAATTTGAGATAGGGGATCACCCGCCCTGTCTCCTCCCGGCTCATCGGGAGAAACTTTCCCCTCGCCCTCACACAAACCCTTCCGCCGTAAAAAAGCTCCCCGGTGCTGTAGGCAATACGCCCCGAGTCCTCCTCGAGGCGGCTCGCGATCTCGATCTCCTCCCCGACCGGAACGGGGATGAGGTACTTCACGGTCAATTCCCCCGTGAGGTACATCGGGTGCTTTCCCCCGAACACCGTGGCCGCCCACCCCATCGACTCGTCCAGGAGGGCCGCGATGACGCCCCCGTGCGCGACGTCCTTGTACCCGTTGACGTGGCGGGGGAGGACCACCCGCGCCCGCACGGCATCCCCCTCGACGAAGAACCGGGTGCGCACTCCGCACTCGTTTTCGTCTCCGCAGATGAAGCATCGAGACGAATGAGGAAGATATTCCCTCTCAGTGTCGCCCATCTTCTCTCCTTTCCTGCCGCCCTACCGGAGGGCGCCCTGCCAGGTGCCTCTCCTCGCAAGCTCGGCCGCCACATCCTGCGCCATCTCCCTCCCCCCTTTCTCCCAGAGAGGGGCGATCAGCCTCCCGGGGGGAGCCTGGCCGATCAGCCGAAGCACGGCGATTTCGGAGGAGAGCCGTTCGAGGAAATCCGCGCAGGCGGAGACATATTCTCCATATTCCGGAACCCTCACCGTTCCTCTTTCCCACTCCCGGGCCATGGCGCTCCCCGCCACGACGTGGAAGTGATGGAGTTTCACCCCCTGCACGTCAAGCTCGGAAAGGAAGTTGGCCGTTTCCACGAAGTTCTCCCGCGTATCCCCGGGAAGACCGTAGATCAGATGGACCCCGGCGTCGATCCCCCGGGCCCGCACCGCGGCGACGGCGGCCACGAATTCGGCGACGGTGTGCCCGCGGTTCACCCGCGCGAGAACGGCGTCGGACTTCGACTGAAGCCCGATCTCCACGAAGACGTATCCGCTCCGGCCGATCCCCTCCAGCACGTCGAGCACCTCCTCGCCGAGGCAGTCGGGCCTGGTGCCCACGACGATCCCGGCGACGTCGGGATGGCAGAAGGCCGCCCGGTATAACCGGTCCAGTTCCTCCGGAGGCGCATAGCTGTTGCTGTACCGCTGGAAGTATACAAGCAGTCGGCGGGCATTCCGGTGCCTCCCGGGGGAGAGGATCGTCCGCCGGACCTGCTCCTCGACGGGCAACCCCGGAAACAGGATCCCTCCCGTGAAGGAGTCGTTGTCGCAGTAAAAGCAACCGCTCGTACCCCGGGTTCCATCCCGGTTCGGGCAGGTGAACCCGCCGTCGACGCTGATCCGAACGGCGGTCTCGCCGAGTCGCCTCCGCAGATACGAGGCGTAATTGTGGAACCGAAGGTCCGGATGGATGGGCGGAAACAAGGGGAGTCTCCCCGGTCACCCGCCGACCCGGGACATCGGCTTGGGCAGCAATGGCGGACTGTACAGGCCATGTCCGGCCGGCCTGTCGCCCCCTTCCCCCCGGAGGACACACCGGTCGAGGAGCGAGACAATCCGCTGTTCGAGAAAGTCGAGCAACATCTTTTTATTCTACCAAAGGGGGCGACGCGGATGAGGGGAATCGCCCGTGGAGTTCCGCACGGTGGTCCCGGATCTCCCGGAGAACATCGCCCGGACACCCCGGTTCGCCCTCCTCGAGGCAAAGGCGCTCCGCTTCAGCGAAGGACTCCTCCGCGACGGCTGGCTGTCCCATGTGCATCCGCAGCACACCGATCGTGTCGAGGAGGGTCGAGGTGCGGTTCCCCTGCCGGGAGAGGACCGCTTCCATCCTCGCGGCGGCATCCTCCCTGGCTTCTCCGGAAAGGATCGCGGTCCATGCGAGGTTGTTGGTCGCCTCGGGATCGCCGGGCCGAACCGAAAGCGCCTTCCGGTACTCCGCCCTCGCCTTCCCGTACTCCTTCTTCGCCAGCCAGACGTTGCCGAGGTTTACCCTTGCCTGGAAAAACGCCTCGTTCTTCCGGAGAGCCTTTTCGTATTCCCGGATCGCCAGGTCGAATTCCCCGTTGCGCTCGTACGCCACGCCGAGTGCGAGGCGCTCCTCTGCGGTCAGGGGATCCGAAAGCACGATGATCCGGGGCACTCTCCCGCACCCCGCCGCCGCGAGGACCGCCTGCAGAAGAAGGAGGGAAAGCGCCAGCGGAAGAACGGCCTTCCGGCTGCGGAGGCACCGAAATCCCCTGCCTTTCACCTCGCGACCCTTTGCACGATGACCGCCAGCCTCCCCATCTTCGACCACCGGGCCACAAGCGCGGGGTAGGGAATCACCTTCCCCTCCTCCCTGCCCGAGTGGGCCACCACCCCTTCGGGAGTCACGCCGAATGCGAGCAGGAAGTGCGGTCGACTGAAAACCCACATCCCGAGATCCACAAGAAGGATCACGGGGGTCCCCCCGGAAATCCTTTCCCGAAGGCGCGCGATGTCAAGATCCACGACTTCGGCCTCAAACCCCCGCCGCCTCGCGGCCGCCGCCAGATCGGTGATGAGCGTCCCGCGCAGTCCGGCGGTCCTCGTCTCCCGCACGATCTCCCCGGTCTGTACGTCGCTCCCGAGAAACCGCAGAAGCATCGCAAGCGAGGAGGGGCCGCAGGTGTCCTCCTCCTGGGGCAGGAAGGGAACACCCGGGATGACGGTCCCACCGGCCGCCTGGACGCGCGGCTCCGTCCCCGGGTTCGGGGCGTCCCGCCCCCGGATGCCGGTATCCCCCGCGCATCCCCCCAGAACGAAAAAGGCGCCGCCCGCAAGCAGGACGGCGCCCGTCAAGCGTCTCCCCATCGTCTTCAGCGTATGATGATCTCCTTGTTCAGAAGTTTGACGATCACGATGATGAGGATAATCAGAACACCGATGCCGATCAGAATACCCAATCCGCTGTCCGCGCCCTCGGCCACCCTGTCGGTAAGGGAAGCAAGACGGTGCAGGTCCTTATCGCTCATGGAGCGGATCTTGGCCATCGCCTCTTCCGGGGCCACCCCGTAGTCCGAAAGCTTCTGGAGAACGATCTTCTGCTCCAGGAACGTCTGGAGCTTCCCGAGGTCCGCGTCCCGGAACTCCACGCCATCGGTCCCGTGAGACGCGATGACACCCGCCAGTGCCGTTCCCCGGAACGACCCGAGGACCCCCATCCAGCACGACATCATCAACGCCAAAACGATAAACCAGCTTGCCCTCCGAATGGCTTTCATATACCGACCTCCTTACGAGGATATCCCGCACGTTTCGGTTCCCGTTCCCCGTATATTGACAAAATTCCGCCGCCCGGACAAGAAAAAGGGGGCCTTTCCCCTCGCCCCAAACCTGCCCCGGAACGGGTAAGCGGAGGGGAACCTTCAGTGGTAGCGGGAGAGGAGGGTCGTAAGCTCGGCCAGGGCCTTCTCCATCTCGGTCCGGCGCGTCTCCCGGTCCTGCAGGGTGAAGCGTTCCGCGTTCTCCATCACCCCTGCCCACTTCTGCCGGTCCTCCCGCAGCCGGCTCACGAACCCGTTGAACGCGGAGACGAGCTCCGGCACCAGGTCGCCTTGGCGCATGAAGAACGGCCTGACCGGCGCCCCGGCGAGGTAGGTCCCAAGAACCTTCTCCAGCCCGAACATCGGCCCGGCGATCTTGTGGAGCAGGTTGATGCAGAGCCAGGCCGCGGCCCCGCTCAGGAAGAGGACGTAGGCCAGGATGGAAAGAGCGACGACGGGGAACATGGTCTCCGCGAGGTGTCGAAGGGCGTAATGCACCGCGGCGTACCCGCCCGGGAGGGGGGGCGAAAGGAACAGGTAATGATAAAGGAACAGGAGCAGCGTTCCCAACCCGGAAAAGGCAAGCCAGAAAAGAAGGAATCGTCCCCAGAATGCGCGGCCCTCGGCAGGGCCACTCCTGCCCCCTCTCCACGGGCTCACGGTACGATCCTCCCGATCTTCTCCTTGAGCGCTTCCCATCGTTTTTCGAACTCCACCTGCGACAGATCGGACGTCCGCATCGCCTCCGCTTCCCCCCGGACTTCCCCGATGAGGGCAAGGGTATAGGATCGGACCTCGTCGATTTCCGTCCCGAATTCGATGAACTCCTTGAAGCCCCGGACATTCGACGGGGAAGAGAGGTCTCCCTTCTCCGCAGCCTCGAAAGCCTCTGTCAGCCGGGACATCCCCAGCCGCATTCTGCGCACATACCACAGGAACGCGAGAGACCCTCCCGCGAAAACGAGGGCGAACAGGGCAAGAAGTTGCCGGACCAGGATGCAGCTTACGAACCGGAAGGGGGTCGGGAACCCGAAATGGCCGCTGGCAGAAGCGTCCCCGAGGGCCTGCCGGATGTCACGGAACAGGAGATGCCCGGCCAGCGCGCCGGCGGCAATGACGACGGCGATGATGAGAATCGCGGCCCTTCCCTGCAACTTCGGGTTGACCAGCTTGTTCCGTCGCCGAAACTGGAAGTGGGGATTTCGCTTCATCGTTTTCCGTGGCACTCCTCGCACAGCAGCACGAACCCCCGAACCGGGTCGGACCTCCTCCCAAAGTAAGTACGGTAGGCGGGTTTCGTGCCTGCCGGGGCGCCCGGATTCGCCACCTTCTGGGCGGCGAACGCCCTGGTCGGGGAGAGGAACGGTCCGTGCGCGTAGTGGCAGGTAAGGCAGAGCATCCTCCCCTGGCTGTCCAGCCGGAGATCCTTCGGAACCGCCATGCGGTAGGCCTCGTCCCCGGGACGTACGTTTTGCGGATGGGTTATCCCCAGTCCCTCGATCGAGTGGCATCCCAGGCAGAATGCGTTCGCCTCCGGGAGGAACCGGTCCGGTTCCAGTACGGATTTTATGTAAACGTGGCATCGGCGGCATGTCCCGGAATTTTCAAAATGCGCGTGGGGATTGGACGCGGGATCTTCGGACCCTTCCCCCGATGCAGGGGGAAGGGGGAGCAGCAAAAGGAGCAGAAGCAGCGCCAACAGGAGTTTCTCCGTTTTCCTTACCGCCATATCCCTGCCTACCTCCTAAGCCTCATACGGTCCCGACTTTCCTTTCAACCCCTATCCCGGCGGAATCCAGCCGGGGAACCCCTACAGCACCCGGACGGGCATGATGATCATCGGCAGACCGTGGAACACCAGTTTCCTCTGGGCGAGAAACGCCGTCTGGTTGTGGAGCACCCGGTTGATGAAGCTTTCCTCCTCGAAAACGAGCTGGCCCGCGAAGAACGTGATGTTGGGAAACTCGCCGGCGATCTCCGGCGCCAGGCGGTCAATCACCGTGATGACGTCGGTCCCGACCTCGGAGCGCGCCTCGGCGTAGTAGCCGTGCCCCTTTGCGAACTCGATGTATTGCCGAAGCTGGCCCTTTAAATCCTCCCCGAGATTTTCTATCTCCTCGACCCCCTTGAACGTGCTGGAATCGATCACGCCCGCGGAGAGAAAGACGAAGTTCCGGAACATCCCCGGGAACGACCGGATCACCGAGAAAAAGACGTGCATGCCCATTCCATTGTAGCCCGAGACCATGATGGCGGCGGTGGGGCCGTCCTTCCGCAGAACCGGCTCCTGCTCGGACGGCACCGTCCCGGGAGGAAGCCCCGTCAGCAGCTCATCCAGCCTGCGCATGTACCCTTCCACGTTCCTGTAATGCCGCCTGATCAAAAAGGAAAGCGCGATGAACGTCCCCGTGATCAGCAGGGTCAGCCATCCCCCTTCCGGGAACTTGATCAGGACCGTGGCGATCAGGATCGAGGCGGTCAGCAGAAACCCGACTCCGTTCATTCCCAGCCCGAACTTCCACTCCGCCTCCGATTTGCGCTCCCTCACCCAATGCACGCACATCCCGAACTGGTCGACGGTGAAGGTGAGGAACACGTTGATCGAGTACATGATGACGAGGTACTTCACGGAGCCGCCGGTGATGTAGAGCATCACGATGGCCATCATGCCCATGAAGTACACCCCGTATTTGGTCACCAACCGGTCGGAGAGGTGCGCGAACCGGTGGGGCATGTAGGAATCGACCGCCATGCTCGAGAGGACCTGAGGCCCCCCGAGGAACCCCGTCTGGGCCGCGACGAACAAAAGTGTCGCCTCCGTCACCAGTATGAACGCCACGATCACGCTTTTGGTCTGCCCTTCCCACAGGTTCCCGACAACCCCCTCGATCAGGGAGGCATTGAGCGTTTTTCCGGCGACATGCTGCACCCCGTTCAGCATGTACCCCAGAATGATCCCCCCGGCGACGAAAGAAAGCGAGAGCGCCATGTACAAGAGCGCCTTTTTTCCCGTTTTCACGCGGGGTTCCCGAAGCGTCCCCATGGAGTTGCAGACCGCCTCGATTCCCGTGTACGTTCCGGCCCCCATCGAGTAGGCCCGCAGGAGGAGAAGACACACTCCGTAATACCCCAACTCTCCCACGGAGGATGACATGTCCCTCGACACGGTGGCGGCCAAGGAGGGCAGCTCCGGCACGTGTTTCAGGACGGCATAGAGAACGAGCGGAACGTGGCAGATGATGAAGGCCAGGAAAATGGGAGTGAGGACCGCAACCGATTCCTTGATCCCCCTCAGGTTGAGCACGATGAGCGCCATAATGACGAAGGCAATGGTCGAGAACTTGTACGCCTGCCAGCCCAACGGGAGGAAGCTGTATACCGCATCGACCCCTGCCGCCACAGAGATGGTCACGGTCAGGACGTAGTCGATGACCAGCGCCGAGCCGGAGACGACCCCCGCCTTCTGCCCGAGCAGCTTGGCGGCGAGGATGTACCCTCCCCCGCCCATGGGGAACTTCTCGATGATCCGCGCGTAGCTCCCCGAGATGATGAAGACCGTAATGACCGTGGCGATCGCGATGAAGATCGCCAGGGAGGTGTGCTTTCCGAGGGCGAGGAACGCCTCCTCCGGGCCATAGGCGGAGGAGGATATCCCGTCCGCCCCGAGGCCGACCCACGCGAAAAAGGCGATCAGCGAGATCCGATGGAAGAGTTTCGGGTCGAAGAGGTCGCGTGGAGCTCCCAGGAGGACCCTCTTGGCGCGCTGGAAAAAGGATGCAATCCCCATATAGGTTGGCGCCACCCCCCGGCCATCGATAAAAGCTAATGATATTCGGCCCGGTTCCCTCCGTCAAACCGTTAATAATGGGCAAGTGCCAGGGCCCCCGGGGGGAAAATGGGGGCCTTTGGGACAAAGGCCCCCGATTCGGGTGGGATTGACTTACGCCCAACCATCCTTATGGACAATATCGTGTGGAACCCGGAAAAACTTTAGGGAAAATTTCGCGGGAGGTCAGAAAACCATCTCCACCTCGGAGTACGGCATTGGGTACAGCAGCACGACGAGGTTGTGCAGCCGGCCCTTCTGGTCGTTCACGAAGTTCGGAACCACCCCCATCCGATCGAACCCCATCTTCTCGAACGCCCGGATGGCGGCCTCCTGCTCCTCGATCGCCTCCGCCATCAGGTAGCGCAGGGCCGACTTCTCGCCCAGGTGCCGCATTTCCCGGATTATCGCCGTCCCGAGGCCCCGGTTACGGAACTCCGGCGCGATCTGGATCCGGATCGTTCCGACGCGCTGCTTCCAGCCGGTCCTGTTCCTGTGGAGGGTGGCATCCGCCACCACCTGGTCTCCTTCGAGGGCGAGAATGGGGAGCACCGATGCGTAGTCGAGATTTTCCGCCCACCGTTCCACCACTTCCTTTCGGCTGACGTCTTCCCGGAAGACCATCTTGTCCTCCGCAGGGATCCGGCAGAAGAAGTCCCAGAGCCGGTCCGCATCCTCCCGGATCATCGGGCGGAAGGTAAGCTGTGCCCCGTCGCGCAGACGGATCTCCCTGGGGTATCGTTCGAGCGATATCATCGGTTTTCTCCCGACCCACCGTTATCCATCACCACTCCTCCTTGAACGGCACTTCCACGGCGTCGTACCATTTTGAAAACTCCATGGGGTCGTGGGGGGGCAGCCCCTCCTCGTGAAGGAGATCGTCGATCGCCATGTGGGCGTAGGAAAGGGCATGGTCCATGAAGCGCAGCGCGTCCGGAGACTCTCCTTCGGGGTCCACCGCCTGGTACGACTCGATCGCCTTGCCAAGATCCCGCTTCGGTGCGGGGAGATCCTTCGTTTCCAGGACACTGCCGATCGCCTTCAGGTGCCTTCCGATCTGCCGGTACGCCCGCCGGAAGTCGGTTGTCGTGGAGTCCAGCTTTCTCCATTTGCCGAAGTAGATCCTGTCGTGGCCCGCCCGCAGTGCGGAGTAATCCCGGTCCCGGTAGGGGCACATTTCCTTCCCGTCCGGGCCCTTGATCGCCTCGTGGGAGTCGAAGACAAGTTCCGCTCCGCAGGCAGTGCAGGTCATCCGGGAAAGAGGCATAGCAAAATTATAGCCCAACCGCCCCGGGACGTTGTACAGCGCTAACAGGAACGTTCGGCAATTCAGGAAACGGGAAGAGGAACCCCATGGGAATGATGATCGCCGGACAGCGGGTTGGTCCCACGTCGATCCCTCGATTTCTGCTACAGTTGCCTAGTGCACCGTCTCGTAAATACCTTGGCATTCGATCGCCGCTGCAGCAGCGAAAGCTTCGTTGCGCTTCTTCACCATACTCAACGGTATGCCTCAGTCGCGCGCCTTGCTGGCGCGGCGCATCGACGCTCTCGGTGCGTCAAGCTATTTACGAGACGGTACACCAGGCAGCAAGGGATCGCCGATGAACGCGAATGGATATCTCGATGGACCCGGCCGAACTGCAAGTAATCGCTCCCTGTCTGGGCAAGCGTTTTTCCGGGATCAATGCGAGCATGATTGCCTTAATGCCCGAGCTGACCAGGCACATTCGGATTGCCGCAATGGGGTTTCATATCCCGGAAGGCATTCCACGGATTGGTT
>Ga0255055_10001254_pt1 | contig 18919 bp, 33 predicted proteins | sample JV7_2_27_MG_FD_188633 | JGI IMG/M metagenome (GOLD analysis project Ga0255055, IMG submission 188633) | Seawater microbial communities from Jervis Inlet, British Columbia, Canada - JV7_2_27 | ecosystem: Environmental > Aquatic > Marine > Inlet | place: Canada: British Columbia | collected... | reverse complement strand
TCCTTCCTCTCTTGGGCAAGGGCTGCTTATCATCGTGGGGTATCGAATCGTCGTATGAACGACGATACAACTCTCTACCCTATCTTCTGCGGATACGTGCCGTGGTTGGAGCACAGACACAGTCTTATCCCTCGCACTGGACCCTGTGCTTATCCGCAGCAGATAGCTCCTCACTCACCAGAGCACCAAGACTGCAGATGCGTGTCGCTCCATTCGTCGCTGCATCTGCAGAGTGGAGTTCTCTGATGCCATCAGCCCGTGGTGGGTGGGCTGCCATCCTGTCACGAGTGGGGCCCGACGAGTAAAGGACTCGAAGACTCGCCTTGACACAGCCACTCCGAGCCACTCGAAGACTCGCTAGGCTCTACACTAGGCCGTGTCAAGGTTACATCCTTGACTCGCCACCCTCCTCGTGCCTGGGGCATCCCAAGCCCACCAAGGGCGAAGCCAAAGAGCAAAGGAGCTCTCATGTACTACTGCATCTACACCAACCAGCCCGACTGCGATGAAGTCTGTTGCAATCCCCACCTGGGCGACTGCACCGGGTGCGATGCCAGCATCACCGCAAACGACTCGACAGACATAGCAGGCGAGCTCTACTGCCAATCCTGCTCAGACACGTACGAGAGCACACGAAACGCAAGCAGAGTGCTCAACGCAAGCATAAACGACCTGATTGGAACCGAGTAACCATGGGCATGTTCGCCAACCACGCAGATGTCCATCATCCGACTGGCGAGTTTGACCTCGCAGACTGCACGGCGTGCCAGGGTAGGGGCTACACGACCTACCCGGTAGTCGTCTCGACAGGCGAAGACGCCTACGAGCCGTGCCGGTTCGGATGCCTCCCGCCAGAAGACAGAGACGGATACTACACAGACCACGAACCAGAGATCGACCTAGGAACCGACCTCATGGATGCCTGGTACCGTAGTCTCCAGCCTGTAGAAGAAGTTGATCCCTTTCTCATCTTGAGCCAGGCCGCTCAGAAAGCCAATCTCAAGCCAGTAAGGGATCTTCGACCACCACGCCATCCTGGTTCGGTCTCGTCGGACCTCGACCTCATGGGCCTTGCGGAGGATGACCTCCACCGGCCCGGCGATGGGCTCCTGGTCTATCCATGCACCGTTCCAGCCTACCTGGCAGGCGTGCCTATCTCGTTCGAAGCCGGAGTCCTCCGAGTTCGATACGAATACATGGGCTCATTCGTCACTGTGAGGTATGGAGCCCTCGAAGCATCGTTCATGCGATTTGCGTACTCGTGGGATAACGACTTCGGAACCGACCAGGTGCACAGCTAGATACTCAGGATCCTCCCATTGTCAAGCGTAAAGCATGCTCAAAGTGTAGCCTTCGCAGCAAGCTGCTCAGTACACTTTGGCGCTTGACAATGGGCCCCTCCTGAGTCTTTACATAAGTGACAGTATGTGCTAACATCAGGTTAGCCCACGAACAGAAAGGCTCACACATGAGCACATTCGCATACCCATCCGACACGAGTTCCGAAGAACTCGCCGCCAACATGGACACGTTCGATGGCAAGGCCATCGCACTCCAGGCGATCAACCTGGGCACAGTGCCCATCAAGACGAGCTTCGGATCCGCTCCCGCTCTCCGAATCAAGGTCATTGACCTTGAGACTGGCGAGCTCACGAGCCCTCACCTGCTCTTCTGGACCAAGATGCAGGACCAGGTCGTTGACGTGCACCGCACTGGCGCCTCCTGGGCCATTGGCAAGGTCACCCAGGTCCCCCAACAGGCCGATCCGACTCGCTCAGTCTACCTTCTCCAGGAAGACCCCGAGCTCGTCATGACCGACGTTGGAACCACCATCGCCAAAGCTGAAGCCGGAGTCGTTCACGAAACGACGCCAGCCTGATGCCCGTCCTTTTCGTCCTGTTCGTCGTTCTCATCGGCTCATTGCTGGTGGGAACGGCGGCCACGCTCTTCACCGAGCCACGGCTGCCCTACGAACAGGCTGTCCAACGTCGCTACGAGCGTCACGCTGAACTCACAGCAGCCAGACTCACGTTCATTGGTGAACACGGTCGTTCACCAACCACACACGAACTCTGGACCATCAGTCCCCCACGAATGGAGAACTCATGAGGTCCAAGCGCCTCACAACCAAGAGTGGCTCCGTCTACCACGTCAACGATTCGGGAGCCGTCTCCCGGATTGCTGGCCGGTCAGACATCGTCAACGCTCGTTTCCAGTACACAATCGGCTTCTTCACGAAGACCGACTACCCAGACGGACTCGACCAGATCCAGGTCGGGAACGCCCTGTTCTGGAACGGCATCGTCAATGACTTCACGGAGCCCGTCAAATCCACTGTCATCGTCTTCATCGATCGTGAGGAGGGGTGAAAACCCCTCTTCCAAGCGTCGGTGTGCCGAAGACGGCACCAATTCTTCTCTGTGTTCGCCCTGGGAGTCGGAAAGACCGACTCCGGCGAACACCCAAGAACGCAGCCCAGGGCCCAGTTGTGGCCACTTGGCCTACGGAACCGAATGAATCATCGCGCACCAGGTCGCGCACCACAATACTGTCATCGCGTTGTTCGTTAGTAACGCGATCAGGTGCGCGGTGGTCCATGCGGCGCTGTAACCAACAGCCCCCCTTACAGAAAGGCTGGCATATGTCAGACACCCCCCTTATCGACGAGCTGAGTGAGCTCCTCGATACTCTTCAAAGTCCGCAATTCGAGGAATTCGTGAGCACCACGATCTATCCTCGCGTCGAAGACCTTGCTGAGAACATTCACTTCGGTGAAACAACAGGACTTGATGAGGTTCATCTTGCAGACGAGCTCAGGAACTCACTTCCTGTGGTCGAGTCTCTCCTCGACATCACCCACCTCATCCCTACAAGCGGCCTCAATGAGGCCGAGGCCTGGGCATTACAGGTCCTCATTCACTTCGCACACGATGCGGTTCCCCTTTTCCACATCTATCTTCTAGGTGTACTCCGTCTCTTCCTGAAAGAGTCCCAAGAAATGACCGCCAACACTGAGGTCGGCCCATCATGATGACCCCCCATGACATGTTCACAACCGAAGATCTTCTGATCCTCGACACAGCACTCAATGAGTTCATCTGGTCACTTGAAGATGAACTCGATACCTGGGACGCCCAGAACGGCGACGGCTTCCAGAAAGACGACTTTGAGTACAACCTCATCTTCGACATGCTGCTCGACGCCGAAAGCCTCTCCGACGAAATGCAAGAACTGCTTGTCGAAGAGATGGAACTTGAAGGAGTTGACCATGTGTAACAAATGCGGAGGCTACAACCCAGAAGAGGATCCTCTAGCCATGTCCTTCAGCGCGGGCATCACGGAAATGCGCCCTGAAGCCATTGCCGCAATCATGCAGGTCTGTGTGACCGAGCTCTTCATCCGTGCCGAGCCCGGCGAATTCGAAGAAATCTGGAGCGCCTTCAATAAGTCAGTTGCAAGCGTGTTCGATCCCGAAAAATGCACACAACCCGAGATCTTGGAACTCGCAACTCACGCACGCGACAAACTCCACGCCCAACGCCAAGAACTCCAAAATGGCGAGTTCACAGCAGACGCCGCGGCCGAAATCGATCAACTCATCGGGGACCACGGTGTTCTCGATGATGACGATGAGTACTTCGGACAGTACCTGTGAGCTTCTCCCAAAGCTTCACCATCTTCTGTGATAACTGTGATGACATCATGGAAGAACGTGAAGGTGAGCCCACTGAATACGACATCCAAGCGATAGTCGAACGCGAATATGGCATTATTGAGATCGAAATCAATGGAGACTTCTATGAGCATCTCTGTCCTGGTTGTACTGAACAAACCCGCAACTGTGACTGGTGTGAAAATGACGAGACCGTTTGGGAGGACGACGCAGGATGGTGTGGTGACGCCACCTTCATCTACGACCATGAGTGCCTCCAGGAATATCACACACAGGCTCTTACCGACGGCAACATCGAACTACACGAAGAAGGCGACTGCCAAGAATGTGGTTGGACGTTTCCTGAATCTCCTCGTGAACAACGACGACCAGCACTCGTAACCTTATGAGTGAAGAACCCACACCCGAACAACCAACAATCCATTCAGTTCTCGGTTTCAAAACTACCACGGAATTCATCAACTCCCTGTTCATCGATGATCTTCCAACAATCAATCTAACACAAAAAGAGGTCTCAATGCCCACCACACACGACTGCTGGGAAGTTGCTGATGCCATCATGGGTGTCAGCCGTCGAATTCTCCTGCGAGGTAAGCCAGGTACTGGCAAAACCTATCACGCAGTGAATTCCGCCCTCCGCGAAGACCAGAAGGTCTACCAAATCACCATGACCGAAGAAACCCCCGCTGCCGAAATCCGAGGACACTACATCCTCAAAGGCAACGAGTATGTCTGGAGTGACGGCCCAGCAATCACCGCTTGGCGGGAAGGTGCCCGCCTCGTCATCAACGAGATCGATCACGCCTCGGAAGACTGCATGAGTCTCATGTATGCGATCCTTGATGATCCTGAGTTTGCATCACTCACTCTCCCCACCGGAGAAACCGTACGCCCCGAAGAAGGCTTCCAGATCATTGCCACCATGAATGGCATCCCTGAAGATCTGCCTGATGCACTTCAAGATCGTCTTCCTGTGGACATCGAGATCACTGATGTCAACCCCAAAGCAATCGATCGTCTCCCAGAGGACCTTCGTGAACCCGCTCGTAATACAGCACTTGCCAAGTCCAATGCCCGAGGGATTTCAGTTCGCATGTGGATGGAGTTTGCCACTCTCAGAGACAAACTTCCTGAAACAGTGGAAGATGAAGATACTGCCCTGGAATTGGCGGCCAAAGCCATCTTTGGTGGAAACTACCGGGAAGCGTTGAATGCGCTCACCCTGTCAAAGACTGCCTCACCTCCACAAACCATGGATGGTTACATCATCACTCCCGACGACCAAGAGTTCATGCGAATCATGCGTGACGAACTCCAGCGAACACCCAAGAAAACAGACAGGGAACAACAGGTCTTTGAGTGGGCCCGGAGCAAAGTTCCCTCACAAACCCTCTTCATCAATATCAAGGCCCCAGGTATGGGCAAACCCACCCTTCTCCAGCGACAAGATGAGTCCTGGATTCCAATACGAGAGGTCTAACGTGAAACGAGTTCGCATCAAACGCAGTCGCAAACGCAAAGAGTTCGCTCCCCCCTCATTCCTTCCTGGGATGAGGGGGTCTGCGGATTGGCATGTACGACGTGCTGACGAGGGAGAAACCCCGCATACCCGAAATCAGTTGGGTGGCGAAGCCGAAATGGCTCTACCGCCTGCTGATAACACACGTAACAAGTTCATTCGACTTCATGAAACGCTCCACGCAGCCCACAGCCCTGTAGAACCGCCACGACCCGTTATCCGACCTGATGGTTCATTCATTCGTGAGGACGCTCTCATCATTGCTGAAGAGTTTCGTATCAACATGTATGGACGTACTCTCCTTGGTCACTGGAAGAATCTCCCCAATGAAGATGCAGCATTCCACCAACAGACAGAACGCCTCATTCAAGCGTACGCAACCAGTAATTCGCCTTCCGCTTTGGTTGAAATTCTCAAATGGATGATTGTCACCTGGCCCCTCACGTATCGATCCTTCATCCCCACTACCACAGTAGCCACAGTTCTTCATGTGCAAACAGCTAATGGAATTCTCAAAGATCGGGAAGCCTTTAACTTGGCAAACTTCATTTCAAACGAAATTTGGTACAACATCTGGGCAACCGAACTTATCAATCTCGCGGAAACAGGTCTCATTCCTTCTTGGGACAGTGTCCTCAAACTTGGAGCCTTCTTAAGTGACACCTTCAATGCACTCGAACATCCCGGTGAAGGTGAATCAAGCGATGGCGAAACCGAAGATCCTGATATCCAGAAAGTTCGCGCACGACACCCCAAACGGCGACGGATTACTGGCTCACCGATTAATCGAGCCATGAAGAAACTCCGTGGTTTCAAGGGTCCAAAGGAATACGACCCTATACAATCACAAACGGCTCCTCAGTGGGGAACAATGACAACCCGGATCGCCAAACTCACCCTCAAACTTCCGAAGAACCTTCTTGCACGCTCCAAGCACCGCGCCACCGATGAAGGAGCGAACCCTCGCTACCCGCATCGTCTGTTGACAGACGGCAAGGTCTTCTCTCGCAAAAAACGGTCAAACGGGGGTAGCGTTCTCATCGATGACTCCGGCTCTATGAGCTGGACAACTGATGAGCTTGTTGCCATTCTTGAGGAAGCGCCCGCCGTCAACATTGCTGCATACTCAGGTCAATACAACTCCGGTGAACTTGTCATTCTCGCAGCCAACGGAAAATATGCAAACATGGAACTCGGAGAGAATCATCCCTTCGGTGGAAACAACCTGATTGATCTTCCCGCACTTGAATGGTTGGCTGCCCAGCCCGCTCCTCGACTCTGGGTGTCAGACACCATGGTCACCACTGTCACTGGCGACCATATTGAAGCATTCGAACAGTGCATCCAGCTCTGCAAGGACTACGACATCAACATCGTTGAGACCCCCGAAGAGGCCGGAGCCATCTTCAGAGGAGAAAAGGAGATTTACAGATGAGTGACCTGACAACCTACCGACAAATGACCGAAGCCGAAGATGAGGCACACAGATATCCCGCCTGCCCTCATATTGAGGACCACAGGTTGCAAGACATCGCAGACGCATGGAACAAAGATGGATCGGGCAGTATGTTCGCTGAAGACGCAGTACGGATGTACAACCCCGAACTGGCTGGCTTGTTGGATGCTCTCACCAAGGACACGACATGACGACTGAAGAACCATGGGAATGCGCTTGCGGCGAGACAGATATAGAGAAGCACGATCTCGGCATGGTGATATCACACACGTTTGATCTGTCGATGCAAGAAGGTCGAGACATACTTGTTCGTATTCGTGACCGTGCTGGTGTTGAGACTGCTGATGAGGACCGGGTGTTTCCTGATGCACTCACTGAGAAGGACACCGATGAGGTGGTTTGATCGTCCCAGAAGCTGGTGGATCTACAGGTGGCTCCATCACTTCTGGGTACTTTCATTCAACAGGAATCCGCATCTGTATCGTGTGGTCTGGTGGTCCCAATACACCCGACCCATCTTCTACAACACCAAAGGCCGACTACGAAGCTCCGGCTTCCTCTGGTTCGGCCTCATCTGGCTCATTCTCATCTTTGGGATTGCCCAGCTATTCATCTTCTTCAGCGCCATTCTAGGAGGTCGCTAGTGAAATACACCGTTCAACAACTCAACAAGATGACCAAGACACAACTCATCGACCTACTCATTCCACCTCCTTCAGCCGATCGTACGGAATTCCTTTTCCTCGATGTTGATGGTGAATTTCCATACATCACCTGGGCTGAGACTCTCGAAGAAGCAGTTATCGATGACGGTCTTTTAGAATGGCTCGCAGACACCCAAGAAGATCAGCGTTTTGGCTACCACACCCTGGACAACATCGCGATCTACAGCAAACTAGATCAAGAACTGGAGTTCCAGGACAACCCCAAATGGCTACTTGTCTAACAGAGAAAGGGTACTTTCGGGTACCCTTCTCTCTCATTTGTGACCTGCTACACGAACTTCCAGACCCACACTTGGCCCACGGAGCCGGAGGTTATCCCGCCCGCGGAACCGAGCGTTGGCGGGCGCCTGTTAGGACGCCGCCTTAATGATCTCAGCCCACAGCTTCTCGGGCTCATCGACCCACTTATTGATGGCGGTGAAGTACATAAGCTGGTACGTCTCTTCGATAGTGTACCCTGAGCTTATGAGTGCTTTTTCAGTTTGCCACATGATAGCTGAGCGGTCGATCTTGCCAAGAGCTCTCAGTTCTTCGGGCGTGACAGTTAGCCAGTACCGGGCAGTCAGGGGGAGGAGGTCATCAGCGAACCCATCCTCAATGAGGGTGCCTCTGAGACTTACGCTCCGTGGGGGCCGGGCCCGACGTTCAAGGACCGGGCGCATAGTGGCTTTCGGGAAAGCGTACAGGGGGTAAGTACGCTCGGGCCTGAAACTTACGATCTGCACTTCGTTGCCGTACTTATGGTTGATCGTGCCGGGCACGCGCAGGACTTGTGTGATGTCCCAGCCCGCTGGGTCTCCGCCGATCTCCTGTGTCCAGCCCTTGGCATACTGCTCCCACAGGTCTGCGGGGGCCGGGGTATCGAGGAACCAGTAGGCGTGGTAGTGACCGGGGCTGGTGGCGATGGCTATTGAGGGGGGCATGTCATCATAGTCCTCGCGGTGGTCACCATCGAGGTCGGCAAAGATGACTCCAGGGTTGCCGATGAATTGGCGTCGGCGCTTACCATCGAACTTCAGTGGTGTGAAGTAGTAGTCCACTTCATCCGGCCGGTCGAAGAAGGAGGAGCCGACATTGGGTGGAAGCCATGCGGGGCCTTCCATCCAAGTGTCCGTGGACCGCAGAAGGGTGGGCAAATAGATCTGGCGGCCCTTGCTTTGGGCCCATATGGCATTGAGTACTTCGATGGGCTGGGGCTTGAAAAGATCGTAATCCATGGGAATATATCCTTCGGTGTATGCGTTGTACCTATTGCAACGCTGTACTCTGTACAACACCAACCAGCAAGGAGATATTCCGTGAATGTCATAGAACGACTAGCGCAGTCAGCAAAGGTCAATCATGGCCTACAGCTGGAGCCACGCAACGTGAAGGAGATTGTCACGATCCTTCAAGGTATGCAGATGCAGATTGCAGCCGACCAAGGCCGGAGTGATGCGCTCACGCGCATTCTAGCGGTGTGCCTCAATCAGATAGGAGGCACTATTGACATCGAGCCGGAACTGTTCGCAGATGCCGAGCACTATGCTGTCAATGTCAAATGGGACGAAGACGATGAAGGAGCCATCATACATGCCACGCTTACCAGAAGTGAAGTGGATGTGCCCGAAGTGCCAAAGGACTCAGAAGCAACCAGCGGTGGTGGGAGCAATCTCATGCCCGTGTCAAAGTCCGAAGATCGACGGGAAGCCCACGATGAATCAGATGACCCCGATGAAGAAGGTTGAGTGAGAGATCTATACGACCACCAGGAGGCTGCCCTTGACCGGCTCCCTCCCGATGGTGGATACCTTGCTTTTGAGCAGGGCCTCGGCAAGACCCTCACAGCCATCACATGGGCCGCTAAGAACAACTACGAGGACATCCTCGTCGTGTGTCCAGCCATCGCTATAGGCGTATGGCAGGATGAGCTTGCTCAGGAAGGCTACACCCCTGTCGTCCCGATAGGTACGCGCAAACAGAAGGCCGAGCAGGTTCTCGATAGCTGGCCCGGTGGTTACACTATCCTCAACTACGAAGCGCTGTTGGAGCCGAGCGTTGAACGGGCCATCAAGCAGATGGACTTCGATCTCATTATCATCGATGAGGCGCAGAAGATCAAGACCGCCACGGCCAAGCGCAGTAAGGTGTTACACAGGCTTAGCAAGGACACAACCGTCCTCGCACTCAGCGGGACTCCCGTGACAAAGAACCTGCTTGACCTCTACTCACAGTACAAGACCATCGACCCACAGATTTGGGGAGGCATCAGTTGGACAAAGTTCAAACAGCACTATGCAGACTGGGGCGGCTATGGAGGGTACGAGCTCCTGGGTTACAGAAATGTAGACGAGCTCAAGGACCTCATCCGTCCACTCACAATCGTCGCCAAGAAGGAGGACACTCTTGATCTACCAGAGAAAACCCACATCCATATTCCAGTCCCTCTGGGTACGGCTGATGCTGGAGACTACAGACGAATGGCGCGAGAAGGTGTTGCAAGAGGCTGGGTCACTACGACTCCTCTCGAAAAGCTTCTACGACTATCACAGATCACCGGCAATGCCAAGTTGGCTTCTACCACGGCCTTCGTTGAAGATCTCATTGCGAATGGAGAACAGGTCGTTCTATATTACCGTTTCCGGCAAGAGGGACGAGACCTCGCCCGGAGCCTGGGTGTCCCGGATCTCAACGGTGACACTTCCGTCGATCAACGGCGTGCTCTCGTGGACTCGTTCCAAGCTGGAGAAACCGCCATCTTCCTCGCCCAGATTACCGCAGGCTCCACGGCCATTACCCTGACCAATGCCAGCCACATGGTGTACCACTCCCTATCGTACGCCTACGAGGACTGGGCCCAAAGCCAAGACCGCATTCACCGGATCGGCCAGAATGATCCCTGCTTCTACTACTACATGGTAGCCCGAAGCCCTAAAGGGGGAATAACTGTGGACGAGTTGGTGTTGAATGCACTACAACACAAAGATGACATCGCAGCGATGGTCACTAACGACCCCTCGCTACTACTCTCATTCTTGTTACCGAAGGAGCCCCTATGAGAACCGATCAAGAACTCGCAGCTATCATCCGAGAATGGAAGGGCGTGTTGAATCCAGACACGGGAAAGCCTTTTGGCCTCCGTCTCATTGCTGACCAAGAAGGAATTTCATATGGACGAGCCCGATACATCGACACCAAGTACAACCGTCCCGACGACCTTGATTCCGAGTTCCTCGGAGACACCGTTCGTACATTTACCCCAGTGCGCTCGTTCGTCTGGGACCTCGAAACGACGAGTCTCAATACGTTTATGGGCCAGCTCACAGTGGCGTCGTTCCTGGACCTTGCGGATGGGTCGATTGATACGAAGACGCTATTTGATTTCGAAGGCACGGGCCCCGAAAAGGAAGTGGCGCTACTTCTTTGGGTTGTCGAGAAAATGGGAGACGCCGATATCCTCATCGGGCACAATACTCTCGGATTCGATACTGGCTTCATACGCGGCCGTCTCGCCATACATGGCCTTGGTGCCTCAGTGCTCCTGCCCAGGCGGCAGCACTGGGACACGTATCAAATTGCGCAACACGGATTTAAAGGGAGACCTCAAGGATATTCTCTTGAAAACCTCCTGGATTTCTTCCGAATCCCAATCGCCAAAGACAAGCCCTCCAAACATGACTGGGCAGCTTCGATTATTCTAGACGAGGACGCCATCTTGCGGATTGCAGAGCGCTGTGAAGCGGACGTCACAGGCAATGCTCTCCTGTGGGAAGCCCTCCGTCCGTACTTTCACCTCTGGAAGGGCCGTTGAAAATATGCCGATGGTGCAAGCGCGCTATGGAGTACCGGAATGACTACTACCTATGTGAAGCTTGTGACCTGGCCCCTACCATGCGAAGCAAACCAGACGATACTTGGAGACGATTTCTTCGGAAAGGCAGAAAGAGAAGATGACCACCTTCGATTCTTGGGTGACAACACTCGAACAAGCAGAACAACTCGCCATCGAGCTCGATGAGGCGCCCTACGCTTCCTTGGATACGGAGACCACAACGGTGCCTTGGTATCACCCGGACTTCAAACTTCTCGTCGTTGCTGTCACGGTTTCCGACGGCCATAGCTTTGTCATTCCTGTGGATCATGCTGAAGCGCCTGAGAATTCCGTAGAGCTCCTCTCAGTGATCTTCCAGAATTTTCCTGCTCGCGGTCGGAACGGATTTTGGATTATGCAGAACGGCACATTTGATCTTCTGGTCATGCGCCGCTATGGGGTCGATTTGACGCCTGACGTTTGGGCGGACACGATGGGCATCCAGTACCTGTTGGATGTCGAAGCCAAGAAGGGGCTCGAAGTGCTGGCACAACGCTGGCTCGGAACGATGCCTTGGAAGAACATCGACTACAAGCATCCAGAAGAAGAGGCGCTGGATGTACTCGGAGAACTCTGTGCTACTGATGCAGACATTACCTTCCGCCTCTATCCTCCGATGGACACGGCCCTTGAACAGAACTCGGCACTGGACACCCTCTATTGGGAGCTCCTTGCTCCAGCTATGCGCGTACTAGCGGACATGGAGTGGGAGGGAGTTCCCATCATGGAGGGACGGCTCAATGACCTCGCCGACGAGACGAACGCACAGGTTGAGGATTTGCTGGACCAGGTGCGGACGATGGCTGATGAGCCCGAGCTCAATCCGAATTCGGTCATCCAACTCCGCAAGATTCTGTATGGGAAGCTTGGCCTCCCAGTGCTGGGGTTCACCGCAAAGGGTGCCCCCTCCACTAACGCCGCCACCCTTCAGAAACTGGAAAAGCTGCACGCCATCATCCCTGTCATCCAGGATCTGCGGGCCCAGCGGAAGCTGCTCACCGCTAGCCTCCTACCATGGCTCGACCAGGCCGGTTACGACGGCTCCTTGCACCCCAGGTACAAGCCTGCTTTTGTCAAGACAGGCAGGCTCTCCAGTGAGATGCCCAACATTCAACAGGTCCCTCGGGACACAGATGTGCGGAGTATCTTCGGAGGAGTCGAGGGCTATCAGGTAGTCGAGCTGGATTACTCGCAGTTGGAGCTACGCATCGTCGCCTGGCTCGCAGGTGAAGACCGTATGCTGGAAGCCTTCTACAAGAACGAGGACCTTCACCAAGTGACAGCCAATGCTCTTGGTGTGGATAGGTACACAGGTAAGACCGCAAACTTTGGACTTCTCTACGGAGCGGGGTACCGCAAGCTGAAAGAGATCGCAGCGCTAGAGCACGGCCTTGACCTCACAGAGGCACAGGCTGAGGCTATTCGTACTCAGTGGTTCGCTACCTACCCTGCCATCAGTGCCTTCCACAAGCGGACGATCCTGGAGGCGCGCACTTCGGGTGGCATCACCACAGTGCTCGGACGCTGGCGCCCCCTGCCTGACATCCACAGCAAAGAGTGGAATCTCAAGGGGGGCAGCGAAAGGCAGGCAGTCAACTCGCCCATCCAATCTGTGGCCTCAGACATCACGCTTTTCAAACTGACCAAACTACCTGCTATCCTGGAGAAAGCTGGCAGTAAGGCCCGCCCTTTCATTACAGTGCACGATTCCATCCTCTTGCTCGTTCCCGACGATGAGCCAGGGATTGCGAACATGGTGCAACGCTACATGGAAGACACAGACGACCTCGAAGAGACCTTTGGCATCACCATAGGTGTACCCCTCAAGGTAGACGTGAAGGTGGGCCCAACCTGGGGAGAGACAGCATGAGTAGAATATATAGCCACTCAGCACTGAAGTTATTCCAGCGATGTCAGCTTCGCTGGAAATACAAGTACATCGACCGCCTGGATTCAAAAGACAGGCCCAAGCATTTCGAGCGGGGCAGCGATCTTCACGCCCTGTTGGAAGTCTACTATGGAGGTGAGGACGAAGGCAATACCGTGTGGGATTCTGCCTCCGATGAAAACCTGGAAGTGATGTTGCGTTACGCTGACAAATGGCGTGCTGAGGACTATGACTGGGAGGTTCTTTCCATAGAGGAGGAGTTCCATCTGGAGATAGGAGAGCACACCCTCGTGTTCATCCCCGACCTCATCGTGAAGATCGGTGACGATGTGTGGGTTGTAGACCACAAGACCACAGCCAACATCCCCGATGAGTGGGACGAGTACAACATGACTGACTTCCAGCACCTGCTGTACATTGCAGGCGTGAGGCTGCTCTACCCTACTACCCGCGGGTTTCTGTTTAACTACATCAGGACTAAGGCACCCACTCAGCCGAAGCTCATCAAGGATGGCAGCCGCATAGCAGGGGTTCGTGCCATCGACACAGACTACAACACCCTGAAGGAGTTCGCTGACAAGACACGCACACTTGACAATGACACCATGGAGAAGCTGCAGATCCTCAAGCACGCACCCGACCGCTTCTTCCAGCGGCACTACATCATTGCACCAGACAGTGCTGTGGACCAGTGCATCGCTGACGTCGAACAGGTCCTTGCGGAAATGTACTATAAGGAACGCCATAGTGGATTGACCATGACCTATCCTCGACATGTCATTGGAGGATTCGCTGGTGCCATGGCTTGTAGCAAGTGTGAGTTCCAGCCTCTCTGCCACGCTGAACTTCTGGGAATAAACACAGAGATTGTGGCGTTGAACTACATAGAACGACCCAAAAAGGAGACCCCATGAAAGAACTACTTGAAGAGTACGTCCTAGAAAATCATTCCCTGAAGCAACAGCTCGACCTGTTGGCTCGTCTCGTGAGCATAGCAACTTTCGAGGACAAGGAGATTCTCATGAGCGAACTCACCCTTGTGGAGCTTGTGAACATCACGGTTGAAGGTGGGGTGGTGACCGTTGGGTGAATTACTCGATACCGCGGGCCCTGCCTCAAGGGTGCGGCCTCTCAAGTTCTTGATCTTCGGCCCCGCCAAGTCCGGGAAGACCACCCTCGCTGCGACAGCTCCGAAGGCCCTCTTCCTGGATACGGAGGGTGGAACTATGTCGGTCAGGAACACCCCTGCTGACGTGCTTCCGATCCATGACTGGGAAGTCATGAATACCGCAGTCTTAGAACTTACGATGGGAGGGCACGGCTATGAATCTGTGATCCTCGACAGCGTCACCATGCTGCAGGAGGTAGCAGGTGAGAAGGTAGGCCTCATGACCAACATCCTTGATCCCAAGGCTGATGCTCGCCAAGCCTACGGTGCCATCGGTGCCATGATCCGACACAAGATCCTTCAGCTGAACTCCCTGCCGATGAACGTCATCTTCACAGCTCAGCTGCGAGAGCGGGATGCTATAGACCTGGAAGCAGGGCAGTACCCACTTACACCAGATGTGACCCCAGCAATCCTCAAGGTTCTCATGCCCATCCCAGATGTGATCGGGCGCCTCGCTATCGTGCGAGCCGGAGCGACTCCTCTAGACATCGAGCGTCAGGTCATCTTTGGCCCAGAGACACGTTCCCAAGTAGGTCACAGAGATCTCGGGCTGCCCCCGAAGGTCACGGGCCTCACAATCCCGAAGCTCATCGAGCTCACAAAGGAGACATAATGCCCGCAACCCCAGCCCCCGTGCAGTTCACGGACAAGGACTTCGAAGAGCGTAACAACTATTCGGACCTCAAGCCCGGTGACTACGAAGCTACGTGCATCGACGTCGAAGACATCGTTGCCAGTACCGGTAATCCCGGATGGAAGTTCACCTTCGATGTCAAGGGTCTTGACTTGTACACCCGTGTGTACCACCAAGGTGGTGGCAAGTGGAAGATCCGGGAGGTCTTCAATGCCCTCGGTATGCCGATCGAAGCCGGTGCTGTCATTGGTGCGCTCGATCCGAATGCTCTTATTGGTAACACCTGTGTCGTCACAGTCATCAAGGTGCCGCGCGACAACCCCGAAGAGGGCGAGCCGTGGACCAACATCCAGAGGCACACACCGCTGGTGACCGCCGCATCACCGGGTGTCACTGCACTCTGATGCTTGAGAAGGACATCGTCAACGCCATTAAGAAGGCGCTAACCAAGAATGGAGCCTGGGTCGTCAAGACCCACGGCTCCATTCATACTGCTGGACTCCCTGATCTACTGGTCTGCTACCAAGGCCAGTTCATTGCGATGGAGGTCAAGCGTCCTGAGACCAGGGGGACCGTGACGGCGAGACAGCAAGCATTTCTTGATGCCATTGATGCCGCTGGTGGAACTTCAAGCGTTGTGACCTCAGTAGAAGACGCGCTTGCTCTATTATCCGTACAGGAAGGCTGACACTGAGTAAGTGATAGAGTCTGCATCTGCGTGAGTTGCAGTGATGCGGACATCGCTCGACAGAGGATGGGCTGAAATTGAATTCGCGGCTGCTACTAGTCCCGGCCCAACCTGCAGTACGGTGGTGCCCACCGCAGCAATCGCGGACGATGCCAACATTGTTATGTACTTTCCTGAAATCGGGTCTCTGAAATCCACATCAAAAACCACGGAGGCCGCTGCTGGATCAACTGTACAGTCAATCACCAAGACCAGATGATTGATGTGAGCTGTGTCTAGTGCGACTGCTGTTGGTGTTGCTGTTCTAGCTGCCGAGGCAAAAACAGTTTGCATATTTTTGAGCATTAGTGCTCCTCCAGGCGCACGAGGGCGCCGTATTGAATGCCTGCAGCACTCACTACTGGAGTCAGCATGGCCCTGAATAGATTCTCCCACTCATCAGAGAATGGGTCGTTGTCTGCGAGTTGCAACCAGTAGTCAATGTCCCCAGCCACTGCCGGGTTCCCTGCCGTAAAGGCTGCCCTCACGAGTGCGTGTAGGTTCATTGTTCTCTCCTCGTACTCATTGAGGAGGACTGGCGGCCCAACCCTCGTGTCTCCTCCGGGGTACTTGTATCGATTGGATCCTCCTGCACAGGGGGGAGTAGCCCACCCGCGAGGCCAGAAGTCAACATGGATGTGGTTGTAGTGGTTTGTGACCTGCCATAGCTTCACACGGATGTTGAGCATGTCTTGATTCGCCTTAATGAAGGCCCACACCTCATCGAGGTAGGCCCGGTAGTCGCCATCGTTGCTGCGAAGATATGTAATGCCTAGCGGAGGGTAAACGTCCCGCGCATTGTTCCAAGAGTGCTGTGACCAGAAGGCGCTGTTGCTGATCTTGCGACAGTTCACTCGTCCGAAACGTATGCCGGGAAACCTCTCACTGAGGACATCCTCAAATTGGTCCGCTGCTGGTGTGCCCACCTAGCCTCCCGTGTAGATTAGGGCGAGGCCGACGAGCGTGCTCGCCCCTGCCACAAGAGACCACAGCTCACCTCGGGTGGGGCGCTTGGCAATCTCTACATCTCTTCGAGTTTGATCCGTGTCGTATTTCTCGCGGAAGTCTCGTAGATCCTGTTTGATCTCAATGAGATATTCCTTGTTGCTGAAGCCATCGGCCATTAGGAATCAATCGTGTTCAATATGTTCATGGCGAATGACAGCAGGGCTGCGATACCGGCGACGGCAGCCTGGTCGAGTAGCGTAGGATCGAGTAAGTCAGCTACAGTGCTTAGCTCTGATGCAAGTACAATGGCTATGAATGACTGCAAGAACGTCTTCGCTCCTCGTACGCCAATATCTTTCCAGTTCATAAGTGTCTCCTGAGTTGGTTCTAGTATATCAGAATTGGTGGGATTTGTCAAGGCTCTTTATAGTACGACCCGGTAGTCTTCGATGTCCAGAGTGTCATCATCAAAGTTGGAACCGGTAGTATCGGGCGTTTCGGCATTCCACCACGAGCCAGATGGCTGGCCATTCCGTAGGTACTTGATTCGCATGTTGGTGAAGTGCAGTCCGCCGTTGTCTCCCCACGTTGTAGCACCAGTGTTCCAGGGTTGGGCGGTGTCTCCCTCTCCGATTCCAATACAATTGTCGAACCCCTGGTCATGGCCCATGCCTTGGAACAGGACTTGTCCGGCATTCACCAGGATCACGTCCGAGACCTGGACATCGTAGCCGCCCTCGTCGCCAAGGATGATGCCGGTACCAGAGTTAGAGGTCCACGGCACAGAAGGTGAGCCATCGGATGTAGGCTGATCTGTCCGTGTCGCTCCTTCAAAGTGGATACGTTCAATGATGCCCTCATGGGACATGTAGTTGGAGAACACATCCTCCGTGTTTCCGTAACGGCCCCGGACATCGTGGATGTAGTAGTCTGATACCTTGTCGAGTTGGATGAGGTTCATGTCGTTCATGTTACCGCCCATCGCATTCAGGTCCTGACCGGCAAACTCACGCGCAATGTTTTCTACTCGGATGTTGCCTATTTCAAGGCCGGTACAGTTGAGGGCAAAAACGAGGCCCATTGTGCAACCACGAGTATCGATGTTACGGATCGTGATGTTGTGACAGTTCTCTAATAGGATTGGCTTCTGCGGGCGTAGCAGATTCTCGAACGAGTAGCCCTCAATCACCACACCGGTCTCGCCGCTGAGCACAATTGGACCCGAGGGATCATAGGACATGAAAGCGTCGGGCCCAATCGGCGGTGGTTCTACCGGTGGGGTGGAAGGGGGCCAGCCCGGAGTCCACGGAAACTCCACCACTGATGTCGGACCGCCCAATTCGTTCAAGATGCTCAAAGCGGCAACCCTTGCTTGGTGTTGAGCGGATTGTAATGGTTCCGGGACGTTTGCTAGGTGGTCGGGATTGCCAGAGATGACTCCACGCTGAATTGCTTCAATCGCAGAGGCCTCATGGTCGGGTATTGTCCAAGGCATTGGAATCTCCTAGGTAGCAAGGTTGTCGTCACGATCAACTGCTACAGCAGCCTCAGCGTCTTGAGTCTCGACACGCCACACCGTTCGTCTGATGTGATCGATAACAGCTTTCTTTGCGTTCGCTGGTGACTCGACTTCGTAACCACCTGCTTTACAGAGGGCGTGTATGACTCTGTCGAGTTTTCCTGCTGGAATTGTGAGTTTGATTTCGGGCATTGTTTTCTCCTTATGCGATAGTTCCTGCCGGAATATAGCGAGTCAAGCCACCCGGCAGTGTGACTTTGATGAAGTGAGTAGTCGTCAGTGTCTTGGCTCCAACCGCTTCGATAGCGTTACCGACACCGATGGTCGTGATGAACTCGATCATTTCTTCGGACACATCAGCCTGATCTAACGTCAAGACAGGGATCGCAGCACTAGCAGAAGATTGGTCTACGTGAAGTGTTGCTGCGGGGGCTACGTTGATCCCGATACCGGCAGTTTCAATCTTCAGGACACCGCCAGCATTTGAACCTGTGCCGCCTGATGCGATCATGCGAACGTCATAATCAACTGCTGTTGCGCCTGAATGCCAGTCCATGAACGGTGTCGATGCCGTACCGTCTGTACGTCCAATTTCGATGCTGTTCAAGGTGTTGGCATTGAGCTTCAGTTGATTGACGCCATCGATATCACTTGCGTTCATCGTGAGATTGCCAGCTATCCGTACATTTGTTGCATATTCCCATCTGTCATCGGACTCATCCCACAACAAGCTGGTAGTCGAACCGTCTTTCTTGTAGAAATAGATGTCACCTGCACCTTGAAGCAACATTCGATTCCTTGAAGCAGGA
>Ga0255055_10001253_pt1 | contig 18946 bp, 15 predicted proteins | sample JV7_2_27_MG_FD_188633 | JGI IMG/M metagenome (GOLD analysis project Ga0255055, IMG submission 188633) | Seawater microbial communities from Jervis Inlet, British Columbia, Canada - JV7_2_27 | ecosystem: Environmental > Aquatic > Marine > Inlet | place: Canada: British Columbia | collected... | reverse complement strand
AGGGTGTTGACGTACTTCTGCTACTTCGAGCCCTTAACCCGCCCGCCTCGCCTGAGCCCGCCCGGCATTGCCTGAGGCGCAGCCGATGGCGGACGTGGCGGCTCGCGATGGCGGGCAGGTAACGCAGAAGATGGGAGCCTCAGGCTCGCCCTTTGGGTGAAAATTGATGAGAAAAATAGATTATCATTCGATTTAAAATATAAAACTATCTTCTCATTAATTTTCATACAAGATTTAGGTAATGATTGGGTCGAGACTATAGGGCAGAGCGCGTATTACGCTTTACAAACCAAAAAGAAAGCAGGGATTGTTCTGATCTTAGGAACAATGAAAGACAGGAAATATTGGATCCGGCTGAACACCACCATCGAACACTTTAATTTACCAATTGATACCTGGAGTATAGAAAATACAGCATATTAGCGATAAAATATGAGGACTTTAAGTTTGAAAAAGCAGATGGGTCTGTATATATCATTTTGTCAAAAATAAAGATCCGATCCCATTTTTCTCATTTATAATGCTTACTTCAATTAAAGTTTCGGCGTGTAAAAAGGATTACCGGGATCATCATTGGCTGCTTTTGTTTCCTCTTTCGATGGCAATTGATTCATCGCACGGGTGATTGCCAGACGCATTGCCTCGTGATTATGACTATAAATCAGGTCGGCATCGTCTGCTTCCCAATTCACCCACACACCAGCAATAATTGCCCAGTTATTTTCGGCCTCTTTGGGAAGTATGCCTTCCTGAACACACTCATATACGGCTCTTGCAATGCCTGCCTGAGCCGGTCCCCACGTCATATTGGAGTGGGTATCCCCTCGAAGATCCGCCTTTGCGGAAAACAGTGTTGCGGGTTTTACAGGAACATTCGGTTTATGGATGACCATAAACGGAATATATCCCATTCTCGGTGCTGCAACGCTGGATGCTAATGCAGTCCCGACCGGTCCGTCTTTGGGACCGATAAAAACATTGATATGTGCCGCGTTCGGCCCGCGGCTTACGAAAGCTTCACCTATATACATAACTTAATTCGTGGTTAATGGTTTGAATTATAATTGATTTACGGATTACTATTCGGAGTAACTACAATACGGATTGCTTTTCCGTTTTTGACTTTATAACATCCTTCGTTAATATTATCCATAGGAACAATTTCACTGATCAGTTCATCTAATTTTACGCGTTCCTTTGTGAAATCGTCTGGGTTATTTTGATCTATTTTCATTTAAACCTCATTAATTTAAAAATGCCAACCTTAAAGTAGAATACCAAATATTTCAAATTGCGACTGATTTCAAGTGTAATTGTTGTCCCTGTTCATGCACATTCTCAGATGATTAATTGTAAATAGTTGTACGTAGGTTGTTCACTTAAAAATTATTCTATTGAAATCATTGAGAAAAATAGATAGGGACACTGGTTCGACTCCCGCCGCCTACAACATATATACTCTATAAGTTTAATTGCAGGAAAAGAAGGCATGGTTGTTTTTATGCTTTTCTATGAAGGTGGAGGCGGTCATCGATTTTTGCAATTTTCATGAATTATTAAAAAGAACTTATTTCTGAGATTATCGTCAATACTCCAAAAAGCGGCAAAACTGACCTGTCGTTTTCCGGCCTGAATCGCCTGCCGTGCCGAAGCTTCAGCATAGGGGGGTCCTCCTGGAGTCTTGAAATGTCGTTTTCCAGCTTAAGCTGTCAAGAATGTAGACGCGACCCCGTTCTTTTACTTCAGACCAAAAAGAAAGCGGGGATAGTTCTGATACTGGAAACGGTGAAAGATAGAAAATATTGGATTCGGCTGAGCACCACCATTGAACACATTACCTTAATTGAGTCGAACTCAATCAAGGTTTTAGCTGTTTCAAGTGATCACAGACATCGTTTCAACTAACAAATAACAGATAACGACTAACTACCCAATTGAGCTGCAATGCTCAATTGAGGTTTTTTATTGATACCTAGTGTGTAGGGAATATAGCCTATTAGCGATATGATCGGCCGATTCTTTAAATATGAGAACTTTTAAGTCTGAAAAACCAGATAAATTCGTATACATCATTTTGTCAAAAACATAGATCTTTTTCTCTCACACGTTGACAAAACTGAAAAACTAAACTACGTCCTCACTCCCCACTCCCAATTGAAAGGGCATTTCAGTTTTATTTGACTCTTGGCACAGCAATGATGTATACGATCCTTAATTAGTTCTGATTTCCTACTCTTAGCGACCTGAAGCACGTACTCATTTCTAAAATCGAACCAGGCCTCACTTCTGATCTCCCACACCGCTGAGCTGTCCTAACCTCGATTTCTCACTCTGTTTAAAACCTGAAGCAAAAGGAGGCACTCAATGCCCAAAAATTTTAATGCGTGGCCGGATCAATGGCCGAAAACTCTCAATTACCCGGAACAACCCGTCTATTCTTTATTAGATAACACAGCAACTCGTGTACCCAACCGCCTGAGCATCATCTTTGGTGGAATGGAACTAACCTTTAGTGAGTTGAAAAACCTGGCTGACCGATTTGCCAACGCTTTGATCGCATTGGGTCTGAAAAAAGGAGAAAAGGTAGCCATCCACCTCCCTAACTGCCCTCAATTCGCCATTGCCTATTATGGAGTTTTAAAAACCGGGGCGACATTTACCCCACTTAGCCCTTTATTGGCTCCTCAGGAAGTACTATATCAACTTAATGATTCAGGGGCCAAGATTCTGATATCTCTTGATCTGATATATCCTGGAATTGCGTCGATTATTTCTAAAACTACAGTTGACAAAGTGATTAGCACGAGCATAGCGGATTGTTACAATCCGGTAATTCAACCCTTAAAACCATTAGAAAAGATCCAAGTACCTGACACCATCGATATGGCTGAACTCCTCAAGAAGCATCAGCCAGAAGTTCCTGATGTAGCCATTGATGTTTTCAGCGATCTGGCTCACCTATCGTATACGGGTGGTACAACCGGACTTTCCAAAGGTGTAATGCTCACCCATTACAACGTGGTGGCCAACGTTGTCCAGTTTTCGAACTGGTTTTCCGGAGGTCAAATAGAAATAATAGACGGTGTTCCAACCACTGTTTTCCCTCCTGGAGTCGATCCGGTGCGGGATCGACCGATTGCACGCGACCAGGAGATAGCTTTGGTGGTCGTTCCGTGGTTTCATGCCATGGGAACCATTGGCTACCTGAATAATATGGTTTATGGCGGAAATACCATGATCGTTTTCCCCAGATTTGAACCTCAAGAGTATATTGAAGCGGTTCGAAAATACAATGCCACTATGTTAGGCGGAGCACCCCAACTTTACATACCGCTGATAAATTTGCCGAATTTTGATTCTTATGATTTTTCCAATATCAAACTTGCCACTTCCGGAGCCGCTCCTTTGGCCTTGCCGGTGCTGGAAAAAATGCTGGATACATTCTCCGGCGTGGTATGCGAAGCATACGGTTTGACCGAGTGCACGATGGGAGCCACTGCCAATCCACCCGATCGTTCCAAAATCCGCGTCGGCTCTGTAGGAGTCCCTGTCTTTGACACTGAATGTAAAGTCTTAGATCTTGAAACCGGCGAAGATCTATCCCCGAATCATGAAGGAGAGATATGTATAAAAGGACCCCAGGTAATGAAAGGATATTGGAACAATCCTGAAGAAACAGCAGAAGTTCTTAAAGGAGAGTGGCTCTATACCGGGGACATCGGCAAAGAGGATGAAGATGGATATTTTTTCATCACAGATCGCAAGAAAGATATGATAATCTACAAAGGGTATAATGTCTATCCGCGTGAGATAGAAGAAGTTATTTTCAAACATACGGCCGTTGAACAGTGTGCCGTAATAGGGCAGACGGATATGAATTTTGGTGAATTCCCGGTAGCATTCGTCCAACTCAGACAAGGGACAGACGTGACGGAAGAAGAATTAATGGCACATACCAATTCCCAAATTGCCGCCTATAAAAAGGTAAGAAAAGTAAAATTTCTGGATGCTATCCCAGTTAGTCCCGCTGGAAAAGTATTAAAACGGGAACTCAGAAAAATGTTGGAATCAGAGTAATCTTATAAAAATTACTTTACACATTTCCCGGAAAAGTATGTATTATTCATTGCAGACCGATAAGAAAGCCGGGATTGTTCTTATATTGGAAACAATGAAAGACAGAAAATATTGGATTCGGCTGAACACCACCATTGAACACTTCAATTTACCAATTGATATCTGGAGTATTGGAAATACATAATATTAGCGATATGATGGCTGATTCTCCAAATATGAGGACTAAACTCTAAGTCAACTTAGTCAACAACGTCCCCCTTTTTTCTAAATCTCATATAAACTAAAAAACTGAACAACGTCCCCATTCTCCCGTCCCCATTCTCCGGCCGATTATTTAAATATGAGGACTAAATTATAATGGCCAATGAAGATTTGCCCCTTCGCCCTTCACTCTTTTCACAAAAAGTTATTTACTTATTTAAGGACGTCCCCATTCCTTTAAGGACGTCCCCATTCCCATGCCGTGAGTCCACAAGGGGTTGGCTAACAACCATAAGATCTGTGATAAATCAATTGAACACGGTATGGCACCGAAGATTTTCTGGGGCCCGAATGGAGCAGGGGCCGTGTTTTAAGCATTGCGCTTACAGCACAATCGCCTTGAACCTGATGGGTGACTGGTGCGGATCAACACAGGTTGAACCGTGAACCGATCAAAAAGAAATAACGGGTGCGGATCGGAACGAAAACGATGTCGTGTTGTTGTGAGTAAAGTCAATAGAAAAAAATGTCATTTTTTTCAAGGGAGAGGTTTTTTTTCTTGACAGACCCTTTAATCGACCCCTTTTTCCCGAACAACGTCCCCCATTTTTCCTGAATAAAATGAAGGCACAAATAGGGGGTCGCGTCTTGATTAGTGATTATAGAGGCCTGTTTAATCACTGATTAACGGGCTGTTGCTCAAAGGGTTTGGCACGAAAAAGAGTTGAGGGTTAGTTAGTCAACTTAGTCAACAACGTCCCCGAGTTCCCTCATAACCAGTGGTTCACCCGGTTCATATGACACCGCAGCCAACGTTTTCATGCCTCAACTCCTTGCGCGCATTTTAGTTATTTCTCCTTTAACCCCTTGCGTTTCAATAGCTCCCAAAAGGGTACCGCTGTCAGACCTCCGATGACACCGCCAACATAGCTGGGCAAACTGAAGCCGAATAGTCGGTGCCAGATCAGACCCGCAACAAAACTGGCCACCACAATTACTATTAGCGTGAATAACAAGCGCTGCCAGAATGGCATCTGAAACCTCCTTATAATTGTATGTGGTATCCTGTAATATAGCTTTTGAAAATAATCTGCAAGCCCACAACGCATGTGATGTGAATCTTAATTTTGAGGCTGCATAAGTTGATACTTAGGCCTCGCGAAGTCTCCTGCGGCCTTTCTTAAGAACTTCGGCGAAATGCTGTTCCAACACGGTATTCACCTTCGGGCAGTTATCGATCACCGCCTTTGCCCAATCCAGATACTTTTTGCGCCGCTCCAGGGTCCAGTGAGTTGGCGGCGTGTTGGTAACATCGATTATATTTGAAATCTTGTCGCCAAGCTTGATAAGGACGGCATCTTGCGAGAGCCCTGGCGCATGTCGTATTTGCAGCTGCTTCCTTTCATCTTTCGGCAAGGACTTATCGTCCGAGACCTCTTCGACCAACTGACAAACCCTTTCGCCAAAATTTGCTTCCAGTTCCTCCGGGGTAGTTTCTGTATCTTCCAGTGTATCGTGAAGCCAGGCTGCAGAAAGTATTTCAGGATCTTCTATACCACCCACTTCAACAATCACCCGCGCGACTGATTTTAGGTGATCGATATAAGGACACTCATCCCGACCTTTCCGTATTTGACCTTTATGTTTTTGGGCGGCAAACTGTGCCGCTTTTTGAACAAGCGGATCTTTAATAAAATTAGGCATGTTTCCTTGAATATTACTTATAGTGGGCAGTAAAAGTTTTCTGAGGGCGCAAAGCACCAGTAGTCGAAGTCCAGCGCTTATTACAATTCAACGCTGGTTTTCTTTTCATTCTGCACAGGCTGCCATAATTGCTTCCGATCAATGGAATGAACGACAACGTCCTGAATCTGAATACCTTGGAGAATGCGCAGAGGCACATCAACGCCAGCTTTGCCAAGAGCCCATACTTTTCGGTAAAAATCCGCCATCCCATGCACGTCCTGATTATTAACGGCAAGAATAATATCACCGGTCTTGATTCCGGCCTTTTCAGAGGGACTGCCTGATGTAACGCGCTCTACCAATAAGTGCCCGTGTAACTCTTGGGTTCTAACACCGAGCCAGGGACGTGGCGGTAGCTTGGAACGCCCTGAACGCTTCAGATCGCTGAGAATCGGCTTCAACACATCTATAGGCACGAACATATTTGTTGGCATTACCATCTGATCTGCAATGTTAAGCTGAGAAAACAAATACCCGATGCCAATGAGGTGGCCATCGGAATTAATAAGAGCGGCACCGCTGAATCGCTCAATCGGAGGGGCTGTAAATATACTATTTTCCAAAAGATACTCCCACGGACCGGCAAATTCTTTCCGGGCAACCACTATGACCCCCCTGGCTGCGTCACTACTCCCATAGCTTACAGCCAGGACCGGGTCACCCTTCTTGACTTCGGATGAACTGCCAAACGGCACGGGTGTTACTTGTAGCGGCGAAGTTGCCCGCAGCAGACCCAAGCCGGTATTGCGGTCATAAGCGACGACTGTCGCCTTGACTCTTTTTTGATCTTTTCCGACGATTTCAACTGTCTTAGCCTCAATCGTCTGGAAACCGATGGTGAGGATATGTCCGATCTCATCAATGACAACACCACTTGCCACCCGATTTGTCCCAAATCTTTCTGCTGTGCGTGCATTTTCAGGCACCGAAATTCGAATCTCAACAATAGCATCCAAGGATTTTTCCGCTCCTTGTTCCGCATGGACAGTAACCGAATAAATGCCTAAAATAACGAAGAGAATGCTCAGGTAATTTCTTTTCATAAAACCCTCCCTTTCGAGGGTAAATCATTAAGACGTCATGTTTTGATAGTATCTTTCATATATGGTTATGGTAACTACTTTACCTGTTGTAATTCTGCCTGTAAATAGGCTCAAGATGCCGCATCATATTACAGATTTAAGATAAGAAGATTATTAAGAGTTTCAAGAAAATGAACAGGTTGAAGAGGTTTTTGATGATGTCGGATGGAGCTGACGTCATCATACACCGAGGATATTGCGAATTTTATCCAGCCGATTGCAAGCGATAGGGATGCACTGGTGTTCCAGTTTAACCTGGCAATTTTATTCTTCGGGTTGCAACATTCGTTCAATTACAGCGGTTGTTTTACCTGATGCCTGATACCTGATGCCTTACGCCTAAAGCCTAATACCCAATACCTAATATCTGTTTTTTTCCCTTTCCAAGAAACGCAATAACGCAACCCCGTTCCTTATTTTTACAGATAGTAAGTACAAATAGTCAACAACGTCCCCATTTCCCCACCTTTTGGCAAAACGAGAGCATCCGGAAAAATGGTATCAGGAAAAATGGTGCGAAGCGCAGAAGGGGCAGGTTGAAGTGGTATTGCCGGATGGTACCCGTTGCGATTGCCTGACGGATACACATGCGATTGAATTCGATTTTGGTGTACCTGAATTTTGTACGAGTTGGAGGCTTCAATATGCAAGGCATTTAAGGGTGTTGACGTACTTCTGCTACTTCGAGCCCTTAACCCGCCCGCCTCGCCTGAGCGGCTCGCGATGGCGGGCGTGGGATTACCCCGGTTGAATCCTCCAGGCGGGTTACAGATAGAGGCTGATTTGGTTTGAATTATTAGAAAATCAGCTGATAACGGGTGCCGGCGCCTTGCCCTAATTTTTGGATAAACGCTTTTTTAGTCAGCGTCTGAAGCGCGTATTGAACCGTTCGACGTGGCAAGCTTGTATCCTTTTCGATATCAGAAACCTTCAGACGTTTCTCCGGACTGGATTTAAAGCAATTCAAAACAGCCAGGCCTGATTCGGAAAGCTTTTGTAACTGTGCATAGCGGTTATGATAAACCTCAATATCGGATAAAGACGATCGAAGTATCTTAATGAAGAACCATGCCAGGGGTTCGATTTTGTATTTTTGGGGATCATCATGAAATTTGCCTTCCGAGCATTGGTGCAGCGTGGAGTAGTAAAGAGATCGGTTTTGTTCAATATGTCTATCAATTGCAATATATGGCGTTATTTCCTTTATGTATTTATCATCAGATTGGAGCAACGTCAGAATAAAGAGAGCTCGCCCAAGCCGACCATTGCCGTCCTGGAAAGGGTGGATAGCCAAAAACCGAAATACAAACTCTGTAGCAACCAATAAAGACCAGGGATTTTCGCGAATGTTTAAATTATACCAATTCACAAGGTCTGCCATTGCTGTGCTCGTAATTATCCCTGGAGGAGATGGGTCCAGGACCACCCTTTGTTCACCGGTTTTGTGATTGATAAAAACAACCCGGTTAGGGGTTTTCTTATATCCGCCGGCAAAATTTGCTGCCTGAGGATAGTACCGGAGCAAATCGTGGTGCAGGCCTCGAATGGTTACCTCTTTTAATGGGTAAAGCTCTTTTGCTTGAAGATAAACAGTTGAAAGTATCTGGCGGCAGCCAACCACCTCTTCGACACTGCGTTCTCTATCTTTTTTAAGCTTGTCCAAAATAAATAACTTATTTTCTTCAAATGCCGTTGTTTTACCATCTTTTTGCAAGATTGTATCGACCCACTCGACCTCCTGGTCCGTTAAAACGGCATTTTCGATTCGGGTAGAAGCTCCGATATTGCTGATTAAAGCAAAGCGATGGAGATATTTAGCTTCTTCAGGTGATAAGTCTTCGATATTTTTATATGTTTCTACAAGTATTCCCTGCAAAATCCTAAGTTCGTTTTCCAATTTTTGGCCTGGTGTAAACGATAACATTTACGTCTCCTTATTATTAATGTAGAAGAATTGTACAATAATGCGCAATAATGCGCAATGGTTTTTTAATTTTTATTGCGCATTATTGCGCAATCAGTTCGAAAAAGTATTATAAAGGCCAGGGGTTAAGTCTTCGTTTGAATCTTGTGAGAGGGTAGGGCGCTGAGGCGCCAGCTCCCCGGTTAAATCCGCTTCGCTCCATATCTTCGATATATTTAACTGGGCAGGCAAGGCTCAAAGGGGTCCGCAGATTTCGCCTCTGGCTCCGCTTCCAGCCCATAGGGCTTACAGGCCGGTGGGTAGAAGCCTACGGCTCGGAGAGCAGATTTGCGCAGATAATTCAGGCTATATTGGGTTGATTCCATAAATCGTAAAGAAGGAAAACGGTTAAGCGTTTGTTTGTTAGGAAAATTTTTTCAAAAATTCAACAGGTGCGGAAACGAAAATTTCTCCTTTTAGGGGATAAGAGCCCGATACCGGAGCAAGGACCCATGCCTCCTTTATTTCAAGGTCTTTCAATGCATTGAAAAAGCCGCGGCGCACCTGGGGTGCAGATGATGCCTTGCATTCAATCGCCACTCGCCTCTGACCCTTTGTAAGAATCAAGTCAATTTCAGCACCCGAACTCGAACGGAAAAAATACGGACGCCATTCCGGATAGGTTGAACAAATATTCTCAATAACCAAACCTTCCCAGGAAGCTCCGTAAACCGGATGGCCCAGCAGATCGTTTTGCGTTTCGATATCCAGCAATGCATGCAAGATCCCGGCATCGCGGATATATATCTTCGGAGATTTGACCAGCCGTTTTTTCAAATTGGCCGCATAGGGCTGCAAGATTCTCAACATAAAGGTTTGCTCCAGCATCTCCAAATAGGTTCGTACGGTGTGATGGCTGACCCCCAGGGACTCTCCAAGCTTGGAACTGTTCAACAGTTGACCCTGAAGATGGGCCAGCATTTGCCATAAACGCTCCAATCTTCTTGCCGGTATCTGAAAACCCAACTGTGGAATGTCCCTTTCGAGAAACGTGCGGATGAAATCCTGGCGCCATTCCAGGCTCGATGGTTCGGCACGCGCCAGGTAACTGCGGGGGAATCCTCCCCGCAGCCACAGCTTCCGATCCAGGCCACCATCTTTATCGGCCTGTAACTCACTCAGAACAAACGGGCTTAGGTGCACATAAGATATCCTGCCGGCCAGCGTTTCCGAGGACTGCTTCAAAAGGCCCGGGGAAGCCGAACCCAATATCAAAAACTGCCCATTACGGTTGTTTTCATCAATCATCGATCTCAGCAACGGAAACAGCTCGGGAATACGCTGAATTTCATCCAGGCAGATGAGTCGATGGGCATTCAGGCGAAAAAACGCTTCGGGATCCTGCAGCTTGTTCCGATCTGAATTTTTTTCGAGATCCAGGTAAATAGCCGACTTGTTTTTCGCAATAACTTTTTTTGCAAGGGTGGTCTTGCCGCACTGGCGGGCTCCGATAATGGCCACGGCCGGTATATCGAGCAACTTTCGCCGAACCGTGGGGACAATTTTTCGCGGGATATATTTTTGCATATTGGAAGTATAACTTCCAATATGCAAATGTCAATAATTATTTGCAATTTGGAAACTACGATTCCAATTTACAATATTGATGCAAAGCGGTCGAGTCTTCGTTTGACTCATTTAGTAAGTAAATAGGGGGGCGGTCATGAATATATGCATTTCCACTTGATAAGAGAAAAGAAAGGCATATTTTCATGACCGTCCCCGTTTACGCTCAGGGGCTCGATAATATCGATTTGAAAATTCTTTCTTCCCTGAAGGAAGAAGCTCAGGGTCTAATGGAACAGAGCGACAAATCAATACACCATGTTCAATTGTGGTGGTCTGTGATCAATTATTTAAACTCACGCAACCGTCGCCTTAAAATATTGTCCTCTTTGGCAGTGCGGTTGTATTCCTTCATCTTCTGATTGTACTCAACGACCGATTTGTTATAGCTTTCTATGTCGTTTGTTTCTGCCTGATGAACCAAGGTTTTTATGATTTCCAGCGAGTCATTCAAATTAGTTCGGATCGTTCGCGCATTCTCAAATGCCTGCTTGAAAACTTCCTCTGCACGTCTCCGCCCAAGGTCTTTAAAGGGGGGTATTGTGCCCTTTGAAATTTGGTGAGCCTGCATGATACGGTCCTTAGCAGTTGCGTAATTCTTTGCACTGATCGCATTCTCTGCGTGACGAAGCTCTTGGATTACGTTGTTCTGAACTTTTATGATTGTCTCAAGGTCATTGAGGACCGGTTCGACCTCCAGGAATCTGTAGAGGGCTTTTTCGAGCTGCTCCTGGGTATTGGCAAAAGCGTACCCTCCCTGGGTTGCTTTTGCGATATTTTTGAATTCTTCACCCTGATCGTAGGGAATGCGAAAACCGATGAACCGAAACACAGGTTTTATCTTCTTCTTCTCCAGCCTCATCCTGATCGTTTCATCAGCCTTGCGACGAAAACATGGGTCGATGCTGCCGGCAATAATGATCACCCTTTTGCTTACGCCTTTAAATCGTTTGGGATCGTTGAAGTCCTCGGCTGCATATAATACAGCATCGACCAGAGTTGTATTTCCACCTGTTTTCAGATTGCCTAGCGACGTTACAATTCGGGAAGAATTATTCTGGCCAAACCCTACTACAAGATGGGTATTTTCAGCATCGCAGGAACCCCCGAACTGGCGAAAAGCGAGGTTGTCCCGGTCTGCGACCTGCGACTTGAGAACATTTTTCAAAGCCTTTTTTGCTGTATCCAGCCTGCTTTTTTCCGATGTGTTATCAAAAGGCCGCTGCATCGGAGACGAGGTGTCGAGAATGATTTCAATATTCTCCTGAATGCGCAGGTCGATTTCTGGGGACTTGTCACTCTTTGCGAATGTTATCTCCTTAAAAGCCTCATCAAGGCCCACGATTGTTGCGGCAGTATAGTATCTGCCGCCTCCGGCTTCTGCAAGACACTTCAATTGAAGCGCGTCTTTTTCATCGACAATGTCAAATCCGACAACATTGAGAATGAATTTATCTCCCGCTTGCTCTTTCAGCTTCTCGATAACCCCGCATGGATCATTGCTGCATGTCTCTTTTCCGTCGGTCATTAGAATAATGGTTGTCTTGTCCTCACGGTTCTCCAGATTCTTCACGGCCAGCTCGATAGAGGCGGCCATGGGTGTCTTCCCTCTGGGTTTTATGGAGTTTATTTTCGCAATCATTTTTGGTTTGTCGAGCGGCTTCAGCTCGACCATCTGCTCTATATCATTACAATCCCCCTGACGCCTGTGGCCGTAAACCATTAACCCCGCGTTTACTCCGGCATCGGGAAGATTGCGTATTCGATCAACCAGGACTTTCTTCGTAATCTCGATCTTTTTTTTCTTTTCAATCTCGGCCCACATTGAATTTGAACCATCAACGATGAATAAAATGTTCTTGGCAGATGCATCTCTCGTAAAGAAAAAAATGATTGATCCTAAGATGAGAATAGACAACAGGTATTTTGTTTTATTGGTTAGATTTTCCTGATTTTTCATCACTGCACCTCCTTGTCAATCAGGATCTGTCTTCTCCCTGTCATTTAGACTGAGGAACAACGCAACGGAAACCCGTTTCTTCATCGCTGAGCGCTGGTGGCACCCGATATCGATATGATACACGCAGATAAAACGCCGGAGAGGCCCAGCTGCCGCCCCGAACAATGCGAAACTCGCCTTGGGTTTCATTTAGGGGATTAGACTTACCTTTTGACTTATTATAAAAAATAGGAGCATACCAGTCCCGAACCCACTCCCTGACATTTCCCGCCAGATCGTAAACACCCTGTTTGCTTTTGCCCTCCTCAAAAGAACCGACAGGAGCGCGTTCCTCGAATTTATCATCGAAATCCGCAACTTTGTAATTTTTATAACATCCTACATCACAGAAATTGGCGTGGGCGCCACTCACAGGCTCGTCCCCCCAGGGATACTGTATTCGCCTATTACCGCCACGGGATGCCAATTCCCACTGAGTTTCGGTTGGTAAATACCTGCCAGCCGCCCGGCAATAAGCGTCTGCTTCCTCCCAGGTAACTCCGGTGACAGGAAGGTTATCCCCGGAGGCCTTTTCCGGCTTATCACCTTTCTGTTTCAGGTATTCATTATACTCACCGACGGTGACTTCATATCTGTCAATATAAAAAGCGTCTACGTACACTTCGTGCTCTGGACTTTCCAGTGTGAAACCAGCTTCCTCTTCCTCCAGATTTGGATAGCGTATCTTCGTCAACTCAAGAGCCTTTTTTATTTCAGCCTCCGTGCTTCCCATGATGAATTTTCCTCCGGGCACCAGGACCATTTCCTTTTTGTCTGATGTAATGACGAGTATCACTCCGGCAAGTACAGCTGAAACCGTGCCAGCGCCAATCCATTTTATCAGGAGCGATCGCCGGGGTCTGGCAACTTCTTTCGGCATGAGTTTTTCGTCAATTGGCTCTGATCCGATAATGCCTGAGACAGCATTTACAAGCTGCCTGAAACCGGGATGAGAGGTGCGGCCTTGCCAATCTGAAAGGGGTGCAGCCTGAATTTGCCGAAATACGAGGGGTATCTGGACGTCTTCAATCAAAACCGGAATGAGAATCTCCCGATTCATTCCCTCACCTGCCTCTGCCCTGACCCATTGCGAGTTTACGGATGACGTGGACCATATGACGATCACGCATCTGGCAGAAGACAGCTCTTTCTCAATGACCTCATCAAACTGTGCTCCCGGCGGGATGCTCCTGTCCCACCACACGGACCAGCCTTGTTCTTCAAGTGCTTTCGCAAGCGGCTCTACTTTTGGTCTGTCTTCACTGGCGTAACTGATGAAAATATCGGCCATGCGAAGGTCCTCCAATTCGCTACTCGTTCCTAAGGTAGTAGAAATGAAGTGCTAGCACCGATGAGCTTAATTCTTTTAAGCAGCCTGCGGGAAAGAGTATTGTATCGAACGGCTGTTCCTAGATATTCTTTAAACTAATCTCATAGCTACAAAAGTCAATATTAGGGCGTAATCTCCATGGGAGATGAGGAACGATGGTGAAAGGTTAATAAAAAGCAGCCTCAAAAATTAACGTCGGTGAAATATTGACATTTAATTAAATAACGGTACAAAGTTATCCGCATTGTTATTAATTTCAAATAACCAGCAGAATAGGTATGCTGAGGAATCGTTGAAAGGAAGGATTGGATACTTAAGCGGCGTAAGGGTGTACTTCTCTGTTGAGGCGATCCTTTACGTTATCTTCAGCGACGTCGAGATTATAATCCATTTGCAGGCCCAGCCAAAATTGAGGCGAATTGCCGAAAAATCGTCCTAATCGCAGGGCAGTATCAGCAGTGATGCGTCGTTATCTTTCCATATAAAGCAAATCCTGTACTGATCGTTTATATGAATACTATGTTGGCCTTATCCCTCCGCCTCTTTTTCGAGCTCATCCAGTCTGTCCGGCTCCGAAACAGCAATGTCCACAAGGCACGTGGGGATAGAACTCTGCTCGCACATGACTCTGATTTCTTTCTCCTGATCGCTGAATTCCATGATTTCGCGAATGGCCTCGATGTGTTCGAGCATCTCATCCGGCGGAATTTCTTCCAGCGGAGGTCCTGCAGCCTCTTCCTTTTTCTGTGCGGCTTTCCGTGCGGCCGCCTCTTCTTCCAGCTTTTGTTTTTCCTTTAGCTCCGCTTCCATTGCCTGTTTGACACTATTGATCGCGTCCTGGTCAACTTTCGCCATCTCGATTATCAATTCTTCGGAGACGTCATTATTAAAAAGGTGCTTCGCCTTTTCTTCGTTGGACTTGCCCTCTACCGCCTCGAGCAGCGTTGTTACTCTGGTCCTCTCTGCGCGTTCCTTTTCCATCTCGGTTCGCACCTGTTCCAACTTCTCCGCTGGAATATCCAACGCGCTGGTGATCAATTCGGGAGCCACCTGTTCCTCAATGAGTAAGCGGATACCTTCATCGTCGGGCCGGTCTTTTGCCTTGGCAATCAGCAGATCGAGTTTTGTCTTCTCGACTATCCCGATCACATCCGCTCTGCGCTCGGATTTTTTTAGTTCTGGCCACGTTTCTCCGATGGCACCAATGAGTTTATTCGTTGCAGAATAAGGGTCAGCCACGTCCGCCAGTGTAAGTGCCGCGATCGCAGTGTTGAAATCCTGCATAAGGGGCCTTCCGACTTTGTGCGTTTCATTCATTGCCCATCTCAATTGAAGCATATTGCCCCCATGACGCGAAACATTGTAACCCGCATTGTCAAGTTCACCCGCAATCCGTTGAATCGATGCTTCCAGGTTTTCCGCTGAGAGGTCCTGCGAATCGAGCTCAAGGATATTCTCCTCGATTAACAACCAGAGAGGCTTTTTTTCTGCTGAGTCGCTTGTCGTCATTTTCCAATCTCCTTTTTAATGATTTATACCGATAATGAATACGCTGCCCGAATCCCTCCGAACAGTGTCTTTGATTCCCTCTCGAATAAAAATAAGTTGATAAGAACCTGCTTTTCCAGGCAGAGACTATAGAGAAGCACCCATATGAGTCAAGGGAAAAAAAACGCAATTTGTATAGAGCGGCCGTAAAAAAAAACGTTGCTGAAATATTGAGATTTAATTAAATAACGGTACAAGGTACATGGTTATCCGCAGATTACGCAGATTTTCGCAGATGAGTAAAGGTCAAAGACAATCAAGGACTGGGGGCTGAGGGCTGAGGTCTGAGTAGTCAGCTAAGCAGAAAGCTTTTGCAATTGTGCATAGCGGTTGCGCTAAGCCTGAAGCAATAATGCGCAACAATTTTTTTTTATATTGCGCATTATTGCGCAATCAGTTTGGGAAAGCATAAAATGGAATAAAGGGGGAAAGTTCAAGCAGAACAGAGGACGGGAAAATAGGGGACGTCCTGACGATTTTAAATGATCAAACTCAGTAATTCTGATATGCTCTTCTGATAAATATAATAGGGGGGGGGAAACCGTTATGGATCATGCAGCTCTGCTGGGCGACTCAATTTTCGACAACGCCATTTACGTGCCGGGGAAATTGCCTGTTATCAAGCAGTTCCGGGAAAACCTACCTGCCGGTTGGAAGGCGACTCTGCTTGCCGTTGATGGACATGTAACCGCCGATGTGCAACAGCAGGTCAGTAGACTACCCGATGATGCAACGCACCTGATTGTCAGCTGCGGCGGCAATGACGCCCTCGAGCATGCATCAATCCTTAATGAATCTGCAGGCTCCGTGGCCGAAGTTCTGGAGCACTTCACATCCATTCGAACTTCTTTTCAGCAAACATATCGTCAAATGATTGAGATGCTGACGGACTTGAACAAACCTCTGGCCGTATGCACTGTGTACGACTGTGTCCCCGGGATGGAAGGCAGTCCGATGACAGCTTTGGCGATGTTTAACGAGATCATATTGCGCGAAGCATTTATTGCGAAAGTTCCGGTTATAGATCTGCGTTTGATTTGCAGCGAACCTTCCGACTACTCTGAAATTTCAGCCATTGAACCGTCTGCCATGGGCGGGGAAAAGATCGTGCAGGCTATTGTTCGATTGCTGGCAAATCATCGATTCGAGAGCAAGCAGAGCGTCATTTATACTTGAGGAAGAGAGGACGCTCGTGAAGCATTGACAATTGATAAAAGAACGGTACAAGGTACATGGTTATCCGCAGACTTGTCCGCCAATCTTTGTGGAGGATTACGCAGATTTACGCAGATTACAAAATAAGTTAAGTAAAATTAGCCACGGACCCACACGGACCCGGCGTCGCTCTCAGCTATGCCGCGGCAGGCACACACAAACAAGTTAAAATAATTAATTAACGGTATAAGGTTATCCGCAGATTACGCAGATTTACGCAGATTAGTAAAGGTCAAAGGCGGGCGCTGGAGCGCCAGCTCATAGCTCAAAGCCGGGAAGCTGGGAGGCTGGGAAGCTATAAAGCCGGAAGGCGAGATTAGCTCATGCTCCCCGGTTAAATCCTCCACAAAGATTGCAAGTCAGATTCGTTTAGTCAACAACGTGCTCTACTTGCTTAAGGGAGTGCATCCTGCCAGAGGTCGGTGATGCCGGCTTTGGTCTGACCCATATTGTCGTAAAGACCCATGCAGGGAAAAATATTGTTAACGTTATATAGATCTTCCGGCAATACCCCCTGGCGCTCGGCCCAAAGGCCGATCGGATCATAATCATCCCGAAAAACCTGCACATAAAATTCAAACTGTCTCTGTCGGGCGCTTTCCAGGAAATGATCGAGCCAAAAGGCCTGGGATGTAAGGTCGCCCGTTGGCTGGATAATGAGGCGGTTAATTCCATCATCAATAAATTGAAGGGTTTGGCAAGATCGCCCTCCCAGCTCTGCGATGGCCACCGGCTTGCTCCAGTTAAAGCGGTCCAGAGCGGCGATGGGATCGAGAAACGGCGGAAGCTGGGCGCGCATCAGACAGTCGCTGATTTCGTCCCAGTCTTCAGGGTATGCGTAAAGCAGATTGTCGTTTTCTGAGACCGCCATCAGCAGGTTGTCCGGGTAGAAAGAGAGCGCCAGGATTTCGAGGCGGTCGCCCTGATCCAGATCCGTGATTGCGGAAAGGTCCAGCGGGTAGCAGGTGAGGGGGTCCGGATCCGGGTATGCGGGCGGGCCGGGAGCGCCGACGCATGCTTCGAAAGCCAGGGCCCCGTGGCACTGCTCGACCTCATAGTCCAGAAGATTCTGGAAGACCACGGTGGCAAACACCTTTGTCTGCGAATCCACCTCGGCGCGAACGGTGTCGTAAATGCTGCGGTATAGATCCAGCAACCCGTTCCATTTTGTCGGGCAGAGGGTCTTGTAGATGTTGACTTCGATCATGATGGCAAAATAGTCGGGCCGCAGCTTGTCATAGAGGTAAAGAACAAAGTTGCGATAACTTCTTTCGAGATCAAAAGAGGCCATTATTGGGCCGGTACCGGGATCGTACTGAAACTGGATGACCGTGCCGGGATCCACATCCGGGCAGGCGGCGGTGATTTCCACCTCCAGATCTTTATTAATCCGGCACCGCTCCAGTTTGTTCCGCAAGCCGTGCAAAGGGCCAACCGCCAGGTAGCTGTAAGGCAAGGATTCGAAATGGGCTGCAAAGTCGTTAATCCAGGAACGCAGTTTGTCATCGATGCGCGCATCGAAAAAATCGGTTCGGCTGGTTCCCATTGGCGGGTCTGCATCAAAGGCCAGCCAGGGTACCGCCCGGTCCCAGTGCAGCACCGCCAGGTCGGAGTCTGCTGCGATCTGAGCCAACCACGCGGCGGTTTGGTCTTCTTCCTCAATGGCGTAAAAACAATCGCCGCGCCCCAGGCAGCTGTCGTCCTGGAGGTTGTGGCGAATCCTGAATTGCAACATGCCCATCAGCGGCTTTAATGGCTCGTCATTTCCATCATTGCCACCACTACCGCCACCGCCCCCACAACCGAAAACGAAAATAGGCAGAAATAGAAATACCCGCAGCAGAACGCTCAAATGTTTCATTGCTGGAACCTCAAAGTTATCCACAGATTACGCAGATTTACGCAGAAAAATTCGGTTAAAATTTAGCCACGGACCCGTCTTCGCTCTGGCGAGCTACGCCGCGGCAGGCCCACACGGACACACACAAACAAGTTAAAATAAAAAGGGACGATGGTAAAAGAAGGCTCACGGCTCAAAATGCTCACATACTAACATTCTGCTCGGCACCAATTTTTTAGCATTTCATTTTCTTTGATGTCAACAAAATTGGATTCAGCTCTATTTGGGGAGACGCGGGACCGTGGTTAAAAGTTGACAGGGCACCTTTGGCGCCAGCTAAAGGCTGAATGCTCAAGGCTCAAGGTTATCCGCAGACTTG
>Ga0255055_10001252_pt1 | contig 18950 bp, 18 predicted proteins | sample JV7_2_27_MG_FD_188633 | JGI IMG/M metagenome (GOLD analysis project Ga0255055, IMG submission 188633) | Seawater microbial communities from Jervis Inlet, British Columbia, Canada - JV7_2_27 | ecosystem: Environmental > Aquatic > Marine > Inlet | place: Canada: British Columbia | collected... | reverse complement strand
CTAACAGCTAATAGCTTCCGGCAAAGCCGGAACAGGAGGACGATCATGGGTCTTGAGTGGATGCCGAGGGATAACGAGCTGAAGGACCACGGTGTCGGAGGCGAGCAGTACTGGGGAACCCACGACAACCCGCCGTGCACGGTGTACGAGAAGAAACCCCTGCGTAGCTCGGAGGGCGAGGTCGTCGAAGGTCTCTACACGGCATGGATCACGCTCAACAATCCGCGCCAGTACAACTCCTACACCACCGAGATGGTGAAGGGGGTGATCGCCGGATTCGCCAACGCCTCCCTCGACCGCAGCGTGGTGGCGGTGGTCTTCACCGGTGCCGGCGACCGCGCCTTCTGCACCGGCGGCAATACCAAGGAGTACGCCGAGTACTACGCCCGCCGGCCGCACGAGTACGGCGAGTACATGGATCTCTTCAACGCCATGGTTGACGCCATCCTCAACTGCAAGAAGCCGACCATCTGCAGGGTCAACGGGATGCGGGTCGCGGGCGGCCAGGAGATCGGCATGGCCTGCGACCTCGCGATCACCTCGGATTTGGCGGTCTTCGGCCAGGCGGGGCCGAAGCACGGCTCGGCCCCGGACGGCGGTTCGACCGATTTCCTGCCCTGGTTCCTGTCGATGGAGGATGCGATGTTCAACTGCATCTCGTGCGAGATGTGGTCGGCGTACAGGATGAAGCTCAAAGGCCTGGTCACCAGGGTGGTCCCGGTGCTTCGTCAGGGCGATGAGTACGTTCGTAACCCGTCGGTCATCACCGATCGCTACGTCGATGACGGCGAGGTCGTGTACGGCGAGATGAAAACCGGCGCCGACGCCAAGGCCGCCCGCGCTCAGATCAAGGAGCTGCCGGTCGGTTTCGAGCTCCTCGATGGCGCGGTGGAGGAGATGGTGTGGCGCTTCACGAATCTGTTCCCCGGCTGCCTGCAGAAGTCGATCGACGGCATCCGCGCCAAAAAGAAGTTCTTCTGGGACCAGACCAAGCTTGCCAACCGCCACTGGCTGGCCGCGAACATGTCCGGAGAGGCCTTCCTCGGCTTCACCGCCTTCAACAACCGCAAGCTGACCGGGGTCGACGTCATCGACTTCGTCAAATACCGCCAGCTCCTCGCCGGGGGCGAGACCCTCGACGAGGCCCTCTTCGAGCAGGTACTGGCGCCGCCGAAGCCGGAGGAAAAGTCCTAGTGGCCATGCGTGACTTCGAGTTCGTCGAGCCCGCCAGCATCGGCGAGGTCTGCGCTCTGCTCGCGGAGGACCCGGAGGGCAGCGCGGTCTTTGCCGGCGGCACCGACATCCTGGTCGACCTCAAGGCGGGGCTGAAGCACCACCGCCGGCTGGTGTCGCTCGCACGGATCGAGGAGCTCAAGGCCGTCGAGCTCAGCGCTGATGGCGCGCTTCGGATCGGTGCCACGGCGACGATCAGTAAGATCGCCCGCCACCAGGGCATCAAGGAACGGTTTCCGGGCATCAATGACGCCGCGATGTCGCTCGCCGCTGAACAGGTGCGCAACCAGGCGACGGTCGCCGGCAATCTGTGCATGGCCGTGCCGTCGGCCGACATGGCGCCGATCCTGGTCGCCCACGGCGCGACCATGCGGGTGGTCTCGCCGGCGGGGGAGCGTGGCGTTCCGTTACGCGAGTTCTTTGTCGGACCGCGCGAGACCGTGCTCGGACCGGCCGATGTGGTGGTGGCGATCGACGTGCCGCCGCCCGCGCCGGGCACCGGCGACGCCAGCCTCCGGCAGGGCGGGCGGGTCTCACTGTCGCTGCCCATGGCCGCGGTGGCGGCGGTCGTGGTGATGGACGGAAAAATATGCCGGGAGGCGACGGTGGCCCTGGGTGCTGTGGCGCCGACCCCGATCCTGGCGACCGCCGCAGGCGAGGCCGTGGCGGGCAAGGAGCTGGGCGAAGATGTGCTGTGCGAGGCCGGCGAGCTGGCGAGCGCTGCAGCGTTGCCGATCGACGACCTCAGAGCGAGCAAGGAGTACCGATTGGAGCTGGTCAAGGTGCTGACCCGGCGAGTGTTGGTGGCGGCGGCGGACAGAGCGTAGGACGAGTTATGAGTTATGAGTTTTTAGTTTTGAGTTGCGGATTCTCGATTTCCATCCAGCATCGAGCATCCAGCATCGAGTATCGAGTATCTAGCATCGGGATCGGAAACGAAGACAAGGCCTTTATGGAGAATAAGTGGAACGCGTAGTCCATCTCACGGTCAACGGCGACCCCCACAGCGTCGCGGTGCGGCCCAACGTGACCCTCCTCGATCTGTTGCGGGAGCACCTCGGGCTGATCGGCACCAAGCGGGGCTGCGACTTCGGCGACTGCGGCACCTGCACGGTGCTGCTCGACGGCGAGGCGGTGAAGTCGTGTCTGGTGCTTGCTGTCGCCGCGGACGGCCACGAGGTGACCACCATCGAAGGGCTCGCGTCGGACGGTGCGATGCATCCGCTGCAAAAGGCATTCATCGCAAAGGGCGCCATCCAGTGCGGCTTCTGCACCCCGGGCATGGTGATGGCGGCCAAGGCGCTCGTCGACGCCAACCCGGATCCCACCGACGGCGACATCAAGACCGCGCTCGGCGGCAACCTCTGCCGCTGCACGGGCTACACCAGGATCATCGACGCGGTGCGGAGCTGGCGGGAGTACGAAGGCGACGCCGCGCCCGAGCCCGACTCCGGCCACGATCTGGAGACCCACGCTGTGGTCGGCCGTAGCGTGCCGCGCAGAGACGCCCCGGCCAAGGTCACCGGCCGCGCCGTCTTCACCGAGGATATGCGGCTGCCCAACATGCTCTACGGGCGGATCCTCACCAGCCCGCACGCCCACGCCCTGGTCACGAGCATCGATACCTCGAAGGCCGAAGCTCTCCCCGGCGTCAAGGCGGTGATCACCGGTGCCGACGTCTCTGATGTCAAGTACGGCGTCAGCCCCGCGCGCTACGACGAGTATGTGCTGGCCAAGGACAAGGTCCGCTTCGTCGGTGACGAGGTTGCCGCGGTGGCGGCGGTGGACGAGGCGACCGCCGACGAGGCGGTGAAGCTCATCGAGGTGGAGTACGAGCTCCTGCCCGCGGTCCTCGACCCCTTCGAGGCCCTGGCCGACGGCGCCCCGGACATCCACGAGGCGGCGCGCGGCAAGAACAATGTCAACACCCTGGTCGATCACCACTTCGGCGACGTCGACCAGGGCTTTGCCGAGGCCGACGCGGTGTTCGAGCGGCGTTTCGTCGGCAACTTCGTCCAGCAGTCGCCCCTCGAGCCCCACAGTGCGGTCGCGGAATGGAACCATGACCGCGGCACTCTCACGCTGTGGTCCTCGACCCAGGTCCCGCACTACCTCCAGAAGCAGCTCTCCCGGGTCTTCGAGATGCCGCTGGCGAAGTTCCGGATCATCAAGCCGTACGTCGGCGGCGGCTTTGGCGGCAAGGCCGAGGCGATGGCGCTGGACTACTGCTCCGCCTATCTGTCGCGGGCCACCGGGCGACCGGTGAAGATGACCTACACCCGGCCGGAGATGTTCGAGCACCACCGCGGGCGCCACAAGCAGTTCATGGACCTCAAGATCGGGGTAACCAAGGACGGTAAGATCACTGCCGTAGACTTTCGGAACATGCTCGACGGCGGCGCCTACACGAGCTTCGGTGTGATCACCGCCTACTACGCGGGTTTCATGATTCCGACGCTCTACCACATCCCCAATTACCGCTACCACGGGCGGCGGATGTACACCAACAAACCGCCGTGCGGGGCGATGCGAGGGCACGGCGTGCCGCAGCCTCGATTCGCCTTCGAAAGCCTGCTCGACATGCTTGCCGAGGAGATCGGCATGGACCCGATCGACATCCGCATGGTCAATGCCATGGACCCCAATACCCGTACGGTCAACGACCTCGACATACTGTCGTGCGAGTTCAAGGCCACCCTCGAGACGGTGCGCGAACGATCGGGTTGGGATACCAAGCACGGCAAGCTGCCCTTCGGCCGCGGGGTCGGCATCGGCAGCGGCGGCTTCGTGTCGGGCGCCGGATACCCCATCTACCGGAGCTCCTTTCCACACTCGAACGCGATCATTCGCATCCTCGAGGACGGCGAGGGGGCGACGTTGATGATTGCCGCGGCCGAGATCGGGCAGGGGTCGGAGACCGTCCTCCTGCAGGTCGCGACTGAGGCGCTCGGCCTCGCCTACGGCGACGTGACGATGGCCGACTGCGACTCCGAGATCGCGCCGATCGACCTCGGCTCGTACTCGAGCCGGGTCACCCTGATGGCGGGCAACGCGATCAAGGCGGCCGCCGAGGACATCAACTCCAAGCTGTACCGGGTGGCGGCGCGTGAGCTGGGCTGCGAGCCGGATGCCCTGGTCTCCGAGGGCCGCCGCATCTTCATCGAGGCGGCGCCCCACGTTGCAATGGATTTCGCCGAGGCGGCGCGGCGCTGTTTCTCGGCTGACGGCCCCCTGGTCGGGACCGGCTGCTACGAGCCGCCGTCGAGCCTCGGGGGCGACTTCAAGGGTGCCACCGTCGGCACCTCGCCCGCCTTCAGCTTCGGCTCTTCGGTGTGCGAGCTCGAGGTCGACCCCGAGACCGGCGTGGTCCGAATCATCAAGTTCACCGACGCCCACGACTCGGGCACGGTCATCAACCCGGTCGCCTTCCACGGCCAAGTCGAAGGCTCGATCGTGATGGGGGTCGGCGAGGTCCTGAGCGAGGACATGATCTTCGACGACAAGGGGCGCATTCTCAACCCGAACCTCCACGACTATCTGATTCCGTCGATCGGCGACACCCCCGAGATCGAATCGATCGCGGTGCCGAGCTACGAGCCGCGAGGCCCATACGGCGCCAAGGAGGTGGGGGAGGGTTCGATGGTGCCGGTGCTCGGCTCGATTGCCAACGCCATCTACGACGCGATCGGCGTCCGCATGACCGAGCTGCCGATCACGCCACAGAAGATCCTCAAGGCCCTCGAGGAGAAGGAGTCGTCCGGGGACAGCTGATCCTGGGACCGCCGAGCTCCAGCTCGGCATTCCCAAGGACGGAGCCCCCCACGAGCTGGCGATTGGCGCGGCGATCGGTCGATCTGCCTCGCGAGAGAACGTAGACGAGAGGGCCCCCTTGCCCCTCGAGCAAAAGGAGGGCATGCTCGTAAGGCCCCTCCACGCTGCGGAAGGCACGGAGCGTCGTCCTGTCCGCAGAGCCTGGTGGCCTTTACCCGCCGAGAAACCCTCGCGCGACACCCCCTGTACCGCCTTTTCGAATCGTTGTTCGAGGAGGTGAGGGGGCAGTAGGAGGAGCGCTTCGAGGGGCGATCTGGCCAACTGGCACCCGCATGTGCACACCATGGTGTCCCGCGGCGGTTGGTCGCGCGACTGGGAGTGGATTCCCCTCGCGTACGTGGACGAGAGTGCAGCGGAGCTGCTCTACCGCCACAAGGTGATGCGCCTGTTGCAGGACGCCGGGCTGCTCACCGAGGAGCGGGCCGCGCTTTTGCTGTCATGGCGGCACACGGGGTTTTCGGTCCACAACCGGGTGCGGGTCGAGCCCGAGGATCAGCCCGCGGTGGAGCGTCTCGCGCGCTACATCATGCGGCCCCCGATCAGCCTCGAGCGGATCCTTTGGAGTGGGGAAGGTGAGGTGCTCTATCGGCCGAAGGGAGGCCACGACGGCCGCACCCGGCAGCCGGGCGACCCGGCCGACGCCTTCGACCCGGCCGAGTTCCTGGCCCGCGTGATCATGCATATCCCCGAACCCCGCCGCCACTTGGTCAGGTACTACAGGGCGCACTCGAATGTGTTGCGGGGGAAGCGTCGGCGACATGACGAGGCCGCCATGGACGCCGCGCGTCCAGATGGCAGGCTTGGCCCGTCGGCATCGGCCGACCGGGATCACAGCCCTGACGCCCGTGCCCTCCGCCGGAGCTGGGCGCAGCTCATCAAGCGTGTTTACGAGGTGGACCCGTTGGTGTGCCCAAAGTGCGGTGGGGAGATGCGGATCATCGCGTTCATCATTGACCACGATGTGGTGGATGCGATCCTGCGGCACCTGGCGAAGGCCGAGGCGCGATCTCCTCGCGGTCCACCGAGCGCGGCAGCTCTCCCCGCCGCTTCCTGAATCTCTTAGCTGCAGCCGCCGCCTGTGCGGGGTGTGCTCATGGCGGCGGTAACGAGGCCAGGGATCGGGGTTCGAGGTTGTTGTGCCGGGGCAGGCTCTCCCGACCGCCGGTCACTGCCGATTCGGGAGGCCGTTCGACGCGTCGGTGCTTGCCCTGGGGCTCCAGAACGGCCCTGAACGCCGTGCTAGCCTGAGGTGGAACGAAAGGAAATTCCTATCCTTTAAGATGATTGTGAAGCACTTACTTGGGCTTTCCTTCGACGAAGGTTTCCGGGTCGAACAGGAGAATCAGAGGATCTACCTGTGGTTCGGAGCATCGACGGAGCTGTGGTCCTGCTGGGTGGATGACGCGCGCCACCGGTTGGCGCGCGGCTATGCCACCACCACTCGCGCGAGCTATGCGTGAGATCGCCAGGCCCCCGATCAAGACCACTTCGACATTCTGTCGAGTCTCGCGGAAGAGGAAGAGATAATGAACCGAGCTAAAAGACTCCGTGAGCTGCTGTTCTCCAAAGACATGACGATCCTCATGGAGGCGCACAACGGCCTCTCCGCCAGGCTGGTGCAGGAGGCTGGTTTCGAGGCTATCTGGGGCAGTGGGCTGTCGTTGTCGGCAGCCCTCGGCGTGCGCGACAGCAACGAAGCCAGCTGGACGCAGATTCTCGAGGTAATAGAGTTCATGAGCGATGCTACCGATCTGCCGATTCTGCTCGACGGGGACACCGGCTACGGCAACTTCAACAACGTTCGCCGCCTGGTGCGCAAGCTGGAGCAGCGGAGGATCGCCGGCGTGTGCCTGGAGGACAAGCTCTTCCCCAAGACGAACAGCTTCATCAACAGCGAGAAGCAGCCCTTGGCAGAGGTGGACGAGTTCTGCGGCAAGGTCCGCGCCGCCAAGGACACCCAACGCGATCCCGACTTCGTGGTCGTGGCGCGCACCGAGGCGTTCATTGCCGGCTGGGGGCTGCAGGAGGCGCTGCTCCGCGCCACGGCTTACGCCGAGAGCGGCGCCGACGTGATTCTGGTGCACAGCAAACGAAAGGACAGCAAAGAGATCCTCTCCTTCATGGAGCACTGGGAGCACAGCACCCCGGTGGTGATCGTCCCCACCAAGTACCCATCCGAACCTCTGTCATCGTTCCAGGGCGTGGGAATATCCAACTTCATCTTCGCCAACCAGGGCATTCGGACGGTGATCACGGCGCTGCAGAGTAACCTCAAAACCCTGCGCCAGACCTCGGACCTGTTGTCGATCGAGAACGATATCGTGCCGGTGGCGGAGATCTTCCGGCTGCAGAACGCCGACGAGCTCCAGCGGTCCGAGAAGCGCTACTTGAGAACTGCCGAGGCCGACTCGGTCAAGGCGCTGGTTTTGGCTGCCACCCAGGGGAGCTTCGGCAAGCTCGTCGAAGACCGGCCAAAGTGCATGCTCCGCCTTCGTGGCAAGCCGATTCTCACGTGGCACATCGAGAAGTTCAACCGCCGGGGGATCAAAGAGATCGCCGTGGTTCGCGGCTATGCCAAGGAAAGGGTCAACCTGCCAGGACTCAGCTACTTCGACAACGACGAGCACGAGAGAACCGGGCAGCTATTTTCCATCTATCAGGCGCGAGAGCTGCTTGAAGGTAACCTGGTCATCGCCTACGGAGATATTGTCTTTGACGATGCCATCCTGCAGGAGCTATTGTCGAAAGAGTTCGACATCGCCATCGCCGCTGACGCCTCCTTCCGGCTGCGTGGTCGCGATGGCAAGACGCGGGACCTGGTAGCCACGTCCGGCGGGGTATCCCCGCTCGCGGGCGAGGATGGATGCCGGCTGGTCAAGATCGGTCCGTCTGTGACACGCGAAGAGGCAAGCGGCGAGTGGGTCGGCCTGCTGGTCATCCGCGGTGAAGGCACCGCGGCCGTGGCGGCCTTGCTCGACGAGCTGGCGGAGAAGGATCCGGAGACGCTGCGCACGGCCGACCTGGTGGACCTGCTGAGCCTCCTGCTGGCCAGGGGACAGGAGGTGAATGTGAGGCATACCTATGGGCACTGGCGTGATCTCAGCGATGTCAGGGAGCTGCCCGAGGATGACGTGAGCTGAGCCGATGGATGTCAATGACTTTGGGACGATTTTCAAGGAGCACGGAGTGCGCAGCGGCAGCGGTGTGCCGTGCTCCTACTTCACGCCGCTGGTGAACCACATGGACGCCGACGCCGAGCTTGACTACATTCCGGCGGCGAGCGAGGGCGAGGCCGTCGCCATCGCGGCGGGTCTCGGCGCCGCCGGCCGGCCCGCATTCGTGTTGATGCAGAACTCGGGGCTCGGCAACGCGGTCAACCCGATTACGTCGATGCTGTACATCTATCAGATGCCGGTGATTCTCCTGGTCTCGCTCCGCGGCGAGCCGGGACGGGCTGACGAGCCACAGCACAAGCGCATGGGTGAGATCACCGAGGACCTGATCCGACTCTGTGGCATACAGTGCAATATGTTACAGCCTGAGGCCTTCGCGTCGCAGCTCGGCGACATGCTTCGCAAGGGTGTACCTGCAGCGTGGGTCTGCCGCAAGGGTACGCTGACCGGCGGGCCAAAGGCACCGCCCATCCGGCTCGAAATCGTCACCAGCAGCTTCTCGCCGCCCGCGTCGGAGCACCACGCGCCTGAGCTTTCCAGAGAGGAGGCGCTGCGGGCGGTTTTGCCGCTGCTCAATGAGGCCGAGGGTCGCCCAGCCGTGATCGCCACCACCGGTAAGCTGTCGCGCGAGCTCTATGAACTTGACGACCGCGAGCACACCCGCCACAACCGGTTCTACATGGTCGGATCCATGGGCTGTGCCTCCGGGTTCGGTCTTGGCGTGGCCCGGGCACGCAAGGGCAAGGTCCTGGTGCTCGACGGCGACGGCGCCGTTCTCATGAAGCTCGGAACCCTGGCGACCATCGGCGCCACAGGGCTCACCAACCTCCACCACATGGTCATCGACAACGCGGCCCATGACTCCACCGGCGGCCAGCGTACGGTCTCGCCGTCGGTTGACATCGCCGCGGTGGCCCTCGCTTGCGGCTACCGGCGTGCGCACACTGTGTCAACGGCGCGGGATCTCAAGCGCCAGCTTGAGGATCATCTGGCCAGCGACGGGCCAACGCTCCTTCGCATGCTGGTCCACACCGGCGCTCGCAAGGACCTGGGCAGACCCAAGCTCACGCCGCGTGATGCGTACCTGCGCTTCAGGCGCTGGCTGGAGGAGACAGCATGAGCGCGCCGTATCAGGCGGTGATCCTGGCGGCGGGCCGCGGCTCACGCCTCAGTGAGGAGACCGATGCACGGCCGAAGGCACTCCTGCCCATCGGTCCCCGGGCCGAGGGCGACCCCGCCGAGACCAGCTTCCTTCAACGTCAGGTGGAGCTGCTGCAGCTTCTCGGCGTCGAACAGGTGGTGGTCGTGATCGGCTACCTGCGCAAACTCATAGAGGCCGAGATTCGGCGCTGGGCGCCATCGGTACAGCTGGTGGTCAACCCGACCCCCTTGATCGAGACCTCGGGCAGCCTACACAGCGTTCAATTCGCTGCTCGCTCACCCTACGGCGTGCTCGACGGCCGGCATCAGACCTTGCTGATGGACGCCGACATCGTGTACCACCGCGACGTGCTTCGGTGCATCCTACAGGCCCCAGAGGTCTCGACAGTGCTGGTCTGTGACCGTCGCCAAGCGAGCAACGAGGAGGTCCTGGTTTACGGTACAGCCCAGAGGCCGCTGTTCATGGGCAAGGGGCTGACGTCTGAGCTGGTCGCCGGCGCCCCGTGCCTCGGTGAGGCTACCGGTATCGTCAAGCTCGCATCTCAGGACCACGCGCTGGCGCGGCGCACCATGGCCTGGCTGCTGGGCGACCCGGACGCCCCGGCAGGCTCGCTCGAGCACAGGGGTTTCGGGTCGGCGCGGCGCGCCACCGAGCATGAGGAGCTGACCGAGCGGTTCATGCGTTGTGGCAGGATGCGGGTCCTGACCTTTGCCGCCGAGGAGCTACCGTTCCTCGAGGTGGACACTGCCGACGAGTACCGGGCTCTGCGCACAGAGTTCTATCCTCGTCTGCTTGCGATGGAGGCCGCGTCGTGATCCTCCTCAACCCTGGCCCGGCCAACACCAGCCCTGCTGTCAAGCAGGCACTGCTCTGTGATGACATCTGCCCTCGCGAAAGGCAGTTCGGGAAGGTCATGCGAAGGGTCTGCGAGGGCCTGGTGCGGCTGGTCGACCCTGATGACGAGTACGCCGCAGTCCTCCTCTGTGGTTCTGGCACCGCGGCGGTGGAAGCCGCTATCGCGTCCGCGGTGCCTGCGGACGGGCGACTGCTGGTGATAGACAACGGCGCGTACGGAGCTCGAATGGCACAGATTGCCGAGGCCTACCAGCTGCCACACGATGTCGAGCGCTTCGGTGTCGGCGGGTGGATCGAAATCGAGCGAGTCGCCCAACTTCTCGCACGGCTGAGTCACACCGGGCGCCCCTACACCCAGCTCGCCGTGGTCCACCACGAGACCACCACCGGAATGCTCAATCCGGTGGAGGCAATCGGCGCGCTGTGCCGTGAGCACGGCGTCGAGCTGATCGTGGACGCCATGTCAAGCTACGCCGGGATCCCCTTCTCCATGAATACGATGGGGGCGGACTTCCTGGTCTCGAGTGCCAACAAGTGCATTCAGGGGATGGCGGGGCTGAGCTTTGTGATCTGTCGGCGCCAGCGCGTCGAGTCGATGACCGTGGCCCCTGGCCGATCGCTGTACCTGGATCTTGGCGAGCAGCACCGGTATTTCGAGCGCAACAGCCAGATGCGCTTCACACCACCGGTGCAGGTGATCTACGCGCTGGCAGCGGCGATCGAGGAGCTTGAGGTTGAGGGAGGAGTGGCAGCGCGCCACCAGCGCTACCAGGAGTGCTGGCAAGCCCTTGACCGCGGGATGCAGGGGCTCGGTTTTCGCCGACTGCTTCCGGAACACCAGCTGTCGCGCATCCTCACCAGCTACATCGAGCCCACGCACGAGGGCTACTCCTACGGGCGGTTGCACGACCTGCTCTACGACAGGGGTTTCACGATCTACCCCGGCAAGGGCGGGAAACGGGCGACCTTCCGGCTCGCCAACATGGGCAACATCAGCCCTGGAGACATGGACCAGTTCATTGCTGCGATGCGCCAAACCGTGGCCGAGATGGGGCTCGACCCACTGTACCGAGAATGACGAAGGAAGGCGGCGATCGTGGAGCGTAATGATGGTCGAGCTAGGGGACGCCTCCTTCTGAGGACATTCTCCTCGGCGAGAACGGGAACGTGCCAGGAACCCGAGCTCTGCGAAGCTGGCTCGCCGTTGCTGAGCGGTGGGGTGGTGCTAGTGTTCGTGATGTGCTGTTTTGGGATGTCACCATTAACCTTGGGATCGCCCGCATGGCGGAGTCGACCGACGGCGTACCACATCGGCCACAGGCAGGCCCCTCAACCTGCTCCTCAACAACACCAAATGCGGGACAACCCTGGCTGTCTCCTCCTCACCCCACACAACCACGTGTCAGGTATTCTCCCGGTGGAGCGGGTTGACAAGGGCACCTATCGGTTCCCAGCCACGCCGGAGTTCGTACAGTGAACCCGCAAGATGGGCAGAAACCTCCTCACTGGAACCGGACCAGAATCATTCGTCCAATTCGCAACCGTAAATTTTCGCAGCTGGGGGGCCGATACCCCATGTTGCCGGTGGCGCGTGACGTCGCGGTGTCGGGCGACCACGCCTTTGTAGCCGCAATGGGGGTCAGGGCATTCGACCTGGCCGCTTGCCTCGGCATCATCTTCTCGGACGGCTTCGAATTCGGTGACACCTCCGCCTGGAGCGTGGTGATACCTTAGACGGGCGCCACCCATCGCACTGCGGCACTGTCCCCTGCACGCGGTGGTTGATTGTCAACCTCCGCGGCTGGCAGCCAACGCCGTTCCACGCACCGTACGACAACGCCAAACGTGGCACCGGTAGGCACCCGTTGCGGCCTGGGCGTCAACCCATGCCCACCCAGCAATCTCGTCATCAGAGAATGGGCCTCATCAACATCGTCAGCGAGGTTTTCGGCCTGCAGGACGTGGTCGGCACGGTGGTCTTGAGCGCCCTTCCCTACGGGCTGATATCGGCCTCGGGCCGCGAATTCGCGGTGTTCCGTGCCAACACCGGCGAGCGCAGCATAGAAGGTACCGCGGGCCAGCACGTGGCCGGAATGCTCGATGAGGAGCGGAGCCTCCCGGGATTCACATACCACTTCCTCGGCCTCAGGCAGGACACCGGCACCGCCCGGGGCGCAGCCATTTTGCCGTGTTCAACCCCGGTCACCAACGGGCCACGGTCACCGTCAACATGTACGACGGCGCGAGCGGCGCGCACGAGGGCGAGAGCAACTACCTGATCCAGATCGACGGGCACGAGCTGACCCAGGTCAACGGCATCATCGGCAAGATCAACCCGAGCCAGGACGGCACGCCCAAGCGCCTCGAGTTGACCGTGGACGCTCCGGTCTTCCTGCGAGCGTTTCGGGTCAATCAGGACGGCGATCCGATCACCATCGACCCGCACCAGGAGCGCTGAGGGAGCGGACGAGCGCCAACCAGATCCCCGTCAACACGGATTTCCGAACACATGAACGAAGCCCCCGGCTGCGCCGGGGGCATCTGCCCGATTATCTGCTCTCTGAGGATCTCGTTCTCGGCCTTCAGGTAGTCGATGACGTTCTGCTGCTCCCGGTTGATCCAGCCGGCGATCATGACCATGAAGAAGTGCCAGGGAGTCACGTTCATCCCGGAAGGGTACCGCGGGCAGCGCGCCCTGGTCGGACAACAGCCCAGGGGCCGCGGGGGCGCCCAAACTTCCTTCTTCAGGCAGGTTTAGGCCAGATCGGCCGAGTTTCCGGACAGGACGGGGATCCGGGTGGTGGAGAGCATCGGGCGAGGATAGCGGTCGGAGACTTGTCCTGGCAGGTTGAGACGCCAGCGGAGGATGTGTAGGGTGGACAAGGGTTTCGGAGTACTGACGAGGCACAGCACCACAGGACAGCGTAGAATGGTCTTGGGAATGGGTTCAGAGGTCACATGATGGCGCCGGGGGCGAGGAGCGGAAATGGAATGTCCTGGCCCCGAGTGCGGCTGCGGCGCGGCCAGAACAGGCCCGTTCGAGAGATCTCGGCTGATTGAGCCGATAGCTGTGGCAAGAGGGAGTCTCACCGATGGCCAGTTTCCCCACGGAGTGTGGCGGTCCTCTTACCACGGCCACTAGGCCCGAGAACTGCACTGCTCAGCTCCTTCGCCTTGGGCACGAGGTCGCGCCGTGAGCTCGGGCAGTGGACAGATCGACTACGACGCCGTTCGTCGCTACTTCGATTCGGCCGGAGAGCAGGCGTCGTTGGCCGCGAGCTACATGGCTCATGCGCAAGAGCTCCCCCCGGCAGCGGTCCATTATCGATTGAAGGCAGAGCTCGCGACCGTGGGCGACTGGCTCGAAGAGGTCCCCGCTTCGGGAGCGGTCCTCGACGTCGGCTGCGGCGCGGGCACCTGGACCGCGCTCTTTGCGGAACGGTACTGCTCGGTCGTCGGGATCGAGGCAAGTGCCTCGATGGCAAAGGCGGCCCGTCGACAGACGATTGCCCTCCCGAACGTGGAGATCGTGGAAGGGGACGTCCGGGACTCTCTGCCCGATCGTTGCTTCGATCTCGTGTTCCTGGGGGGCCTCTGCATGTACCTGAACGAAGAGGACGTCGTGACCCTGCTGCGCGAGCTCGGCGACAGGATCGGCCCCGACGGCCAGATCGTGCTCCGGGAGAGCACCGCACCGCGCCGTTCTTCCCGAACGCTGGGGGAGTACCAGGCCGTCTATCGGACCGTGGCGGCCTACGGCGACCTCTTCCGGCAAGCGGGATTCTCCGGAGTTGAGGTCCGCAGAAACGACGGGTACACGAGCATGGAGATCGCCGTGGAGCTCGTCGAAACCAGGCGCCGCTGGCTCACCTTCCTGCCGCGGAGATCCGCGCTGCTGGGCAGCATCACCTGGTGGTCGCTGAGAGCTGTGGCACCGCTGAGCTTCTGGGCTCTGCCGAGAGCACTGGACCGGCTACAAATAGAGTGGCCAGGGCTCCAAAACCACTTCTTTCGCCTTCGCTCACCGGCGACTTCGTCTTCCTGAGAAGAGGGATGTACGACGAAGGCCGACCCGCCATCACCCGACGCCCATAACGTTCTGGCGGTCGGCCGAGTCGTCGTGCGCGAGTCGTCCCGTCTCGGCGATGCTCTCTCCGTCGCGTCCGCGTCGTCCGTCCCGGTGGGCCATCGGTCCGCAGCCTTGCGGGCGGGCCGAGATGCGGCCCCGTCCTGTTCGCGGGCTCCTCAGGGAACTAGCAGCCGGGCATAGAAGAACGTCATTCCCAAAACGTAGGCGGCGATCGCGTAGTACCAGCCTCCGACGAGCTTGGGCGAACGGAACGGCGCCACGTTCATCACCGCGAGCACGACGACCACCGCGTAGAGCAGCCAGGAGAAAGTCTCCCCGCTGAGGGAACTGTGCAGGGCGAACACCGCCGTGACAACAACGATGTTGGTGTCGATGGGCAGTCCCCGATAGGTGCGCTGGTCGTCGAGGCCGAAGACACTAAAGTGGGCAAGACGTATCGCGCCGGCAAGTACAAGTAGGAAGGCGCCGGGGAGGAACGAAGGGCGAAGGTCCCCGACGCCGAGCAGCAACACGGCGGGGGCAACGCCGCTCGAGACCATGTCGGCGAGCGAATCGAGCTGGGCGCCAAAGGCGCGGTGCTCGGCGGTCCGACGGGACGTCCTGCGGGCGAGCGGGCCATCGAACCAGTCGCAGAACAGCGCCCAGAGGAGGGCAATCATGGCGGCGGTGTAGAACCCGCGTGCGATGAGGTAGATGGCGAGGACTCCGCAGAGCAGGCCAGCGAGGGTGAGGAGGTTGGCCCCGTCGTACAGGAACGCGATCGCACTCAGCTGACGACCAGCGGCTGGGCTGGGCGTCGCCTTGCCGGCCCTATCCGTCTCGATCATCCCGCTACTCCGGGTCCCTGGCTCACGTTTCGAGGACGGTTCTCAACGAGGCAACCAAGTGCTTGTTCTCAGGCACGGTCCTGCTGGCGATGCGGAGGTAGCGCTCCCCCTCCGCCATGGACTTCCCCGCGCAGTGCTTGACGAGAAGCTTGTCCCGCACGAAGAGGCGTTTGGCGACCTCGGGGCCGGACGGCGCAGAATCGGGCAAGCGACAGAAGACGAAGTTCGCACACGGCTCGTACACGGTCATGCCCGCGATCTGGCGAAGCTGCTCATAGAGTTAGTCCCGGTCGGCACGGACGCGTTAGGGATAGGCACTTCCTTTCCGCAGATCCGAGAGTATCACGGTGCAGCAGCGCTCGGGGCGGGGTTGCGGTCCGGGGGCCGAGCCTGAACCCGGCCGCCAGGCTTGCTTGAGTCGCCTGTTGCGCAGGCTTGGAGGGAGTTGGGCGCTGGTGCATGGGCTTGGGCGGGGTGTGATGGCCAGTTCAGGCAGGCCTCGGGCAGTCATTCGGATTCTCGAGGACGGGGAGGGGGCGACCTTGATGATCGCCGCGGCCGAGATCGGGCAGGGGTCGGAGACCGTCCTCGCGCAGGTGGCGACCGAGGCCCTCGGCCTCGCCTACGGCGACGTGACGATGGCCGACTGCGACTCCGAGATCGCGCCCATCGACCTCGGTTCCTACTCGAGCCGGGTCACCCTGATGGCAGGAAACGCGATCAAGGCGACCGCCGAGGACATCAACTCCAAGCTGTACCGTGTGGCGGCGCGTGAGCTGGGCTGCGAGCCGGACGCGCTGGCCTCCGAGGGCCGCCGCATCTTTATCGAGACTGCCCCCCACATTGGAATGGATTTCGCCAAGGCCGCACAACTCTGTCTCTCCGCTGACGGCCCGCTGGTAGGGACCGGCTGCTACGAGCCGCCGTCGGGTCTCGGCGGCGACTTCAAGGGCGCCACCGTCGGCACCTCACCCGCCTTCAGCTTCGGCTCCTCGGTGTGCGAGCTCGAGGTCGACCCCGAGACCGGTGTGGTCCGGATCATCAGGTTCACCGACGCCCACGACTCGGGCACGGTCATCAACCCGGTCGCCTTCCACGGCCAAGTCGAAGGCTCGATCGTGATGGGGGTCGGCGAGGTCCTGAGCGAGGACATGATCTTCGACGACAAGGGGCGCATTCTCAACCCGAACCTCCACGACTATCTGATTCCGTCGATCGGCGACACCCCCGAGATCGAATCGATCGCGGTGCCGAGCTACGAGCCGCGAGGCCCATACGGCGCCAAGGAGGTGGGGGAGGGTTCGATGGTGCCGGTGCTCGGCTCGATTGCCAACGCCATCTACGACGCGATCGGCGTCCGCATGACCGAGCTGCCGATCACGCCACAGAAGCTCCTCGAGGCCCTCGAGAAGCAGCGCGGAGGAACGAGGTAGGTAAAGACCGCCTGGCACCGAAAGAAGCTGCAAAAAGATCAGAATTCGATATTGAATACGGTTTAAATTCAGTATATATTGAGGTCGGAGGTATTCGAACAATGGACAGCCTGAAGGTGTCGGAAGATATCGTCCCACTGAGCGAGTTCAAGGCCAGCGCATCGAAGTGGCTGAAGAGAATTTCCCTTACCGGTGCGCCGGTCGTCATCACCCAGAACGGCCGAGCGGCCGCGGTGCTCGTATCGCCAAGCGAGTTCGACGCGTTGACGGAACGGGCCCGATTTCTGAGTGCGGTGGCGGACGGCATGGCCGACGGGGAAGACGGCCGGTTGATCGAACACGAAGCCATGGTGGCCGAGACAACCTCCCGATACGGTTCGACCGACGGATGACGGGGCCCAGATCCGGTGCGCCGATTTGGTGGGCACGTCGAGCACGCCGAGATTTGCATGAAATCGGTGACTTCATCGCTCGCGACAAACCGAAAGCTGCGGCGCGATGGGTCAACCGGATCTTAGATGCGGTCGAGCGCGTCGCAGTATTCCCGAGCTCAGGTCGAGCCGTTCCGGGGATCGGACGCGATGACATCCGTGAAATCGTTCTTGAGGACTACCGGATTGTCTACCAAATTCGCGATGACAGGATCATCGTCCTGACAGTTTTCGAGGGTCACATGCGTCTTTCAGAACGTTACATTCCGGCACCTCCGGCACCACCATGATCCGGGTGTTTTCCCCCGCTCTCTCGCATTGACAGGATCCTTGCGTCAGCGTAGCGTGCCGGGATGAGTACCGATCCCGTCTGGCGCGACTGGGGAGGGTCCGGACCCACGCTCCACTTCGCCCACGCCAACGGCTTTCCCCCGGGGACCTACCGCAAGCTCGTCGATGAGCTCACCGATTTCCACCACGTTTTCTCGATGGCGGCGCGGCCCCTGTGGCCGGATTCGATCCCCCAGGCGCTGCGGGACTGGTCGCCCCTGGCCGAGGATCTGCGCGAGGAAATCGACCGTCGCGGTGCGCGCGGCATCGTCGCTGTCGGTCACAGTCTCGGGGCGGTCATCTCGCTCCTCGCCGCGGCCGCCGACCCGGGGCTATTCTCGGCCGTGGTCGCCATCGACCCCCTCATCCTCACCGGTGCCCATTCGCTCTACTGGGGGGCGGTGAAGAAGTTGGGACTGGGCGGACGGATTCGTCTCGTGCGCGGCGCGCTTCGGCGACGGGTGCATTGGGCTGATCGTGACGAGGCGCGAGCAACCTACTCGAGCAAATCCGTGTTTTCGGGCTGGGACCCGGAGGTCCTCGATGACTATTTGGATGTGGGGATCGTCGATCTGCCGGAGGGTGGTGTCCGTCTGCGTTACCCGAGGGAGTGGGAGGCGAGGATCTTTGCCGCGGCGCCGCACGACCTGTGGGCGAATCTCCGGAAAGTGTCAGTGCCAACTCTCTTCGTACAGGGTGAGCACAGCGACACCTTCCTCGACGCCGCACGGGCCAGGGTGGAGAGGGAAGTGCCGGGTTCCCGCGCCGTCGTGATTGCAGACAGCTCGCACTTCGTGCCGATGGAGCGCCCCCGCGAGCTCGCGCGCGTGATCGAGGAGTTCCTGCGGGGGTTGTAGGATAGTCTCTCGCGGGGACAAGGAGGCGGAAAGTGAATTTTGATCTCGAGGGCAAAGGGGCGATCGTGACCGGCGGTAGTCTCGGCATCGGGAGCGCGATCGCGCTCGAGCTGGCGCGCGAGGGCGCCAATGTAGCCGTCAACTACCGGCGTCACGATGACGAGGCGAAGGCCGTGGTGGCGAAGATCGAGGAGATGGGTCGCAAGGGCCTCGCGGTCAAGGCCGACGTGTCGAGCTACGCGGACGCCGAGGCGATGGTAGCGAAGGTGAGAGAGACCTTCGGCCGCTACGACATTCTGGTCTGCAACGCCGGTATCACGTGGGACGGCGTGATCTGGAAGATGACCGAGGAGCAATGGGACGCGGTCATCAATGTCAACCTCAAGGGGTATTTCAATTACAACAAGACGGCGGCGCTCCACTTCAAGGACCAGAAGTACGGCAAGATCGTCAACATCTCCTCGATCAACGGCCTTCGCGGCAAGTTCGCGCAGGCGAACTACGCGGCGTCGAAGGGTGGCGAGATCGCGATGACGAAGTCGCTGGCCAAGGAGCTGGGCAAGTTCAATATCAACGTCAACGCGGTCGCGCCCGGGATGGTGCTGACCGAGATGATGGAGAAAATCCCACCCGAGTTCAAGAACGCGGCCCTCGCCGAGACCGTGGTGGGTCGATTCGCAACGCCCGAGGACGTCGCCCACCTGGTGTGCTTCCTGTGCTCGGACCGG
>Ga0255055_10001251_pt1 | contig 18951 bp, 14 predicted proteins | sample JV7_2_27_MG_FD_188633 | JGI IMG/M metagenome (GOLD analysis project Ga0255055, IMG submission 188633) | Seawater microbial communities from Jervis Inlet, British Columbia, Canada - JV7_2_27 | ecosystem: Environmental > Aquatic > Marine > Inlet | place: Canada: British Columbia | collected... | reverse complement strand
GACGGCATCGTGCATGCGATCGCTTTTGCTCCGCGCGAGGCGATGGAAGGGCGCTATATCGACACCACCCGTGACCATTGGGTGACGGCGCTCGAGGTCTCGGCCTACTCGCTGGTGTCCGTGGCGCGCCACGCGGAAGAGTTGCTCACCGAAGGCGCCGGGATCGTGACGCTTAGCTACTACGCAGCCGAGAAGGTGGTGCCGAAATACAACGTCATGGCCATCGCCAAGAGTGCCCTCGAGGCCAGCGTGCGCTACCTGGCCTACGAGTTGGGTCCCAAGGGCGTGCGCGTGAATGCGGTCTCCGCGGGTCCAGTACGCACAGTGGCTGCCCGCAGCATCCCGGGATTTATCGAGCTGTTCAAGCGTTTTTCCGAGGTCGCTCCTTTGGGCCGCAACATCACCCCCGAAGAGGTGGGTCAGCTGGGCCTGTTTCTGCTCTCGCCGCTGGCCAGCGGCATCACGGGCGAGGTGGTGTACGTGGATGCGGGCTTCCATGCCATGGGCATGGAGCTACCCAGCGGTTGAGTGTCAGTCTTTGCGTCGCAGATCTTCGTAGTGCTGGATGCGCTTGACGAGAAGGTCCTTCTCCATGGCAAGGCCGGCTTGGAGCATCAGCAGCTCGAGCTTCTGCAGCCAGTCCGGCGCGAGATTCTCTTGCATGTGGTCTCCATAGAGAACCAACAAGACCCGGTCGTTGACGGTTAGAGGCACGGTCACTGAATCGCCGGGTGCCGGGCCACCGATCTCTTCGAGCAGTTTCTTGTTCCACTTGGTGTCTTCGAGAGGGCCGGCCTTGGATTCCTTGCGGCCTGCGGTTTCGCTCAAGATCGAAGGCTCGCTGTCCGGGATCAGCAACTGGCGGAGACGGGCCTCGGTGCTGCCGTCACTCGACTCGATGCCGAACTGCCCCATGACGCCAAAGCCGTCTTGCCGGACCACAAACAACACACCTCGGCTGAAGAGCTCTTGGGAAAAGCTGAGGATCTTCTGGGTGATCTCGCCAGTGAACTCAGGCGAGCGGATCTCGCCCATGATGGATTTGAGAGTTTCCAGATCGCGAGTCGCCTCGTGAGATGGAACTGTCGCCTCGCTCGGTTCGCCCGTACTCGGGTGGGTTTCCAGTTGCTGAAACTCCTCGATCTTCGACTCGATATCGGAGAGGAGATCTTCGGTGCTTACACCTTCGCGCATGAGGAAGTCCCGGGCGTCCACCTCGATCTCTCCGAAGTCGGAAAGCTCGACGCGGTCGAGCTTGAAATAACCGCTTTCCCAGCTCAGAAATTCGGAGACCACTCGTTCGGTCTGTTGGCGAACGATGCGTTCGAGAGTCTCTTCGTCGATCGCTCCCATTTCTGCCAGGATGCTCCCCAGCCGCTTCTCTTCCTTGGCGGCGTGCTGCTCCTCGAGGGCGAGGGAGAGCTTCTCTTCATCGACCGAGCCCTCGAGAATTAGCAGATTGCCGAGCGTCTGACGAGCGGAGCTCGATGCCGCATAGACAATCATGCCGTTGCGAAAGACCACGATTCCCTCGCGGTCGCGTCGGGTTAGACGCAACTTGCCCGTCTCCCGAGACGCTGCAAAGACCTGCAGCATGTCCTGGAGAGGAAAAACCTCCAGCTTGCCGAAAAAGCTCATCTTTTTGTGAGGCCTCTTGACTACTCAGTAGGCGCCCGGGTGTGCCCCGGCGGCCCGATCGGAGCATACCACCGGGGAAGCGAGGCTTCCGTGAAGTAGATCACTGGGCGAGCAGTCTTCAGTCATCAGTTGTCAGAAATAGGTCATCAGTTTCCTGTCTTCAGTCTCCCCCCGTCTTTCTGACGACTGACAACTGATGACTGGTCTATGACTGATGACTCGAAAGAGTAAATCTGCGCGATGTGCGGATGATGAGTGAGGCCAGGAGCTTGGCTTCGCGCTCGGCACACCTCGCCCATTCCACCCGCACCGAGCTTTTCGAGAATCCTGTAATGCGAAAGGGTCTGGCAGATCATCGAGACCGCCTCCTGAGCGCACTTATCCTCCGCCTCCTCGAAGTGACTGGCACCACCCTTTGCACCACCCTTTGAGGCAGGCTGCTTTGTCTCCACCAGCCAGATTTTGCGAGATTCCAGGCTCTGATTCCGTCTCTTTGGGACGGCAGTTGGTGAAAACTGCTTGATTTCAGTCGTTTAGGGGTATGGTAGCATGTATGGTATGAAGAAAACGACGGTTTATCTACCGGATGAGCTCAAGGCCTCGCTCGAGCGGATGGCGCATGACCAGGGGCGGTCCGAGGCCGAGATCATTCGGGCGGCGATTCAGGCGACCGTCGATCAGCGACAGCGCCCTCGTCCCCGGGTTCCGCTTTTCGAGACGGGACCCAAAGATCCGATGGCTGCGGAGCGAGTCGATGAGCTTCTGGCGGGTTTCGGTGAAGGATGATCCTTGTCGACACCAGTGGGCTACTGGCCGCTCTGTCCCCCAGTCAGCGCCTTCATCGAGAGTGTGCCGCCGTCCTCACGGGAGCTAGAGGGCCGTTTCTCCTCCCCGCATACGTGCTGGCCGAGCTCGATCACCTGGTGAGGAGATTGATCGGTCTCGAGGCAGAGCTTGCTCTTCTGGGCGAGGTCGTGCGCGAGGCGTACCAAGTGGTGGATTTCGGTCCGACTGATTTGCAGCGGGCCTGCCAGATCATCGAGCAGCACTCTGACCACGACATCGGGCTCGCTGATGCCTCGCTCGTGGTGCTCTCAGAGCGGCTAGGCATCACCGACCTGCTGACTCTCGACGAGCGTCACTTCCGCACCCTGCGGGGTGTCGGTGGGGAGCCATTCCGTATCCTCCCTGCGGACGCGAAGGAGCTGAGTTGAGAATCGGCGAGCAGGTGCGAATCAGCGGGTACGAGAGCTGGAAGATCGGTGCCGACGGGCTGATCGCTGAATCCAAGGGCCACTTCGACGTGGCTGAGCACGAGCGCCAGCTGGAGGAGGGTTACGGCGATTAGCGATGTCCTCTCCGGGCTTTAGTGGAAATCGTGGCTCGGAGCCGCCGCGAGATCGGTCAGCCGCCAGAACTTCTGGGCCTTCACTGAGAGCGTTCCATCTCTTTTCTGTAGCACCCCTTCCACGACCAGGCCAGGAGAGCCGATGATGAGCTCGCGGTGGTGCTGCAGCAGATCGGGGCTGACGATGGCCTGGGACATGCCGGTCTCGTCTTCGAGGGTGAGAAACAACATGCCCTTGGCGGTGCCGGGGCGTTGACGAACGGTGATCGAGCCGGCGGTACGGATCTGAGCTCCGTGATGGTAGTTGTCGAGCTCGGCTGCGGGCACGACGCGGTGTCGATCGAGGCCGGCGCGGAGATGCTCCAACGGATGGGGTCCGGTAGTCATACCAGTGCCGATGTAGTCGGACAGGGTTTGATCGTACGGAGACATTTCGGGGAGAGGACTTAAGGTCTTGAGGTCTTGAGGTCTTGAGGTCTTGGAGGGAGGGGGAGCCTCAGGACCCCATGACCCCATGACCTCAGGACCTTCCTCGAACAAAGGCCCAGCTGCACGAGATGCGCGGGCGGCTTGCCAGAGGGCGCCACGTCGGGTGAGCCCTAGTGAGCCCAGGGCGCCGATCTCGGCCAGTACCTCGAGCTCCTCACGCTGTAGGCCGCAGCGCCGGGCCAGATCGTCGATATTGCGAAACGGTCGCCGTGCCTGCTCGTACTCGATGGTCTCACCGGCCCCTTTACGCAGCCCCTTGACGAAGCGCAGTCCGAGACGAACAGCACCGGGAGGATGCAAGGTCTTGAGGTCTTGAGGTCTTGAGGTCTTGAAGGGAGGGGGAGCCTCAGGACCCCAGGACCCCATGACCTTAAGACCTTCTTCCCAGAGACATTTCCAGCCCGAGTGGTTGACATCGATCGGTCGCACGTCGACGCCGTGGCGCTGGGCGTCCTTGACCAGGGTGGCAGGGTAGTAGAAGCCCATCGGCCAGGCGTTGAGCAGTGAGATCAGAAAAGCGGTGGGGTGGTGAGCTTTGAGATAGGCGCTGGCGTAGGCGATCAGCGCGAAGCTGGCAGCGTGGGATTCGGGAAAGCCGTAGAGGGCAAAGGAGGTGATGGCCTGGACGACCTGCTCCTGCGCTGCACCGATGATACCCCTCTCAGTCATGCCCGACCGGAGCTTCTCCTCGAGCTTGTCCATCCGTTCGGCCGAGCGCTTGAAACCCATGGCGCGACGCAGCTCTTCGGCCTCACCCCCTGAGAAGCCCGCCGCCACCATGGCCACCCGCAGGATCTGCTCCTGAAAGAGCAGCACTCCCAGGGTGCGCTTCAGGATCGGTTCGAGGCTGGGGTGAGGGTAGGTGACCTCCTGGCGCCCCCGCCGACGCTCGAAGTAGGGGTGGACCATGCCACCGACGATGGGACCGGGCCGGATGATGGCCACCTGGATGACCAGGTCGTAGAAGCGTTGCGGGGAGTTGCGGGGGAGCGAAGCCATCTGGGCGCGGCTCTCCACCTGGAAAACCCCGACCGTGTCGGCTGCACGCAGCATCTCGTAGGTCTTGGCGTCATCGGCGGGGAGATGGGCGAGGTCGAGGTTGACCTTCTCGTGGGTGCGGATCAGCGGGATCGCCTCTTCCAGCGCCTGCAACATGCCGAGCCCCAGAAGATCTACCTTGATGATCCCGAGGTCCGCACAGTCGTCCTTGTCCCACTGCACCACGACCCGGTCCTGCATGGCGGCCGGCTCGAGGGGGACGACCTCGTCGAGACGACCGGCGGCGATCACCATGCCGCCCGAATGCTGTCCGAGATGGCGGGGGAGGTTGTGGATGTGATGCCACATCTCGGCAAAGAGCTGGATGCGCGATTCCTCAGGGTCGAAGCCGGCGGCAGAGAGCTCGGTCGGCAATGATTTGGGGTCGCCACGACTAGTGTCGTAGCGCCAGGTGCCGAACTGCTTGGCCAGCTTGTCCACCTGTCGCGGGGAGTAGCCCAGCGCTTTGGCCACCTCGCGCGCCGCCGAGCGGTCGCGGTAGGTGATGACGTTGGCGGTCATGGCCGCGCCGTGCGGGCCGTACCGCTGGTAGACGTACTGGATGACCTTCTCGCGCTGATCCCCCGAGGGCAGGTCGAGATCGATGTCGGGCCACTCACCCCGCTCTTCGGACAGGAAGCGCTCGAAGAGCAGCTCCATCTTGACCGGGTCGACGGCGGTGATCGACAGGGCATAGCAGACGGCGCTGTTGGCGGCCGAGCCGCGGCCTTGGACCAGGATGCCCTCGCGCTTGCAGAACTGCACCATGTCCCAGACGATGAGGAAGTAGCCGGCGAGATCCAGCTTCTCGATCATCGCCAGCTCACGCTCGATCTGAGCCTGTGCCCGGGCGGTGAGTGGCCGGAAACGGCTGCGGGCGTTGTTCCAGGTGATGTGGCGCAGATAGGAGTCGGGGGTCTCACCGGTGGGCAGCGGGTAGTCGGGAAAGCGATAGCCCAGATCGGCCAGGGTGAAGTCGAGCTCCTGAGCGAGCTCGAAGCTGCCGGCGAGGGCCGCGGGCAGATCGGCGAAGAGGCGACTCATCTCGACCGCGTCTTTACAGTGGCGCTCGCGGTGCGCCGCGAGCTGTCGGCCGGCCACGTCGAGATGCGTGTGGAGACGGATGCAGGTGAGGATGTCGTAGAGGTTCTTGTCGTGAGCGCGGGCGTAGCGCACGCCGTTGGTGGCCACCAAGGGGAGATGAAGGCTGTTGGCCAACTCCAGCAAGGCTCGGTTGCGATGCTCCTCGCGCCGGCGATGATGGCGTTGGAGCTCGACGTGCAGCCGGCCGTCGAAGGTGTCACGCAGGCGATCCAGCAGCCGACGAGTTGCGTCGATCCCGGCTGTCTCGAGAGCGTGGGCCACGGGGCCCTCCTCACCACCGGTCAGGCAGTGGAGTCCCTCGGCATGTCGCTGCAGCGTTGCCCAGTCGAGCCGTGCCTCTCCCTTCGGTTTTCCACGCGCGGCCGCCGTGAGCAGGCGACACAGATTGCGGTAGCCCTGGCGGTTGCGGACGAGAAGTGAGAGGCGGACCTCATGGAAGGTCTTGAGGTCTTGAGGTCTTGAGGTCTTGGAGGGAGGGGGAGCCCCAGGACCCCATGACCTTATGACCTCACGACCCGGGGGTAGGGTGGTGGGGTCGATGACCACTTCCGCACCGACGATCGCCTTGATGCCGGCCTCGCGGGCGGCCTGGTAGAAGCGGGGGGCGCCGTAAACCCCATTGCGATCCAGCAGGGCGACGGCCGGCAGCTCCAGCTCGGCGGCGCGTTGCACCAGGTCTTCCGGTAGAGAAGCACCGTCGAGGAAGGAGAACGCCGAGGCCGCACGCAGCTCGACGTAGGGGAGGGCCTTTGATGACTGATGACCGGGTGGGTGGGTGGGGTAGTCCCTCTCCCTCACCTTCTCCTTGCGGGCGCCGGGGGAGATGTAACCGGATCGCGACTGGCCGGCGAGCTGAGAAAAGTCGACCGCGGGAGGTCCCGGAGCTCGTTTCTTCACTGATTCATCATAGGCGTAAATGAGGCGTAAATCAAATCAAGATCCAGAAACATCCGGACAGCAAAGGAGCTTGCGTCCCGTCCAGGTTCTGTCTACGCTAGCGGCGACCCGGAAGTGATAAACCTGGATTGAGCAATGTCGGATCCTGACAAAACCAGGCAAGGCGAGAGTCCGACTACCGAGCCGGCTCGGGATTCCTGGGCCCTGTCAGGATCCGCCCTCTGGGGCAGAACCTCAGTGGTCTTTCTGATTGCCCTCGCCTTTTTCGCCTTTCTCTATGCGCCTTCGCCCCTCATCTACGATTCCGACTCCTACTTTCATCTCGCGGTGGCCCGGGAGTATGCCGAAAGCGGAGCCTCGCGGCAGCTCGAAGCCGTTCGCTTCGGGCTATTGGCGGAGCAGTTCGGCGATAAGGAGTTTCTGTTTCACGCCTTTCTCATCCCCTTTGTCGAGTGGATGGAGCCGACCCTTGGTGGGCGAGTTGCCCTGACGCTGCTCGGTGCTGCGATCCTGACGGTGGTGGGCTATCTGAGTCTGCGAGCGATCGGGGGGTGGGGGATGCTCGTTCCCTTTTGGCTGTGCGTCGGCTCGCTGGAGTTCATCTGGCGGCTGGTCCGCCTGCGGGCCGAGCTCTTCTCGGTGCTGATCCTTCTGCTGGCGCTTTGGGCGGCGATTCAGAAGCGCTATCTCTTGCTGGCTCTGCTGTCCATGCTCTTTGCCTTGGCCTATACGGCGGTCCACGCCCTTGTTGGCCTCTTCCTGATCATTCTTCTGGCTCATGCGTGGGCGTTCAAAAGATGGGAGTGGCGGCTGCTGGTCTACCCGCTGCTGGGAGCCGGGGTCGGGCTCCTGATCCATCCTCAGTTCCCCGACAACCTGGCGGTCTGGTGGTTCCAGAGCATCGAGTACTTCCGCTTCAAGGGAGCCCTAGATGTGGGAACCGAGATCGAACCGATGCGTACGGACGTGCTGCTCATTACCAATTTTGGGTGGTTTCTGGGGATGTATATCCTCTGGCGGGCCGCGGAGAAGAGCTCACCTACCAGGCGCGGGGAAGCAGCCTTGACATTCGGGGTCGCGACGCTGGTCTTTGGCCTTCTCTACCTGATGATGTCGAGGTTTGCGGTTTATTTCGTTCCGCTGGCCACGCTTTGGTTGCTCTTCGAGATTCGGCGCCAGGGCAGGGATCTGTCGCGCTGGGTGCGGCTTCCGTGGCAGGGGCGAATTCGTCTCGGGTTGGCATGGATCCTCTGCCTGTTGGTTTGTCTGCCCATCGCGGGCTATGAGCTACGGCGCTATCGCCATCGCAACAGCCCCGGCCCAGCCAACGAGCGACTCCTGGATCGGGAGGCCTTTGGCGAGACCGTTGCCGATGGAGCACGGGTGGTCGCTGCTTGGCGATCCACACCGCTCTATATGTTCTGGGCACCCCAGGGTCGCTATATCAACGTCCTGGATCCCGTGTTTCTGGCAGCGGTGGATCCGGCGGCTCATCAGGCCCAGGTCGACATCTTTGCGGGTCGCGAGCCCGACGTGCCACTGGTGGCGGCGACAGTTCTGGAGAGTCAGTACATCGCCTATGCAAGGGCTACGACCAGCAAGATCCTCAGTCGGAGGCTCTCAGCGGATCCACGGGCCACGCTCCGGTATCAGGACATCAATGTGCTGTTCGAGTTTCGTGCTCCCGAGACCAACCCCTTTGTCCTCGACTGGAAGGTGATTCCCTCCGGATCCCAGTTGCCGCCGCCGGAGGACGAAGATCCTTCGGGGTGGCCGGTCTTGCCGAGATTCCCGGATCCTGCGCTGCGTGGGCTGGAGGGCTATGTGAATGCCCGCCAGGTAGTCGGTTCCGAGGGCTGTCTCGGTCTGTTGAATACGATCGATCTCGAGAGTGACACTCAGGTGACGTATGAATTCGCTCCGTCTGGGCCTTCAGTGCTTTGGGTCGACGGCACGCGGCTTTTCCAGATCCAGAAGCCACAGCAGGCAGTTCTGGGTGAGGGGATGCTGTTTTCACTGGATTTCGCCGCAGGCGAGCACCGCATGAGCGTTCTGACCTGTCCGGATCCGGAGACGCAGCACACCGGTTTCTATCTGGTGGAACGGGAAGAGTACTGAATCAATCGTAAATGCCGTCGGCGAACCATTCACCGGTCGCCGGCTGGCGGAAGATGCGGTAGAGACCCCCGTCCGTGAGCTCGATATCCCAATAGTCCCGCTCGACACCATCCTTCGACCACCACTGCTCTTCCAGGCTCCACGGTCCCGAAGCCACTTTGATTCTTCCTTGGACCTGGGGTTGTTTGGCCGAGCCCTCTCGGAGGACCGACAGGACCTCGCGGGGAGTGGCCTGGGCGTCGCTGAGCACTTCCAGAGGGATCGGGGGCCTTAGCACACGGACAGTGAGAAGGCCCCGCCCCTGGCGAGGCTCGGCATGGGTCTCCGGGGGCGGTGGCGGGGTGTATTCCAGCAGGGTCGTATGTTCGGGCCGGTGTCCGTCCACCGGTCGGGGCGAGCCGACCCGCTCGGGCCCGAGCAGGGCAAAGAGCCGCGCCAGGGTGGTGGCCAACCTGTCGGGCGACAGAGCGGGGGGGCCAAACAGCGAGAGTTGGGCCTTGCGGGGACGGTCCGGATGGCCCGTCAGAGTAAAGCCAGTCACGGGTGCGCCTGGCGGGCCATCCTCGAGATCGAGCCGGATCAATGTCAGGAGGGTTTTGCTCTCCCGGGTGGGTGCCGAGAGCTGGATGGAGCGATGGTGGTGGCCGTCGGGCTCGAGGCGCAGGGTGAGCTCGAGCCGGGCACAGGCCAGTCCCCGGCTTGCCAGGCGTTGGCAGAGACGTCCCAGGGCTGCCCGGGCGACAAAGATAAAGGGCTCGAGGGCCACGAGCGGCCATTCGAGCTCCATCCCCTCGCTGAAGGTGGGTGGAGGCTGGTAGGGGACGAGAGGGTAGGGGTCCATGCCGCGGGCCTTCTCATGGAGCTCCTGGCCCGGGTCGCCAAGGCGGCTCGCCACCTCGTTCTTGGGGAGTTGGGCGAGGTCACCGATGGAGCGAATCCCCCAGCGGCGTAGCGTCTCCAGGACCTCCGCCTCGGCTGACAGGCGGCTCAGAGGCAGGGGAGCCAGAAAGTCCGCTTCCTCTCCCGGGAGAACGATGGTGGGTGAAGAGGGCAGTTCTGCTGCCACCCGTGCCGCCAGCTTGCTCGAGGCGATGCCGACCCAGATCGGCAGCGTGGCCTTGCCGGTGGTCACCGTCAGAGCGTGTGCCAGATCGTGCTCGGGTTCCTCGCCTGGGAAATGTCGCTCGAGACCGTCCAGCTCCAGGTAGAGAATCCCTTCGCCGGCGTTCTCGATGCGGGGTGAGAAGCTTTCGGCGATCTCCAGCAGAGTGTCCTGTGCGGCTCGTTCGCAGTCCTCATCACGGGCGCGGACAGTGAGCTTGGGCAGCAGCGCCCGTGCCTGGGAGAGGGACATGCCGGGGCGGATCCCCGCCCGGCGAGCCCGGCGGGTGGCAGCGACGGTCCGTGCAGCATTGCCGTTGCCCTGGAAAATGGCCACGGCCTCGCCGCGCAGCACGGGCTCGCTGCGCAGCCGCGCAGCCAGTGGGAAGAGCGGCACGAAGATACACGCTAGGCGGGGCATGGAGGGATCTTGGGGTCATGAGGTCTTGGGGTCTCGCCGTTCTGGGTAATCACGGTTTCAAAGGTCGCGGCTTCGAGAGTTCTGAGGTGCAAGGTCTCGCTGCGTGTGCCTTGCTGGCCGCGAAGCTTCTGGAGGGTGAGGCGAGACGAGAGACCAAGCAGCAGACGGGGCTCGAGTCCGCTACCGGACCATAGGGGCCGTCCCCGCGTGGCCTTCACTACACCTGCAGCTGCAGTGCCGCTGACCCGGTAGGGGCTGGAGACGAGAAGCACCGCAGCGTGACTCTCCGCCGCTCGGCTCAGACGCAGCCAGGCGGCCTCGACACCCCGGCCACCGGGGATCGGTGGATGGCCCAGATCGACGACCACCAGAGGGAAGCCGCCGGCGAGCAGCATCTCGGCCCCGATCAGAGCTTGTTTGAGGTGGGTGGGACGAATCCACAGTAGGCGCTCGAGGGCCGTCCCCGCAGCCACGGCGAGCTTAGGGTCGAACGCGTCGCCCAGATCGACCAGCGCTGTCGCCTCTCCCGCAGCGGTGGTGGCAGCGAGAACTGAGAGCACGGTGGAGAAGCGACCGCTGGATCGGTGGCCGATAAGCTCCACCATTTGCCCCCGGGGCAATCCACCGACCAGCAGATTGTCGAAGGCGGTAATCTTGGTGGAGAGGATAGAGACCGGTGTCGCCGCGTGTCGGTGAGCTAGCTCGCGGGCACTGTTGAGGTGGTGCTGGAGATGCTGCGGCAATGCCGAGCGTAGGGCCTCAACCATGAGGTCATATTAGGCGCAAACAAGGCGTAAGTCAAAATAATATCCCACCATTGTTACAATTGCTCACGAGGGATATCATGCCACTTGCTTACCTGCTCACCCTCACTGTGGCTTTGCTGTCCACTGCCAGCCTCGCAGCCGAAGGAGGTACAGCCATGACCCTTGCCCTCGTCTCCACCAGCTTTGAAGCTAATGGTGAGATCCCCACGCGATACACCTGCGAAGGAGAGGATGTCTCGCCGCCCCTGGCCTGGTCCGGCGTGCCCGAAGGCAGCCAAAGTCTCGTTCTGATCATCGATGATCCGGACGCTCCCGATCCACGAGCACCCAAGATGACCTGGGTGCACTGGGTGCTCTACAATCTGCCACCTGACGTAGAAGGGCTACCAGAGGGAGTCGCCTCCACCGCTCTGCCCGAGGGGACGCTCGAGGGATTGAACGATTGGCGCCGGACCGGCTACGGAGGGCCCTGTCCACCCATCGGGCGTCATCGCTATTTCCACAAGCTCTACGCCCTGGACATCCGGCTACCCGACCTTGGCAAGCCCACCAAGGCGCAAGTGGAGACAGCGATGACGGAGCACATCCTCGGACAGGCCGAGCTCGTGAGCACCTATCAGAAGCAGCGATAGAAAAAAGTGTAGGGCCTAACGACCGTCTTCTTCTTCTTTCAGGTCCTTGCCGGCCTCTTCTATGGCTTCGCCGGCCTCTTGCACCTTTTCGCCAGTAGCTTCCATGGCTTCACCGGTCATCTCCTTGCCGGCCTCGACGGCCTCGTCGACCGCCTCCATCCCTTCCTCGGCCATCTCACCTGCAGCCTCGACAGCATCGTCGGCCATCTCACCTGCAGCGTCGACAGCGTCGGCAGCCATCTCCTTGGCTTCCTCGACGGTCTCTTCGGTAGTCTTCTCGGCCTTCTGACAGGCGAGATTCGGCAGTACCAGGACCGCCATCAGAGCGAGCATCACCAGGTAAATAAATTTTCGACTCATGTCTTTCCGACCTCCTTGTTTCCTCCTGTCCGGAGGAGTTCCCTGGTTTCCGACCCTTCAGTCCAGCGGGCTAATCAAGAATCTTAGCGCAGCTCGGATGTAAATGCTGGCAGCCGCTGGTTGGCCGACATAAGATCTAGCGAGACAGGGAACTTCCATGACCTCCGGCTCTCATTTTTTGACCTTCGACTGCTACGGTACCCTGGTGGATTGGGAGGAGGGGATCAGCGCGGCCTTTGCAAAGATCGCCCGCAGCCAGGGGCGTGAGATCGATGGGCGACGCGTTCTGGAGCATCATGCCCAGATCGAACCCCGGGTTCAGGCGGAGGAGTTTCAGGCCTACCGGGACGTACTCGATCTGACCGCTGTCGGGATGGCGACAGAGTTGGGTCTCGAGTTGCCGGCCGAGCAGCAGCATTTTCTCTCCGACAGCTTGCCCTCGTGGCGACCGTTTGCGGAGACCGGTGCGGCCCTAGAACGCCTCAAAGACGCCGGCTATCGCCTGGGGATTCTCTCCAACGTAGACGACGATCTGCTTGCCGGCACCCTCGAGCATTTGCCCGTTCGATTCGATCTGCTGGTGACGGCGGAACAAGTCGGCTCGTACAAACCCGCTACTGGGCATTTCCAGGAGGCCCGGCGCCGGATCGGAGAGGAATCGTCATGGCTTCACGTGGCGCAGAGTTTCTTCCATGATGTGATCCCCGCCTGTGCAATGCAGATTCCGGTTGTCTGGATCAATCGCAAGGATGAAGCACCCATGTCTTCGGCACCATCCGAAGCCGTGTTCCCGGATCTGACGAGCTTTGTCGACAGGCTCTTGGGTCCAGGTCTGTCCATTGGATCGTGATAGGTTCCGCCCGCGGAGGAAAGTATGGAGCGCCCGATTCATCGTCTGATCGATCTCGTAGATCCCGCCAGCCAACAGATCTGCAACCTGGGACTAGACGAGGCCCGGCAGCTTTTGACCGCTGCCGATCCAAGCCGACTGTCATCCATCATCGGTTCGTTCGCCTTGACGGCTCGCGATGAGGACCGCGTGTTTCTGGCCCGCAGCCTCGACCGGCCGCTGCGCTATTTCCTTGCCAAAGAGATCAGCGGTCCGATGCTGGTCGTGGCAGAGCGGATCGACGCCATCCGGGATTTCTTGGAGAGTGAAGGCTACGGCGAGCAGTTCCATCCCTCCTACACCCGCATGGTCCCGGCTCATCATGTGACCACGATTCGGCTTGTGGGCTGTCCCGATCCCAACCCGACCTACCAGCGTTTCGTGGAGCCGGCTGTGGAGACCTTGCCACCCGACTTGGACACCATCGGTGAGAAATACGTGTCGGCACTCCGTCGGGAGCTGGCCGTGTGGTTGCGGGCCGTGCCCGCACGCCAACCCATCGGGGTGCTGTTCTCAGGTGGAGTCGACAGCGGTTCAGTGCTGCTGACTGTCTACCGGTTGCTGCTGGAGACCGGGCAGAGTCCGGCCCGACTCAAAGCCTTCACCCTGTCGGTGGATGGGGACGGCAGCGATGTCGCGCATGCCCGTGAGTTCCTGCGTCGCTTGGATCTCGAGATCTTGGGAGAAGCGGTCGAGGTCGAGGCGGAAAAGTTGGATCCGCTGGTGGCCGTGAGTGTGATCGAGGACTACAAGGCTCGCGACGTCGAATGTGCCACGGTCAACCTGGCGCTGCTCGAAGAGCTCCGCCGCCGTTATCCGGACTGGCGGTACCTGGTCGACGGCGACGGCGGCGACGAGAACCTGAAGGACTATCCCATCGAGGAGAACCCGGAGCTCACCATCGTCAGCGTGGTGAACAACCCGCTGCTGTATCAGGAGGGCTGGGGAGTCGACCGCATCAAGCACTCCCTGACCTACAGTGGCGGCCAGAGCCGAGGCTGTGTCAGGACTTTCGCTCCCTTGCGGAGATATGGCTTCCTGGGTTTTAGTCCGTACACCCAGCCCGAGATGGTGAAGATCGCCACGGGGATTCCTTTCGATGCGCTTGCCCACGGCTCGCACGATGCACTCTACGCGTTGAAGGGTGAGATCATGCGGCGAGGCGTCGAGGCCGTCTTGGGAATCAAGATGCCAGTCTTTCCCAAGCGACGCTTTCAGGAGGGCGCAGCCTCACCAGCGGTTTTCTCTGAGCGTTTTGTTGTGGCATCCGAAAGCTATCGGGACCATTTTCTGAGTTTGCACGGAAACTAGCTCGAGTAGTCGTGACCGACACCGCGGAGACCGCGCGGATCCGTTCCCTGCGATCGGCCAAGCAGCCGGTCGATCCTTGGCAGCCCCTGAATGTGATCGTGGAGGAGGAGCGGGGTGCGGGTGGCGAATCCTTCACCTCGGTCACGGTCTTCTTGGCTGGTAGCGAGTGTCCCTTCACTTGCGTCTTTTGTGACCTCTGGCGCCACACCCTCGATCAGGCGACGCCTCCAGGAGCCCTGCCAATGCAGTTGCGAATCGCTTTGCAGCGGGCCGGATCGATCTCAGAGCCGGCGCTGATCAAGCTCTACAACGCCAGCAACTTCTTCGAGCCACGGGCCGTGCCTGCGGATGATCTCGAGGCCATTGCCGGGCAACTTGGGGCTTTCTCCCGGGTGACCGTCGAATGCCATCCTCGCCTGATCGATGAGCGTTGCCGACATTTCGCAGACCTGCTCGACGGCCAGCTCGAGGTGGCCCTCGGTCTGGAGACCGCTCATCCAGAGACTCTTGCCAGACTCAACAAGCAGATGACCCTCGAGGACTTCGACAACGCGGTATCGAGAGTGAAGGCCATGGGCCTCGCGAGTCGCGCCTTTGTGTTGGTCGGTCCACCTTTCCTGCCGACCGATCAGGCCGCCGAGTGGGCCGTCCGTAGCGTGGAGTATGCCCTCGAGCGGGGCGTCTCGGTGGTGTCGCTGATCCCCACTCGCGCAGGCAACGGCGAGATGGAGCGCTTGCAGGAGGCGGGAGACTTCGGACCACCCACCTTGGCAACTTTCGAGCTGGCGGTCGAGGAGTCGTTGGCGCTGGGCAGGGGCGTGGTGCTCGCGGATCTGTGGGGTGTCGAGGGGCTTGCAGGATGCTCGGCCTGTCATACGGCAAGGATCGATCGCTTGCGAGCCATGAATCAGAGTGGCAGGGTTGAGGCCCCGGTGATCTGTGATCTCTGTTCCGACCTCACACAAGGAGACTCGTAATGGAGCGTTTGGTGGCAGCCAGTCATTGGCTACGGAAGGATGTGGACCAGCGGGCTCCTTGGCGGTTCAATCACTCTCGGCGACCGCAGGCTCGAAGGCGTACGCCTCGACCGGGTCACAAGTGCAGATCAGGTTGCGATCGCCCCAGACGTTGTCGATCCGCGCCACTGGCGGCCAGAACTTTCGCTCTTTGACCCAGGGTGCCGGATAGGCACCCTGCTGGCGACTGTAGGGCCGGTTCCAGTTGTCGTCGGCAATCTCAGCCGCGGTGTGTGGGGCGTTGCGAAGAACATTGTTCTCCCGATCGGATCGGCCCTCCTCGATATCGCGGATCTCTTGACGAATGGCGATCAGGGCATCACACAGTCGATCGAGCTCGGCCTGCGATTCGCTTTCCGTCGGCTCCACCATCAGGGCACCGATCACCGGCCAGGACATGGTCGGGGCGTGAAAGCCATAGTCCATCAACCGCTTGGCGACGTCGTCCACCGTGATCCCAGCACTTTCTTTGAACTCGCGGAAGTCGAGGATGAACTCGTGGGCCACGTAGCCCCGCTCACCGGTATAAACAATCGGGTAGTGGTCCTGTAGACGCTTGGCCATGTAGTTGGCATTGAGAATCGCCACCTGGCTGGCGTAGGTCAGTCCTTGCGCCCCCATCATCTTGATGTACATCCACGAGATCGGCAGCACACCGGGGCTGCCGAAGGGCGCCGAGGCGACGGGGCCGATGGCCTTGGCACCGCCGGTGGGAACCACCGGATGACCTGGCAGAAACGGTGCGAGATGCTCGGCTGCACAGATAGGACCGACACCCGGTCCACCCCCACCGTGGGGTATGGCAAACGTCTTGTGCAGATTGAGATGACAGACGTCCGCACCGATGTCGGAGAGGCGGCACAGACCCACTTGGGCGTTCATATTGGCGCCGTCGAGATAGATCTGACCGCCATTGGCGTGGACGATCTCGCAGACCTCTCGCACGTGCCCCTCGAAAACTCCATGAGTCGAGGGATAGGTGATCATGATGGCAGCTAGGTTGCTCGCATGCTGCTCGGCTTTTTCCCGTAGGTCATCCAAGTCGAAGTCCCCACGCTCATCAGTCTTGACTGGGATCACCTTCAAACCCGCCATGACCGAGCTCGCGGGATTGGTGCCGTGCGCCGACATCGGCACCAGGCAGATATTGCGATGCCCTTCGTCCCGATCCTCGTGAAAGGCGCGGATGACCAGCAACCCCGTCAGCTCGCCCTGGGAGCCGGCATTTGGCTGTAGGGAGACCGCGGGTAGGCCGGTGATGTCGGCCAACCACTGCTGGAGGTCGCGGAACAGTTGTTCGTAGCCTTCGGATTGCTCGGGCGGTGCGAAGGGGTGGAGATGGGCGAACTCGGGCCAAGAGATGGGCAGCATCTCGGCTGTGGCGTTGAGCTTCATGGTGCACGAGCCGAGTGGAATCATGGAGAAGGCGAGGGAGAGATCCCGCTCCTGGAGCTTGTAGATGTAGCGCAGCATCTCGTGCTCCGCGTGATAGCGATTGAAGATCTCTTGGGTCAGGAAATCGCTGGTGCGAGCGAAGGGCTCGGGGACGGTGCCTGCGGACTCCCCGAGGAGATCCTCGATGGAGAATGGCAGCTGATGGCCTCGGGAGAAGATCTCGAAGAGGTCCTCGAGGTCCTTTCTCGTGACGGTCTCGTCCAGAGAGATGCCGAGGGCTGAGTCCTCGTAGTGGCGCAGATTGACACAGCGGCTACGGGCAGCGGTGAGCAGAGCGAGATCCTCGCTCGGCTCGAGCTTGATCTTGAGGGTGTCGAAGAATGGTTTGTTGCCGACGTCGAATCCGAGTCGGTGCAGGCCGGCCGCGAGCAATCGGGTCATCCCGTGGACCTTGGCTGCGATCTGCCGCAGGACCTTGGGACCGTGATAGACGGCGTACATGGAGGCCATCACCGCCAGCAGCACCTGAGCGGTACAGATGTTACTGGTCGCCTTCTCGCGTCGGATGTGCTGCTCGCGGGTCTGACGGGCCAGGCGAAAAGCCGGCCCACCCCGAGCGTCCTTGGAAAGCCCCACGACGCGACCCGGGACGAAACGCTCGTACTTCTGATGGGTGGAGATGAAGCCGGCATGCGGACCACCAAAGCCCAGCGGCACACCAAAGCGTTGACTGGAGCCAACGGCGATGTCGGCGCCGAACTCTCCCGGCGGTTTGAGCAGAGTCAGGGCGAGCAGGTCGGTGGCCACGACCAGGAGCGCACCTGCGTCGTGAGCTCGGGCTGCGAGGTCGGTGTAGTCCTCGATTCGGCCGTCGGTGGTGGGATACTGGACTAAAACACCGCAGAGGTTCATGCGGTCGAACTCAATCTCAGCAGGATCGCCCGTGAAGACCTCCACTCCCAGGGGGCGGCAGCGAGTCTTTACGACGGCAACGGTCTGGGGATGACAATCCTGGGCGATGAAAAAGCCCTGGCGCTGGTGTCGGGAGATCGCCAAGCACATGCTCATGGCTTCTGCTGCGCCGGTTCCTTCGTCGAGCAGCGAGGCGTTGGCCATCGGCAGACCGGTGAGATCGACGACGGCGGTCTGGAAGTTCATCAAGGCCTCTAGACGGCCCTGCGCGATCTCCGCTTGGTAGGGCGTGTACTGGGTGTACCAGCCGGGATTCTCCAGGATGTTACGCAGAATGACCGGTGGGGTGATGGTGTTGTAGTAGCCCATACCGATGTAAGAGCGACAGACCTGATTGCGGTTGGCAATCGCTTTCAACTCGCGTAAGGACTCGGTCTCCCCCTGGGAAGCCCCGATTGCCAGAGGACGATCGGCCCGAATCGCTTCCGGTATCACCGCCTCCACAAGCTCGTCGAGCGTGGTAAAGCCCAAAGACGCCAACATGGCTTGGATCTGGTCTTTACGGGGACCCAGGTGGCGTCGGGTGAAATCGTCCACTGGTGAGAAAAGATCTGAAGTACTCATTGTTGTACTCTGGAAAAATCGGTTGGAAAGGATGATCGAAAAACGGCCCCGGAGGACCCCTGAGTAGGGACCACGATTCTAGCAGGTCGAGGCCGTCGGCTGGCAGGCTAAAGCTGGCGGATTCGAATGCTGCCGTTGGTCGTCCGGAGCTCGATCGACCCACCACCGCCGTTGAGATCACCTTCCAGTCGGTTCTTGCCGATCGAACCCTGGATCGTGACCGGGAAATCGGTGTGAATCCCACCGTTGGTGGTGCGAGCTGTAAGGGTTGCCCGGATGTCTGAGGGCAGCAACAGTGTAATGCCACCGTTGGTGGTGCGAAAGGTCATGTCCTCACCGGAGGAGACCTGGGCGAGCTCCACATCGATCCCGCCATTGGTCGTGCGCGCACTGACGTGACCTCCAGCATCCTCGACGATGATTCCACCATTGGTGGTGTGCAGGTCGAGCTCACCGTTGACGCCCTCGACCCGCACCTTGCCGTTGACCGTACCCAGATCGAGATCGGACTGGACCGGAACACGAATCGTGTAATGGACACTCATAGAGACATCTCGTCCCCACCCGCCTGACCCGCGACGCGGGTACTCGGTCTCGATTGTGACGCCGCCGGCGGTCTCATCGATGGAGATCTCGAGCTCCTCGAACGCCTCGCGGGCTCGCTCAGCGTTGCTGGACTTCACTTTCTTGCGCGCTTCGATCTGAATCTCGTTCCGATCCCAGGTGCTGACCTCGATCCCGCCGTTGGTGTTGGAAACCTCCAGCCGACTGCCGGCAGAGAATGGCAAAGTCCTCTCGAGGGTGTCCTCGATCGTCTCCGCGCTCGCTACGCCTGGAATCACAAGCGCGGCCGCGAAACATACGGCGGCTCCGATGAATACTCGTCTCATG